>C687J35174_10002595_pt1 | contig 25426 bp, 32 predicted proteins | sample RifCSPhighO2_01_FD_35174 | JGI IMG/M metagenome (IMG submission 35174) | reverse complement strand
GCGCGCCCGGAGGGACTCGAACCCCCAACCGCGACGTCCGAAGCGTCGTGCTCTATCCATTAAGCTACGGGCGCAAATTATATAGTTGCCCTCGCTTGCGAGATTTTCGCCATTATCAAAATCGATGTTTTGATAATGCTTCAATCTTTTAAGCTACGGGCGCATTTTTTCAAAATGCTTGTATCTTGCCGTAACTTCGCTACTATTGAAATATTCTTTTCAATAGTACTACGTTACGTAAAGCTACGGGCGCAAAAAACATCGAAGATTCTGCCAACCTAAAGTCTCTCCATAGATTAATGGTTACCGAATCATCGAACCCAATCATTGTTTGCTTTTTAAGTTTTAAAAACAATAGCAACAATTCACCTGATATTTTAGCAAATTAATAGCTTTTGATTTGGCTCAATTTTAAATTTGCTTATTGTTCCTGTGGGTAGCTCCAAAACATTAAAATATCCGGGATTCCAGAAGAAGAAGCGGTTAGGTTTTAAATTCTTTTTTAATGTTACAACTTTGAAATCCTGATTCAGGACAATAACGTCGACAGGTTCTTTGAGAAAAAACGTATGAATACCAAAGCGGGTTTTAAAAAGCATGTTGCGTGGATTGGTTTTTATGAGTAGTCCGAACATCCGGTCGATAAAAGATCGGGCTATTTTTAAGTCTTTACAAATAATTTTACCGGTAGTCAGGCTTTTCAGAATCATAAAAAGATCCTTCTCCGCCGGCTGGCGGATCAGGATGACAAATGTTGAAATAACTATAGCATTTGTCACTTGCGTTTATGGGTTTACGATGATATCATGCCTGAAACTTAACTATGGCAGGCCCAAAGAAAAAAACTACAGTCAAAAAAACCGAACTTAAGGTAACCGCACCCCGGAAAACATCAAGAGCTAAGGCAGCCGCAGAGACTGAAGCTTCGTTTTTTGATTCGGCTGACCAAAGTCCCAAAAAGACAATTATCACAAAGAAATATTTATATGCGGTGGTAGTTGTTTTAGCAGTAATCGGAGTTTTATTTACTGCCTCAAGGTTTTGGGTGATTGCCTGGGTTGATAATAAGCCGGTAACTAAATTCGAGCTTTATTCTCTTCTGGAAAGCCGCGATAAAGGAAAAACTTCGGAAGAGTTGATTGTTAATGCCCTGTTGAAGTCGGAAGGAGCAAAACAACGCCAATCGGTGGAGGAAGCCGAAATCGAGGAGGAAGTAAAAAAGATTGAATCAAACCAGGGTGGGGCGGAACAGCTTGACCAGATTCTTTCAATCAGAGGGCTGACCCGCGAAGACTTCCGGAAACTGGTTTCTCAGCAGTTATTAATCCAGAAATTGTTTGGTCAAGGTGTGAATATTACCGATGACGATGTTGCTAAATTTATTGAATCGGAAAAAGCTTCTTTGGATCCCCAGGCTTTAGCTAACCCGGAAAGCTCGGAAGCAGCCAGGATGCGGGATGGAATAAAAGAACAGCTTAAGTGGAATAAGGTCAACGAAAACTACAATAACTGGTTAAAAGAGAATTTAAACGGCAGCCGGGTCAGCCGGAACTGATTTTTCCTTCAACTTTTTTTCAGGCACAGCAATTCCGGCCAGCAGTCCAAACGAAGTTCCGATCAAAAATCCTCCGGTAACGTCGGTAGTCCAATGCTCCCCCAAATAGATCCTGGAGACCGTCATTAAAATTAATATTCCTGCCAGAATCGGCTGGGCAATAGTTTGGAAATATTTGCTTCGCCTGAAAGAGAAAAAACACATTAAAAAAACAATCAAAAAAGCAGTTCTTGTTTCGTGTCCGGAGGGGTAAGAATATAAATCATGAACAAAATATTTTGGGAATTGGATTTCGAGCACACCTCTGTAAAACATGAACGGAGGAGCAGGATGATGAACAAAAACCTTACCGAATATCTCAATGGCTAAGGCTAAAGGAAGAAGCAGGAGGGAGACTGCAGTCAGCCAAAATTTTCTAATAGCCATTAAAATAAATAGTGTCAACCAAATTACACCGGTTACCTCGGCTGATCCTAAAACCGAAAACCAGGAAAAAAGATAGTCAAGCCGGCGTGGAATTCTATCCTGGAATTTAACCGTTAAATCGAAATCAAGTTGGGTAAAAGTTTCCTTAGCCACAAGATACGAAAAGAATATAAACAGTATGAACAGGAAGGCTGCAATTACAAACAAGAATTTCTTATTAAATATTTTTTTCATCCTTGATTTAAAACCATTAAACTATGTTACAGGAGAATAAAGGTTTCAGGCAAGTCACCTACTTAACGGTTGCGCTCGTTGCGGACAAAAAGGTAAGTCCCGACAGAAAGCATGACTGTAAACAAGATGCTGATAACAATCAGGTTAACTAACGGGTGGTACAAAACGACATATTGGTAATCCGGTTGGCCCCAATAATAAAGTCCTCTGAAAAAATCCACCGCATAAGTCATTGGTGCCAGGCGCGAAAGTACTAAAATCGGCAAAGGCAACTCTTTAATCGGGTTAAAAACCCCGGCCAGAAAAAACTGGGGGAAAATTACAAAAGGGAAAAGTTGATTGGCGCTTCTCTGATTTCCTAAGGCAGCCATTACTAAAACCCCAAACGCCCCGCCTAATAAACAGGCGGCAATTATCGCTGGTGTTGCCAAAAGGAGCTGTGCCGTAGTAATAGCAATCGGGAAAAATAATCCCATGAATAAACCAAAAAAGACAACACCAACAGCCTGTACGAGCGATACTAACGACTCGCCTAATATTTTACCGAATATTATAGAATAACGGGAAATTGGGGAGACGAACATTTCCTGGGAAAAATCAGATTCCCGGTCCTGGATTAATGAGATGATTCCGGAAGCTGTGGACTGAAATAAGGTTTGAGCTAAAACTCCGGTAAAGGTAAAAGTTAAATAGTTAAAAGCAATAAATTGGCCAATATTAGATTGCAAGCTGGTTCCTAACGCACCAATAAAAATTATCGGAAATATAAAGGAAATTACTAATCGGAAACGGTCCCTAAGCAGTTTGGTAAAGTCTCTTAGGGCAATAGTTAATATGGCGTTAATTTCCTTCATAATATCGTTACCTCCGAAGGAGGGGTGTGTTATCGTTAATCGTTTGTTCGCCAATAATTTCTAAGTATGCCTCTTCCAAGCTCGGTGCATGGGTTTTTATATTGGATAATTTAGTGCGCAGTCCTCCTAAGAAACTTTGAATATCTTTGTTCTGAATAAATACCTTAAACTCTGCCATTTCCTCAAAACGGATATTTTTACGGGTTAACTCGGTTATTAATGCGGGTTTATTTGCAGATTCGACAATCAAATAATCTTTGATCAAGTTTCTTTTAATGTATTCCGGAGTGCCTTCCTTAACAATTTTTCCGTGATTTATTATGCAAATATGGTCGGTTTCTTCGGCCTCTTCAAGATAGTGGGTAGTCAAAAATACGGTAGTTTTTTCCTCACCCATAATTTGCTTTAAATACTGCCAAAGATTTCTCCGGGCTTGCGGGTCAAGTCCGATTGTTGGCTCATCTAAAAATAAAACCTTAGGCCGGTGCATTAGCGACCTGATTATTTCCAATTTTCTTTTCATTCCACCCGAGAATTTTTTAACCGGTTTATACATCTCACCTTTAAGATCCAAAATATCGGCCAGTTCATTGACCCGCTTTTTATAACTTTCCGGCATTAAAGAATAGAGCGGACGGAAAGGGTAGAGTCCATACAAAATTGCATGAAAACGGATATTTTCTTCGGCGGTTAAATTTAAATCAAGAGAGGGATTTTGAAAAATTATGCCGACCTTTCTTCTGACCTGGCTGGACTGCTTATCAATATCAAAGCCGGCAATATTTACATCTCCGGAAGTTTTGGACAGTGTTGTCGTCAGGATTGAAATAGTAGTGGTTTTACCGGCGCCGTTCGGGCCTAAAAAAGCAAAAAATTCGCCCTCCTTTACCTCGAAAGAAATTTCGTCAACGGCATTTTGGGATGATTTTTTATATTTCTTTACTAAATTCTTAACGGAAATAATTTGATTCATGCAATTGTTCTAGGTGACTAATGTGACTAAGGATACTAAGGTGACGAAGGAAGCTCAGATTTATGTTATATACTTTGGAAACCTCAGTTGCCTCAGTTGCTTAAGTTACATTATCTACCTTTTATCCTAATTTCTCACGCTGGGTGCGTAAGAAAATAAACCACTGCTCGAAAAATCCGAATATAACTTTAAATGGTGTTTCGATAAGAAGATCAAAGAAGAATAAAATGATATTGATTTTAGAAATATTCTCAGTCAACCGTCTGCCGGCATGGATGATCGGCAGGAAGAAAAAGTCAAACAGAACCGACTTAAAGCTTTGCTTGTCGGTTTGGAGGGAATAAACATGGGCGGTCTGATTAATCCGGTAACAGATAAATGAAACAATCAGCAGGAAGAAAATAAAGACGGTTTGGCTGACAATAGTCATATTAAGCAGCGTCAGGGCGTAAACTATCGAGCCTAGCGTTAATACCAGTGCCGCCAGCCAGAGGACAATGAAAATAAAACTTAAAATTGGGTCGACTTTTTTGCCGGCCTTACGCAAAACCAAAGGCTGCCAGGCATCCTGGCCGGTTGTATAAATTATTGATTTTATCTTATCCCAAATACGCAAAGAATTATCCCGGTCCGGAGTTTTTATGAAAAGGGCCGCCACCACCATCAGCAAAGGCGGGAAAACCGTATTTAAAGCAATCGAACTCCAGATAACATGGCCGTAAATCAGGCTTTCAAGGCTGCCCTCAACCCCCAAACCGAAAACCGCTTTTGTAACGATAATAAAGATGACACCCCGGACAATTGCCCGGCTGACCTTTTCCCTGATATTGTCGTATTTTTTGGTGCAGGTGTTTATAACCGTTACTTTGAAATCATCGATGTTCCTGATCAGGTCGCCGTTTTTACCGCGGTGCTGTTTTAAAATTTCCTCAAGAATATAGAAAGGAATGGACTGGTTTTTGAAAAAAGTTATCAGCTTATCTTTGAGCGGATAATTGATCTGGTAGTTAATTTGCTTGTAGGCTTCCAGAAAGTTAATGGCAATGTGCTCGAGATTATTTTCGGTCAGCTCGCCGAATATCTGGATAAAAAGATGGTAGCGCAAAAGAGGTAAGTCCTGGTTGGCATAAGTCCGGCGGATCGATAAAAAGACCTGGGCGTCTTTGGTGGTGTTGCTGTCATCGGAGATAACTACTTTGTCTTTAAAAAACTGGAACATGAAATTGGCAATCAGTTCGCGGTCTTTTGAAGGACTGAGAATATTTTCGATAGCCGAGGACATAAAATTTAAAATCCATTCATTAACTATGCCCCGGTTGACGCGGTGCTTTTGACTGACTTTATCCTGGAGATGCAAATACAAGGTGATAATTTTTTCAACCCGGTCTGTGATGCTTTCGGGGACTGTGCCCTCCGGAAAATAGCGGGCCCAAACCAGTTCCCTGACTAAAGGCTCGGCAATCGTCTGGGCGTTTCCTCCCAGCAAAAATCTCCTGCGCAGGATCCTTTCAATCGCTCCCCGCAAAACTGCATCGTCATCCCGGAAATCCATGGCATTGCGTAATTTTTCATACCAGGAAGCCACCTCGGAAACGACCGGATTGACGGAAATCATTTTGTCATAAGAATGGGCTTTTTCTTTATCGAAATGATTAATTAAATACTCGGAAATAGGCGAGAGCCCCTTGTAACTTTCCATACCCTAAGAGTACCACAATCTGCTAAAATTTTGTCTGGTATGAAAATACTGGTCATTACTACTAAAACGGGGGAAACCCGCGACCTTTACCGGGTGTCGGAGAAACTATTGGATAAAATAAGAAATGCCGGGGATAACGTTGAAGTCTTAAGTTCGGGTGAGAAAGATCCGGGCGTTGAGAAGAAAATGCTCGGGGCCGATGTGCTGATTACCTCCGAATTCGGCATGCTAAATGAGACAAACAGCCGGAATTTAAAATGGGTCCATTTAACTTCGGCCGGAACTAATAAACTGCCGGATTTTATTAAAAGTTCGGACATTTATATTACCAATTCCTCAGGCGTCCATCCGATTCCGATTGCCGAGCATGTTTTTGGCCTGATGCTGATGCTTATACGGAAAATAAATCTGGCTTTTAGAATTCAGGTTGAGAAGAAAGAGTGGTTCAGAAGTTATGAATATTACCGTCCGGATGAGCTTTATGGAAAACAGCTGTTAATTGTCGGTATGGGACGGATCGGTGAAAGAATTGCCGAAATTGCCGGGGTTTTTGGGATGGAAGTAACGGGTATTGTCAGAGATCTGTCAAAGAAAAGAGAGACCCCGGTGCAATTGTTTGAACTTAAAGATTTAAAGGAGCTGGTTGGTAAGTCAGACTTTGTCGTCAACTGTTTGCCCGGTATTCCCTCAACAGCCGGGATATTTGATTTGGAATTGTTAAAAAAGTTTAAGAAAAGTGCTTACATTATCAATATAGGCAGGGGCACGACCATTGTTGAAACAGATTTAATTGAGGCCCTGAAAAAGGGGCTGATAGCCGGAGCGGGATTGGATGTTTTTGAAGTTGAGCCTCTGCCGAAATCGTCTCCTCTTTGGAATCTGGAAAATGTCATTATCACACCGCATTATTCGGGCTGGAATCCTAACTACACCGAGAGAGTGGTTGATATTTTTATTGAAAACTTACAGGCATATCTTAACGGGAAGAAACTGCCAAACCTGGTTGATAAAAAATTAGGTTATTAGTATGAAAATTTTGCTGAAGAATATATTTTCGGACAGGAAATTAATCGTTACTCTGAGCTTAATTTTAATTCTTCATTTGTTTTTAAGACTTTATCATGCCGAGGCAAATTTAGGCTTTGGCCACGATGAAGATTTGGGCGGGTGGATTGCCAAAGATATTATCGCCGATCATAACTTCAGGCTGATTGGCCAGGAAACCAGCATAGACGGATTATTTATCGGACCGCTTTTTTATTATCTTCAGGCCGGCTATTTTGCGCTGTTTAATATGGATCCGATCGGCGGATTGTATTTGACTCTGACCATTTCGGTTATTACTTTTTTCAGTATTTATTACGTGTTCAGACGTTTTTTTGGGCTGAACACCGCTCTGACAGGAGTCTTTCTCTATGCCGGTTCGCAGGCCCTGGCCGGTCACGATACCTGGATTGTGCCGACCCAACCGACCCTTCTTTGGACGACCTGGTTTTTGTTTGCCCTTTTCTACATTATTAAAGAAGGAAATCCGAAAATCTTTCTTTTGCTCGGGGTCTTGCTCGGATTAATCTGGTATATCCATATCGCTTTTGTGCCGCTAATTCTACTGATATTTTTAGCCTTTTTTGTTTCAAAAAAACGCCCGGTTCTTAAGAAAATAATATTCAACAGGCAAACATTTTTTGGAATTATTATCTTTTTATTTCTGATGCTGCCTTTCTTTGCATTTGAGATCCGTCATAATTTTACCCAAACTCAAAGTTTGATTAAGTCATTGTCCGAAGACAGGCATCAGGAAAACGGCCGGATTTTTAAAGTTTATGACGGGGTATCCTGGTCGTTTATGAATATCATTTATGAAATTAGAAACACCAATCCCGATTGGATTAGGATCTATCAGGCGGTGATGCTGTTTATTTTCACCGGAATGTTAATGGCTAACGCCAAATACCTGGGCCGGTATGGGGTAGTTATATATGGTTGGTTGGGTCTTGTTATCATCAGTCAGTTAATTTCCAAAAGGGCAATCAGCGAATACTATTTTACCAACCTGAGTGTTCTAGAAATATTAACAATAGCCGTATTTTTAACCGGTCTGACTAAAAAAAACTATTTAAAAATTTTTGTTTTAATTTTGCTGGCAATTTTCGCAATTTTGAATCTGGATAGCGTAATTAAAAGACTTCCCAACGGCGAAGGATATTTGATGAGGAAAAAACTGGTGGCTTTTATAGCTAAAGATGCAAAAAAGAACAATTACCCCTGCATATCCATAAACTATATGACTTCGCCCGGTAAAAACGCCGGTTTCAGATATTTTTTCTGGTTGAACGGCCTTAATGTGATAAGCACAGGTAACGATGTAGCGGTTTACAGCATCTTAAACCCGGCGGTTATGTCGGAGAAAGAAATAGCAGATAGGGAGGGAGTATTAGGAGTGATTTTGCCTGATAAACCAAGGGTTGATGAAGCAGCCTGTAAAAAACCGGAACGCCGGTTATTGCCGCCCTGGAGGTTTAATAATTAATTGCCAAGCGTAAAGTATTTCAGGGAGCTTTTTCTGCCGTCTGAAGTTGATATCTGAAAGCCGTATTCCTGATTAGGCAAAGCAGGCAATCCAAACCTTACTCTTGAGCTCGACCAGTATCGGATTTGTCCGTTTCCGGCCAAATTATTGTCCGCATAAATATCAATAGATCCTCTCTTGCTCCCAAATTCCTTTCCTTCAAAAACTATCTCATATTCGCCGTTTAAAAGCCTGACTGACGTTGAATTAATGACAGGTTGCCCATTTTTAACAGTAAATTTAATTTCATTGCTTTTTTTGTTCTCTGAAGTGATAACCTGGATTCTGTACGACCCTTTCTTTACTGCCGGAACCTTGGCTTTAATCCCGGTTGGAGACCACGAGACTATCGGCGCGCCGCCTGAGGAATAACTTTGGTTGTAGTAACGGAAACTGACCGAGCCGGCGGTACTGCCGAAATTTAAACCGGTTAAAGTAAACTCCTGCATGAAATTGGCTGAAGACGGGTCCACATCATCAATTTCTACGGCTGTGGTGACGGAAGGTGCGGGTGTGACTGAGGGGCTTGGCGATGGAGTATGGCTTGGCGCAGGGGTTGAGGAGGCAGCCGGGGTGCTAGTCGGGAAAGGAAAAGGTTTTATTGACGGAAAAGGGAAAGGGTTGAAAAAAGAAATTGCAATCGGTACTGCCAGTAAGCTTGTTAACATAACAACAGGCAGTAAGAGGTAGATTTAACCACAGGCTAAATATAAATGCAATTGCATCAAACCGGATCAATATAATTTCCGGTGATTAGCTTCCCACCTCTCAGGTGTCAACGTAAAGTAGGCGGATATGCGTTCAGGTAATATTGCTGTATAATCCCTTGTTATGAAAGATCTGGCCAGGCAGTTTAAATATTTGGACGTCATCACGGTATTTTTTGTGTCGTTTTTGCTGATCTCGAACGTCGTCGCCTCAAAGATTTTAGTTTTAGGTCCCCTTTCTCTCGACGGCGGCGGACTTTTATTTCCTTTAACTTATATTTTCGGGGATATTCTAACCGAAGTTTACGGCTATAAAAGGACCCGTAAGGCAATTTGGATGGGATTCGGGGCGAATTTAGTGATGGCTGCGACATTTATGCTGGTCGGGGTTTTACCGCCGGCTCCGGATTGGCCAAACCAGGATGCGTATATGACGATTTTAGGTCAATCTTCAAGAATTGTTTTGGCTTCGGTTACTGCGTATTTTATCGGAGAGTTTATAAATTCATTTATCCTGGCAAAGATGAAGATTTTAACTAAAGGCAAGTTTTTATGGATGCGCACAATCGGCTCAACTATATTTGGAGAAGCTTTTGATACAACTGTCTTTATGATTATCGCATTTTGGGGAGTTTTGCCTTTCGAATTATTTGTGGCGGTTGGAATTTCGGGCTACCTGCTTAAAGTTGCTATCGAAATTTTATTTACTCCGTTTACTTATTTGATAATAAATTTCTTAAAGAAAAAGGAGAGTGAAGACTACTATGATTTTAAAACAGACTTCAATCCGTTTTCTGTGAGGCAATAAAACCAACCCTAAGTAGCTTGTGGTAAAAGATTAGAATCGATTCCGTTAGCAGTAAGTCTGGCGAGTATTAACATACCCAGCGATCTTAATCTGGCTCCGCCTCTTTCAGTTTTTAGGGCGTCATTGATATCCGGAACTCGCACGACTTTTACCGCAGGACTCTCCGTTGCCCTGGCAATAATTGCAATTTCATCCGCAAATAATTCGTCAACCTTCGCTCCTGAAAATAGCCTGTAAGATTTCGGTGACTTAGTACCTTTATATTGAAGCACTCGGAGAGTATTTTCGGGATCGATCTCAAGACAGGCGATTGCCCCAAAAAAACCTCTATACGAGAGTAATAAGCTTGCATCTCCTTCAAAACCCGTAACTCCCCCGATTAAGGAAGCCCTTGAATCGCCAATAAGCAGATCCAATTTCAGTGCGTTATAATCCAGAAATGGAATAACAGGCTTTAAGTAAGGCTTCAGTACTTCACCTTTTTTGGGGTAATTACGGCTCAATGATTCTGTAAACATCCGTGAATTTTATAATAGTTTCGGATAGGAGTCAAACTATAGGTCGAGGTTTATGCAAAGCCGCCGTGTTTGCGGATTAATTCTTCAACTTCCTGCAGCTTTTTCTGGGTCTGGCTTTTTAAAGAACTGGTATTGATTTTAAAGGACTGCTTACAGTAATTAAGCCACTCTTTTTCGCTGATTTTTTCGGAAGTTATTTCTTTTTCGCCGGCTTTCGGACCGTTTTTCCAGTTGATAACTTTAACGACTGTTTTAAACCAAATCTCTCTTTCTTCCGACTTCTCCTGAGAGGCAAGTTTATTCCGGGGGTTGTTTGATCTGATTGGCGGCTTTTGCTGCATTTTTGAAGGTTTACTTAATGGAATTACTTTTAAGAGGGCAAGTTCCTAAATTAACCGCATTAAAGTAAAGAGATTATAGCAGGATTTAAAGCCTAAATCAATCGCCTGTGGTAAAATGTTGGCACTTTAAGAATGAAAAATAGTCACCAGATTCTACTTTTTTATAAGTACACAGCCATAGAAGATCCCGAAAAATTAAGGCAGGAGCAGCGTAATGTATGTCAAAAGTTGGGCCTGACTGGCCGGATTATAGTAGCCGGAGAGGGGATTAACGGGACTGTTGAAGGCTTGATTGGGAATACCCAGGAGTATATAAGATTAATGATTAAAGATTTAAGATTTGAGGATATGCATTTTAAGAAAAGCGCCGGTACGGGGGATGCATTTCCCAAGTTATCAGTTAAGGTGCGGCCGGAAATTGTCAGCTCTCATTTAGGCGAGGGCGATATTAATCCCAACCGTGTAACGGGCAAGTATTTAGAACCGGGAGAGCTCCGGGAATGGTTTAAATCAGGCAAAAAATTTTATATCGTTGATATGCGCAATGATTATGAGCATGAAATCGGCCGTTTTGAAAATTCAATGCTGGCGCCATTTACTAATTTCCGGGATTTGCCGAAAGTATTGGAACAGTTAACCGGTTTAAAAGATCAGACGGTTTTAACAGTCTGTACCGGTGGAGTCAGATGCGAAAAGGCCTCAGGTTTTTTAGTTAACAACGGCTTTAAAGACGTTTATCAGCTCTACGGGGGAATTGTTTCGTATATGGAAAAGTATCCGAATGAGAATTTTTTAGGCAAGTTGTATGTTTTTGACGGGCGGATAGCCATGGGTTTTAACACTGACGACCCGGAACATAAGATAGTCGGCAAATGCAAATTCTGTTCCGGCCCGGCCGATACTTACCGGGATTGTGCCAATATTTATTGCCGTGGTAAAAGGCATTTTATTTCCTGTGATGACTGCTTTGATAAATATATGGGATTTTGCCGGGATAACTGTCCTGAATTATCGCAAATGCATGATTAAAAAAAATCCGACTTCAGTCCAGGGCCGTAGACTTCATCGTCTTGCCGAAGACGCCAGGGAACAAGGGAAGTTTTTAGAAGCTCTCGAATTAACCGACCGGGCAACTTTAGAATACGCGAAGAACGATGACTTACTAGGTCTGGCCGAAGTTCAGTCCTCAAGACAAAGCACTTTTAAGCATTTATTCCGCCGGACCGGCAAAAAAGTTTTTTTGGATTTGGAAAAATTTGCCGCTTTGTCCGCGGTTGAAATTGCCCAACTTAGTGGTATCAACGAGGCGTTAGGAATTCCATATCATAATTTAGGCAAGTATTATTTTGAAGTAAAAGACTACGGTAAAGCCGCTGAATATTTTCAAAAGGCAATTGATAATTTGAAACAATTTCCTTCCGGAAGACATAGCCGGGCTTAAGTGATTGCGGATATTGCCGGCCATCTATACGCTGCCGAATATAAAGTAGGTGATAAAACGGCCTTAACCGGAGCTTTAAAAGCCCTGGAAGATTTAGAAAATGCCAAAGAAGAGTCCGGTTATAACAAAAATGTCTGGGTCTCAGGTGCACACCTTCGGATCGCCCACATGCTTTTAAAGGATCAACCTGAAATTTCTAGGAAGCATTTAAAAAGGGCAGAGATAATAATTAAAGCTGATAAAAGATTAAGTTTAAGGCTGGACCAGTTAAAACAAGCTTACAAACAACTTAATTCTCGATAACTTCCGGTAATTTCTCGCCTTCGGCAATAAACTTAATGGAAACGGAATTGACGCAGTGGCGGGTATCTTTATCCGTCATTTTTTCTCCCTCAAAGACATGTCCTAAATGAGCATGGCAATTGTTGCATTGGATTTCTACCCGGTAGCCGTCCCCGTCCGGAATCCTTTTTACAGCACCGGGGAAATTGTCATCAAATGCCGGCCAGCCGCAATGGGCATCAATTTGGCTTTAGAAGAAAATAACGGAAGGTTGCACCTCCGGCAAATAAAAGTCCCGGGTACATAAAAATCATCATACTCGCCGGAGAAAGGCGCTTCGGTACCTTTTTCCTCAATAATATGCTTTTCAGCCGCAGTTAAGTGGTTATATTTCATATTGATATTATATTTTTTTCAATAATACACGGTCAAATTATTATTTAAGGGGGAGTTCAATAGTGAAACTTGTGCCCTTTGCCGGCTTACTTGAGACCTTTATTTTTCCCCCATGAATTTTAACAATTTGTGAGGTTATAAAAAGACCAACTCCGAGACCTTTTCCGAACGTTCCCGCTCCGGCTGCCCTTTTGAAGAGATCAAAGATGTCTTTTTGTTCCACTGGAGTTATCCCGACACCATTATCTTTAATGATAAACATTGCACGCGCTCCTTTTTTAAAGATCCGGATATAAATAGGCTTGCCATTGCCATATTTGATTGCATTAGATAAAAGATTTGTAATTACCTGTTCAAGCCTGATTTTGTCCCACCTGCCCATTAAAGAGGCATCTCCGTCAATTTTTATTTTGTATTTCTCTCTCTTTATTACTTCGGAAAAACTCTGTTTTACCTGTTTTGTAAGGCTTACAAGATTAGTATCCTCCGCTTCTAAATTGATCCTGCCTGTCGTAATAAGCGAGACATCTAAAAGATTATTCACCATTGATTTGAGCCAATTAATCTGTTGCTCGGAATTTTTAAGAACCTCTATTAATTTTTGAACTGAAAAATTTGCCAGTGGAGAGTTTCTGATATTATTCAGCTCACTCTGGAGCTTTAAAAGCATTATAGTGAGTGGTGTTTTTAACTCATGCGAGACAATGGAAAGAAATTCATCTCTGGCTTTTATATTCCTTTGGGCCAATTTGTAATCATCATTTAACAAAACAAACGCCCTGGCATACCTTTTCTCTTGCTTCCTAAGCCGTTTTACTTCTTCGTTCTCCCAAGCTAAATCAGCTAAAAAACTGACGGTTACCGCGCCTGCTATAAAAATAAGAAGAAAAATCTTGTCCCCGGCAATAGTAAAAATATCAATCGAAAAGTATAAAAATATCCCGAAAAGTACATTCAGGCCGACTTTTACAAATAGTCTGGCGACCTTTCCATTGAACGAAAGATACTGCTTCGAATAATCATACATCCGACTAGATAGTTTGTTCCGGGAATATGGATCGATGTTCATGGAACTTTTTGTCAAAATATTAACAAGACTGATCTCCGACCATTCAATGATATAATGAGTCGGTGCAAAAAGCTATTCTCGTTGTCGAGGATAATGATGAACTAAGAAGCTTCTTAAAAAAACTTCTGGCCGCTAATAACTTTAGGGTGGCTGAGGCGGCTGATGGGGCCGAGGCTCTGGAGGCTGTGGAAAAATACATGCCGGACCTGGTACTTCTTGATTTCGGATTACCCAAGGTTTCGGGCGAAACAGTTTGTGTAAAAATTAAAAAAGATCATCCGGAGATTATTGTTATTGCCCTTACTGAAAAGGCTCAAACTCTTGACGTCGTACACGGCTTACAAATAGGCGCGGACGATTATATGGGTAAACCATTTGATGCCGATGAGCTGATAGCCAGAATTGACACCCGGTTTAAAAGTGTCACGAATGGGAAAGAAGCTACGCCGGAAGAACCGAGGGCAAAGGAAAAACGGGAATCGGAAAAAATAATCTTGAGAGAAAGTTTTACATTAATTATCATCCGATTCATCGTTACGGAAATTATTTTTGGATTTTCGCTTTTCCTTATTAGCATTATATTTTATTACCTAAGCACATATCTAAACCCCACCTACCTTTCCGCTACGTATTTAATAATATTGGCGATATGGTTCCTAATAAATATTGGCACCGTCATCTTAATCTCTTTAAAATGGAACTCGGAGTACACTGAAGTTTCCGGTGAGGGTATTGTTAAGCATAGCGGAATTCTTCACCGGAAAGAACAAAAATATGCCTGCAATTTTATTGAGGGAGTAAAAGTAGAACAATCATTCCTGGGACTGCTTTTTAATTACGGAACAATTGAACTCTATGACCCGGCTCTAAAAGAGCAGGTTTATTTATTAAATATTACCAACCCAAAAAGTACTAATAAAACAATCCAACGGATAGTTTCAAAAGAAAAAGACAAGTCTATGCCGTTTGTCGCCCAGGAAGATACTAAAGAGGTAATATAAACCTTTCCTCTTCAGTCAAAAGATTATATTTCATTGAGGATATTGTACGAAAAATGAAATTAAAATAGTTGACAAAATAGCTTTTGGTTTTTATTATTCCCGGATGATAGATGAACGCAGGCCAGGCTTAACACCTGAGTCAACTCCGAGAATAATATACTCTAATAAACCCGGCAAGATGGTCTATTATCTGGTTAGTGTACCCGGCCATTTAAAGTTTGAATTGGATTATAAGCAGCCCTCAAGCCGGACTGATTTGCAGTTGGGGGCAATGATGGAACAGGATGCTGCAAAAAAACCTGTTAACTGGTATGTGAGGGGACTTTTGGATTCGTATACTTATGAGCAACTCGGACTTCCGACAGCAAGAGAAAGCAGTGTTGGTCTTGAAGGTGACGGGCAGCCACCGCTTATTACTCAAAGCAGTTTGGCTCATGCGGGCGAATTTGGTGATTTAAGGGAAATTAAAGTCCGCGCAGAAGGCTTGAGTTTATACCGGGTTTCGTTGAAGCTCCCCCCAAAAAATATAAATGCTTTCCTGAATCATATCTGGCAGCCTGATATGAGGCTTGTTGTTGTTGAAGGTCAGATATCTCCTGTTACAGGCGAGAACGTACCAAAGGTGGTTGTTAATTCTACCAGAGGTTCAGAGAGGATTTTGCCGGTGAAATATGAACCCAAAACGCCTTCTTTTTTGCCCAGACTCACCCTTACTGTAGGATAGTTGTTTGATATTTTTTTCGGCCAGTTGATTATTTTCATCTTGTAAATTTTAATTTCCAGAACTAACATGAAACCATGGCAAAGATTGATGACATAGAGACGATGTTAAAAGCTCTTGTTAATAACCTAAGCACTTCTAAGCAGGAGATCTTTAAAAGATTTGATGAGTTGGATAAAAAATTTGATAATAAAATAGATGGATTGGAAGTAAGGCTTGCTAAAAGAATTGACGCCTTGGGTAAACAATTAGCCTATTAGGAAGATGATGCTCCAACCAGGGAAGAATTTACTGTTTTAAAAAACGGGTAGATAAATTAGAACAAAAACCTTCCTCTGCTTTGTAACTGTTCAAAAATGGACAAACTTAATCAGGTCATTGAAATTGTTAATGGATTATATGCTAAGAAAAATCCGGTAATTGATTGGAATAAATGGGTTTTTGAGGGGCATATCAAAGTTGTGGCTGATTGGGTGGAGAAAATCTCAGAGAAATATGATTGTGATAAGGAGTCTGTTTTGGCCGCGGCTTTTTTACATGATTTAGCTTATGCCTGGACGAGTAAAAATGATCCTGACCTAGAAGAAAAAAGTGAATCAAAAGCCAGGGAAGTTTTAGAAGAAGCAGGTTACTCTGAAAATCAGGTGATTTTTATTGTAGACAAAATTATTCACGGTCATGGTATGCAGGAGGGGACAGAGCCGGAAACATTGGAGGCAAAAGTCTTAGCTACAGCCGATGCGCTGGCCCATTTTACAACCGATTTTTACCTGGTAATCTGCTGGAACCGTTATCTTTTTGAAAAAAAGTCTCTGGAAGATTATAAAAAATGGGTTTTAGAAAAAATTGAGAGGGATTTTAATAACAAAATATTTTTTGAGGAATATAAAGGCATTGCCAAGCCCCACCACCAAAGTCTAGAAACTCTTTTTAATCTCTAGTAAGTTTTCAGTTTAATCTTATAATAAAATTCATGTTAGCAGACTATCGGGAGATCATGCCGGTTAGGTGGCCTGTTCCTCTAGACTGGGAGAATTTTCAAAGAAGAAATCTAAAAGGGATAATAGCTCCAAAGGATCATTTTAGAATAAAGTTAGCTTTTGAATTAATGGATATGGCTCATGATGGACAGTTTAGAGAAACTGGTGAGCCATATAAAGCTCACCCAATTAGAGTAGTTGAGCGTTTAAGAATAGCAGGGTTTGAAGATCCGGCTATATTTGTTGTTGGCCTTTTGCATGATGTAAATGAAGACGCAAAAGAACGGATGCGTATTTGGTTGATTGAAACTTTGCCCCGAGTCAGACCAGAGCTCGCTAATATTAGAAATCGGTCCACAACAGATATGTATGAAAAACTTTTTGGAGTAAAGGCTTTTAGAGATATAAAGGCTCTATCCAAAGTAGAGCCGATTGATGATAATTATGAAAGTAAGCAGTTTGCAGAAATAAAAACTTTGGATAACGTGGCTAGAGGTTCCCCTGTTGTTTGGTTAGTAAAACTCTCGGATAGACTAGACAATGTAGTAACATTGCCATTACACCCAGATGACCCAGCCCGTCTTGAAAAAGACCTAGATAGAATAAGAAGAAAACTTATTGAAACACGTAGAGATTATTGGCCCATATTTGAGGATGCAGTGGCATGGTATCCCATGGCTAAAACATTACTTGTAGCCTTAGACAGAAGGTGTAATCGCTTAGCCAGGACAGCAGGCTGATTTAATTCATGTCTGCTATGTTGTTTTACAGTAATAATTTATTGACAAACAATAAATAGCATGCTAAGATGTTGTTTATAAAATGCTCAAAAGAAGCTCAACATTATTCTTAAAGCTTGTACTTTGCTCCATTGCAATCATAGTGCTTGCCGGTTTGATTGTGTTTCCTCAAACTGAAGGAAGAGCTAAAAACCTTGATCTAATCAGTATTTATTCAGATCCGTTTATTATCTATATCTATGTAGGTTCAATCCCGTTTTTTGCAGGTCTTTATCAAGCGTATAAATTGCTGGGGTTAATAGAAAAAAACAAAGCCTTTTCCCAAGGTGCTGTTAATACCCTAAGAAATATGAAATATGCTTCTCTAGCCCTTATCGTTTTTATTGCACTCGCGTTATTTCACATCCGTTTCGCGGCCCCTGGTGATGATGATCCGGCAGGTCCAACGGCTCTTGGAATTGTCGTAGTTTTCGCAATTTCTGTTATTGCAACCGCAGCCGGCGTTTTTCAAAAATTATTACAAAACGCAGTAGATATAAAATCTGAGAACGATCTAACAGTTTGAAGAGATTTTGGCCCTTCGGGCTAAAATCAGAAAATGACTTAACGGTCTAAAAAGAGCAGATATGATTGTAATTAATATTGATGTGATGTTAGCAAGGCGAAAAATGAGTGTGACGGAACTTACTGAAAAGGTGGGTATAACCATGGCAAATCTTTCCATTTTGAAAAATGGCAAAGCAAAGGCTATCCGTTTCTCGACCCTGGAAGCAATTTGTAAGGCTTTAGATTGCCAGCCGGGAGATATTTTGGAATATACAAGTAATAAACCAATATACAAATAATCCAATAAAGCCAATGTCCAATTAAAACAAAACCCACGTCATTGCGAAGAGTGAAACGTCGAAGCAATTTCACTTATTGGTCTCTTCACAAACTGGGGAAGTTAATTTAATTTGGAATGCTCGCGTTGGGATTGTGAGAGCATGAACTCTTTGAAAATTCTGAGGGAATAAAGAGATAAATTTTATCGCCTATAAATGCTTATAGAGTGCGGTTTTACAGGACTTGGAATCATGACCTCAGGAAGTGAAAAAGTTTTACCCTGGTTTTTTAGATAATCTTCAAGTGTAATGGCAGTCTTCCAATAGAGATTCGCTCTTTTATAGAATTCGGCAGGACTCACTTTTTCAAACAAAGCAATCATTGCCATATTTAACTCCATTGAAGGGGCAACAAGAACGGCTCTTGGATCAACCATTACTTGTAAAATGGAGTCGTTTGAAGAAATAGGCATATCTGGTGTAGGTTCCGCATATACAGAATGCATCCGGCGAAAACCTATTCCTTCCTTTCTAGCGACTAGATCAAATAACTCATCGGTAATTCTTATTTGCAATGAGTACATTCTATATCTAAGTGTTGGAATGTGCCTGGATCTGTGTCTTGACTTTAAGCCTGAATGTAAAATTTCAGGAACAAATTCATCTAAAGTTACATGATAAACCGGAGCTTGGTTTAAGATTTCTTGTGATCTGGACATTACAAAAGCATTATACATTCACGATTATCAATTTACAACCTATAGTATCAATGAGTAGCTTTTATGCTTTTGGCTCGAGGAGGACCCAATTTTTGGATACAGCGGGTTCGCTGCAGAGGTTGCGGTTAAAGCAGCAGGGGCGGCGCATTCCTTTATTGAGTTTATCGAGTGCAACTTCGATATGCTTTTTTCTTGTCTCCTCAGTTTTAACAGCGCGGATCCAGCGAATCCAGTCCCAGCGGGCCATTGGAGTGATATCTTTCCATAAAGCTTCAGCTTTAGGCGAAAAAGACAGTGCTTTTTTTAAATCAGCCGGCACTTCCGGCTCTATCCACTCTTTAGTCGGTTCAAGAGAAACTTCTACTGTGTCTCCGGAAGCGGCAGAAGCCTCATCAAGCAGCTTTTTATCAGGGGCAAACCAATGGCTTGGTTTAAGTCCTGGTCCGTATCTACCATCCGGTTCAAGCAAAGTCTTAAAAGGCACGCCATTGATACTACCTTTAACCATTATCATGCCTCTGGATGGAAGTTTTGCCGAGGCATCTTCTGGTAGTTGAAGAATTGTCCAATCGCCAATTTTATAAAGTTTAGCTTCAAAAGAGATTGCCGGCATAGGAAGATATTATATCAAAGGCCCGAACTTGGTTTTGGAGTGACTGACGGGATAACACGCCCTTTTGCTTAAGCAAAAGGTGAACCGGGATCGAAGATCCGCTTAAAATCCCTTGCCAACCAACCCATAAAAAATCCTCCACAAGGGAGGAATTTTTTCTGGGGGTGACTGACGGGATAACACGCCCTTTTGCTTAAGCAAAAGGTGAACTCTCTTCCTCTAACTACTACTTAATTTCTGAGGTTGTATTGAGGCATCAACGATCCATAGTTTTAACATTAAATCGCAGTTATAAATCCCTTGCTAACCACCACAAAAAAAGCCCTCCTAAAGGAGGACTTTTCTTTGTGGGTGACTGACGGGATTTGAACCCGCAACCGTCGGTACCACAAACCGATGCTCTACCATTGAGCTACAGCCACCAAGTGAATTTAGAATTCAAAATTTATAATTAAGAATTAAATCCGAATCCTAACTCAAAGTGTATTTTACAAGATTTAGAATTAAGATGCCAGAAAGCCGGAACTGTTTAAGCATATTTGACAAAGTAAAACCTTAATACTATAATCCTATAGTTTATGTTCGAACGTTTAAGAACTTTAAGAATCATAGGAAGAGTCAGATTTACCAAACCCACACCGGCTGCAGGCGAATTTCAACCCTCTAAAGTAACGGAAGTTTATTTAGCTGCCGGTTATACTACTGATTTCTCTGAACCAGGTGGCATACCTAACCCTAACAAAACTCATCTAAAACAAAATCGGGGAGAAGCTTTGCTGGTTTTCTCCTGTAGCAACCGGATAGATGAAATAATTAAAGCTGCCAAAGGTTTTGCCCGAACAAGAAGTTTAACAACACGAGAACCTTCGGTAGTTGTTGTCCTTGGGGTTAATAGAGGTAATTTTTCCAGTTTCAATGGTGGGCTCAGAATGTATGATGCGCTAAATGCTTCCAATGGAAACGGGTGGAAAGCTGTGACAGACTTTAGTCAATTAGAACAGCCTTGCAGAGTAGCAATTGGCGCTAAAGAGTTAAGAAATAATATTGCACTTCTGGCTGCTGCCGGATGCGAAGTCAGGATAGCAGATCCTGTTAGTATTCCTGCGACGTTGGCGGAATGCTTAGACGATAATAGTGGAATCAAACCGGCGCCTGCTTACCCCGATTTCGAAATTTGGTCACCTCCCCAACAAGACCCCCATTAATTAGACCACGGCAGCAATTTCCAAAGTTCAACCGGTTTTAGAATTGCCGAGCGGATATCGGGCTGGAGCTCGCCAAAATCCAGTTTATTTTCTCCGGGTATAATTTTTTGGTTAATGCTTTTAGGTTTGTAGTAAGGCTTTTCCAGGGTGAATAAATATTCCTGGTCAGGCAGTAAATATTTGGTTTCCAAATTGCCGGATTTGCCGGTGTTATCCAAAACAGCCTTAACATTGGTGCTTGAAAGCGCGTAACGGAGCTGTCCTAAAATTCCTAAAATATAATCGCCGCCGAAGGCTTTTTTCCATTTTAAGGAGGCCGATACCTGTAAATAAACCGGTGCTTTAACTTCAATATTTAACAGATTGTCGTTTGGGGTTAAGGGTTTTAGACCATTGAAGAGATTAAAGGAAGTTTTGTATTCCCCTCCGGGTAGTCCGGAGACCGGGATATCAAATGAAATTTCCTGGCCGGGTTCAACAGTTTTATCCGCTCCGACTTCAAAACGGGTTTTTTCAAAAGCCTCAGCCGTTCCGAAGACATTTAAGGCTGTATCGGAGTCTTTACCCCAGATAGTCTGGCCGGTGTTTTTAAAAGTCACCCGCATGACGTAAGGCTCATTATAAGATAAGGTGACGGTTGTGCCGGATGAGGTGGCTTCGAAATAATTAGTGAAGCCTTCTTTTTCAATGGCCAATTTAATGAACCTGGCAGACTCAGACTGCACCGGTTTGCCTTTTATTTTTTCGGCGTCCTGCAAAATATAAAAAGGAAGATGGTAATCTTTTTCGGCATTTGCCAGATTACCGTTTTTCTTAAAAGAGAAATGGTCAAACGGCGGTTCCTGGTAGTTTAGTAGAAATGGTGTGACTGCAACTATCCGGTTGCTTGCCCAGGCGTTGTCGAAAGCCTGTTTATAATATTCTCCAACCTTATCAGGGTCAGGGAAACTGTTATCAACAGTGATGCCGTCCGAGTGCTTCCATCCGGTTTCCGTAATAAAAACAGGTAAAACTTTTTTAACTCCGAGCCGGTTTAAGATCGACTGTTCCCATTCCCAGGTCCGTACGGTTCCGCGTCCGGCATCACCGGGTTTGCCTGAAAAATTGGGATTTGGGTAAGAATGGGAAACCCAACCGTCAAATTTTTCAAAGATCCCGGGAATGGATGCATCCATCCGTTTCATAAACTCTTCCTGATCCATATAAGCAGGTGGTTTGTTAGGGGCTGAGGCGTCAAATCCTGCATTTAAAACAAAAAAGTCATCAGATTTTTTCCGTAAAGCCTCAATGGTTCTATTGGTGCTGACGGCAAATCCTTCCGGATCAACAACACCGCCCCATTCCGAACCGTGGTTGGGTTCGTTATATAAAATTACATAGCGGTTTTTAACCGGCCAAACCAGTTTATCTAAAAAATCCGCCCAGGCTGTGCCCTCGTCTTCGTAAGGCCGTTCCCAGTTACCGTTATCGGGTTTAGTAGCCAGCCTGACAATCGGGATTAAATGACGGCGGCGGAGTTCATTAAAAAATTCCTGCCATTTTTGTTCGTTCCGGTCGCTGGACTCAGCAAGAACTGTGATATAACCCCAATCGCCGTTATTATTAACCAGTCTCGCCGCCTCCGAAGCTTCGTCCCTCGTTGCCGAGATGATGTGGATTCCATATTTGTTATTCGGGACCGCGCGGGGATCACTGATTGCCTTTACGGAAGTAACAAGATACAAGAAACAGGATACAAACAAAATGGAAGCAAAAAGCAGGCTAAATAATTTCATAATGGAAGTTTGGATATTTTAACACGCCTAGCGGTAAGTATGCTTATCCTTTTTCTTTAAATTAACAGGTATTATTCCGTTATCGTTAATGACATAAAAAAGTCGATGCGAATCACCGACCCAAACCCTTCTTTGCTCTTGTTCTTTAGCAGCAATCCTTTTTCCTTCAAAGGGGTTGATCTTTAATTTTTCAAATGTATGTCGAAGCTTTTTCTCGATAGATCGGTCTTTTTTATATAATTTCTTAGCAATTTCTAAGAAAGTTGGGGTGATTACTATTTTAAATCCTAAGTCCACTTTTATAAAACATTACTTCTTTAATTTGTCAAAAAATTCTTCTTCGCTAAGATGTTCTCCTTTTTTATATTCATTCATAATAATACCAAGAACCTTACCGTCTTCGGCCGTTAATTTTTCATCCGAAGTTAATTCATTCCAGTTATATGGTGATGGAATAGAGGTTTCTTGAGTAATAACAAACTCGTTGACGTTCTCAGTAAATTTTAGTCTGTTTTTATATTCTTCTGGTATGGTAATAATTTGAGTCATTTTTGTATATCCTTTGCGATTCTTCTTTGTCGTAATAAAGCTTCTAAAATATCAGATAATTGTTGGGCTGTGACATGAGAAATAACTACTCTATTTGTTAAAATTGCCTGTCCGTTTGGAACGTTTAATACAAAATCAAGAACAACCTCTTGATCGCTGGCATTTATGCTTACAATATTTGCATAGGACCCTTGTCCGACTGAATCAGGTATTCTTATTGCTAGTTGTTGAGTGGCAGGTTTCTTCTGATCCATAGACGTATATTATACACAATTTTTTATAATTTTAACTATAGAGAAGATATAAGTTTTCTCTCTTGACTTCGGGTTAAATTTGGTTTAATAATAAATAACCGAAATTTTGCCGAATATGTTTCTTGCCCTGTTTCACATTTCGCTACTGCTTAAAAAAATTTTTAAAGCATGATTCATGCTTCATAATTCGTAATTCATTTATGGTTGAGCTTTGTGATCCTGTTAATGTTTGGGTCTTCTTTGAAAAAGGGCAGATCAAGCCTTATGTTTTCTTTTGGAATAAACGGCGGATTGCCATAGATAAAATCAATTTAGTCCACCAAAGCAGAGAGGGAGATAGGGATTTATATCATTTTTCAGTTTCCTCGGGAGGTAATTTTTATAGATTGGGGTTTGACAGTGGTAGGTTGAAGTGGGTTCTGGAAGCTATTGAAGAAGATGATGTTGTTTTGTCCTAAGACTAGAAAATACTGGCTACAGGGGAGATCATTAAAGCTCGGGTTAAGGCTTGTTGATCCGAAACTGGAGCAGGGCGAGGTGCAGGCAGCGAAAACTCAATAAATTTAGATGGAGGTCTTCTGAATAAAGGTTGGGCTTTCTCTCTCATAATTTTTAACACAAGTTNCGGAATAAAAGTGGTTATGCTGGCTCCATAGCTAAGTTCTTCGGCGACCTCGAGAGTTCTTGCCGCCACTGTTGCTAACCGTTCCGGTGACTGATCGGCAAGGCGGGGAGCAAATATAACTGAGAGTGTGTTCAACGCTGGCTTGGACTCCAGAAGATTGGCGAGAGGGATCGGTATCAACCATTAACAGTAAAAACATATCAAGTAGCGGATATTTTGTCTAGTATGAAAATAATAATTCACATTGATTTTAATTCTTTTTTCGCAACTGTCGAGCAGCAGGCTAATCCGCGCTTGCGGGGAAAACCTATCGGGGTGACGGGTGGAGATAGGCTGACCCGGACGGTTATAGGTGCGGCGTCGGTTGAGGCAAAATTGCGCGGGGTTAAAACCGGAATGAGGATCCCCGAGGCTTTAAAATTGTGCCCGGATCTGACTTTGGTCAAAGGCGATTCGGATAAATACGTTGAGATTAATAAAAAATTTTTAAATATTTTAAAAGGCTATACCGATAAGATGGAGGTATTTTCGATAGATGAAGTATTTTTGGAAATCTCGAAGTCTGAAATACGAAATACGAAGTACGAAATAGATTGTAATGTTTTGAATTCAAACTTCGAACTTTATACTTCAAACTTCCTTTTTAATCTCGCTCTAGACATTAAAGAGCAGATTAAAAAGCAGGCAGGTGAGTGGATTACCGTTTCAATCGGCATTTCTTATAACAAAATGATGGCTAAATTGGCAGGTTCCTTATATAAACCTGACGGATTGGTCGGAATTTTTGATGAGCAGTCGGCAATGTGGATTTTAGACCGCGTGAAGCTTGATGATGTCTGCGGTATTGGATTTAGGATCAAAAAAAGATTGAACGATATGGGTGTATTCAATTTCTCTGATTTACGCAAAGTACCGCTGCCTTTATTGCTGACGTCTTTTAAAAGTTATGGCCGGATTTTATATAATTTTGCCAGAGGTATTGACGAGCGTGAAATTGTGCCTTTTTTTGAAAAAGAAGAAGTGAAATCCATCGGTCACAGGCATACTATTAACAGGGACGTTTCAGATCCTGAGGAATTGAAACAGATTCTTTTAAAACTTTGTGAACTTGTTGCGCGCCGGGCGCGGGCTAAAAAACTGGAAGGAAAAACTGTCAGCTTTTGGTTCAGATATGCTTTCTTAAGTTTAGCTTCCCACCTCTCAGGTGGAAGCGTAAATTTGGGGGGTTTTGGGTTTTCCGGTTCCGGAATGCAAACTACAATTCCTTACACCAGCGATGGTTTGGATATTTTTAATGCCTCCTGGAACTGTTTTCTGAAACTTTGGGACGGTAGTCCGGTACGGATGGTTGGTGTTTCCCTCTCCAATTTAAAATCCGCCACCCCGCAAAACTTAACTTTTCTTGAAGATATAAACAGAAGGGAAGTTATCACCCGCGCTTTGGATAAAATTAATGACAGGTATGGTGAATTTACGTTGCAAAGAGGCATATTGCTCAACTCAAGAAATATCCGAAGAATGGCCAATTCTTTTATGTCGGACAGGCGG
>C687J35174_10002575_pt1 | contig 25560 bp, 47 predicted proteins | sample RifCSPhighO2_01_FD_35174 | JGI IMG/M metagenome (IMG submission 35174) | reverse complement strand
GAAGTATTCAGATTTCCTTCCTGAAAAAGTCTCTCCTCCAAATCTTAGCGAAATTAATGAAGAAGCTAGAAAAACTATAGATCGATGGACCCAAAGCGAGGTTTGGAGAGAATAAAATGGATTCTTTTTTAGATAGTACTATAATAATAAAATATCTTGAATATGACTATATAAAAGAACACCTAAGGAAAAAATGTTTTGATTATATAAAATCTTCAAATGGCAAAATATTAATTTCTTTTATAATTAAAGAAGAATTACGCAGGGCGATTCTTAAAAGAAAAGAAATTTATGATTATGTTTTAAAAAAGATGAATGATTCATCTTATGAGTTAGATTATGTCAAGACAATCTCATTGAATAAAGAGGATAGTATTTTTGCTAAAAATCTATATTTAAAACTCAAAGAGAAAGATGCTATCAAGTTAAAAAAGGATTTTGATTCGGAGATTGGTTTTTTGAATGTTTCATTGAGTATATTTTTAAAAAATAAAGTTAATGAAATAGCTATAGAAAAAGCAGATTTGGATAGCTTTCTTCTTAACGTTGTTCATGAATTTATAAATGATTTTGCAGATTGCAGGGTTTTGAGCAGTGCAATACAAATGCAAAAGAATAGAGAGGGGTTTATCTTTGTAACTGCGGACAAACATTTTTCTCCAAATGATTATAAATTTATAACAGAAGAACAAAGACTAAAAGATTATAAATTTCCCAATTTGAGAAACTTTTTGTATGAAGATTAACCATATGACTTCAGTCATTATATGATATAATGAACAAAGGTTTATAAATACTATAAAANTATAANGNTTATGGCAAAGAAAAGCNGAGNGGANATTATNNANTCTGTTCTTGAATTCTTAGATGAGAAACCACTTTCTATTCAGCAATTAAGTGAAAGGGTCGGGTCGAATTGGATGACTATTAACGAAATACTTGAGGAACTAAAAAAAGAAGGAAAAGTAAAGGAAGTTGTTGCAACAGATAAGATAAAGATTATTAAAAGAACAGATTATCCTGTTTTTTACGGAATCCCAATAAAGAAAGAATGCAGGGAACAAACATTATTCATTGCAAGTGAGATTGTTAAAGAATGGAGAAAGAAGAATAATGGAGAAATGCCTTTGAATACGACCCTCCAAAAAGTGACAGTTGAAATAATAGAAAAATGTAAATTAAACTTACCTGTCCTCCCATTGCATTATGGGCTTGTAACTGCATTGGCAATAAAACCTGAAGAAGAGATTAATAAAGATTATGAATGGAAAGGAAATCCAGAAAAGAGCATTATACTTAAAACAATAAATGAAGAAATTCAGAAACATAAAAATAATGCCTCGGAGGAGGAAGATAAGCAGTACTCTAAATATGGACTTAAATTATTCCAAACGAGAAAAGAAATTGTTGGTTTATTTAAACAATGCGATAAGATGGATATAAAAAAGTTAGATGATAGTTTATTAAAGTTTTATTTCTTGCTTCCAACAGATAATATTGATGTATATAATTTATTTGACAAATTTTTATCAAGCTGTACAATCTTATTCATAAGCAAAGAGCCTAAGAAGAACCTCGGTGAAATAAGAGAAACTTTTGACATTCTTTGGGACTTAATTACAGCCAGTATGTTTCTTAAAGATGCAAAAAAATTCATTTTGCCAGAAGATACATCTTTATTCGAATTAATAAAAAGTTTTCACCTTAATTCAAAAATGTGCACAGCAGAAGAGAGAGTGTCTAATTTAGAGTCTATTGTAAAGTCAATTAATCCTGATGAACTTGACGTTCCAATGGATAAAGAATCAATTGAAATACGTAGAATCATGGCAGAAGGTGCGGAGGAGGGATAATGAATAAGGAAAATCTTAGATTATTAATGGTAGCAACGTTTAGATATAGTTTAGGCAGAAGGACATATATGCCTAGCTTTATAGTTGATATAATTATTAAAAATCATAAAATCTTTAATAAATATGATTGGAAACTGTTTATAGACGAAATAAATGAGATTAAGGATTTAGGAGATAACTTCGATGTCGAAGTTTGGAATAAGTTAAAGAGTTTTTCAAAGATAAGAATGGAGAAAAAGGGGTTAAGGATTTATGAATAAAGAAGAATTAGAAAAAGAAGCTTTTAGGAGTATAGAAGAATTTGATATAGCTTGGGCAGAATTCTTTAAGGACAAACCAGAACCCGAGAATGATGATGAAGACAAAAAACAACAAGAGGAATTCTATCATTGGTATAATTATGTTAGAAAACAAAGCGATACTGGAAAAACTCCTGCTGAAATGTACAAAGAGGTTTATGGAAAAGAACCCCCTCAAGATTTTCCAATAAATTCAGAAAAACCCAGTAGAATTATGAATTTTGGATGGGATGAAGATAATGAAGATGATCTTGATGATGAAGAACCTGATGAAGAAAGGCTAAAAGAACTTACCGAAATTGCAGATAATATGTTTGATAATGGAGTATGGCAAAATTCAAAAGAAAGTATGAAAGATATGTCAAAAAAAGATTCATCAAGGTATATGTTTAGATTAGGGGTTTTTATGCATTCTCAATATATGAATGAACAAATGGAGAATATCACAAAGGAGATAGAAAATATGCCCAAAGAAGAAATTCAAAAAATAATGCACGATTTAAAAGAAGGGAAGAAAGAAAAATGAAAGACGAACAAATTCAAGAAGAAAATATAGAAATAATGGATAATTTTAGAAATTATCTCACAAAAAAATATACTAATCCTAAGGTAATTAAAAGACATCTTNATAATATTCATTTATTGATTAACGATTATTTGGCNGTGGACTTTGAAATTAAACCTATAGAAACCGAGTCTTTTCATATATTAGAATTTTTGGACTGGTGTATTGTCAAATGGATTTTTAATACTTCTTCTCAATTTATTTCTACGCTTGAAAGTATAAAAATATTTTTTGAATATCTTCCAAATTATAATAAACTAAAAGAAAAAAAAGAAATACTTAAAATCTGTGAAAAGAAAGATTATTATCTAAAAAGGTTCAATAGTCAAGAAAAGCTATTGGGATTTGATTGGTGATGCAAAAATTAGATTAAATAAGGGGGCAGTATAAAATGAAAAATATGATAAAATTAAATGAAGAACAAGTTAAGGCAGTTAACACTATTGACAGCAACTTATTGAAAATAGCGAGTGCTGGAACTGGGAAAACAACAACAACTGTAGAGAGATATGTAAATTTAGTTAAAAATAAAGGATATTCTCAAGATGAAATTATGATGACCGCATTTACTAATAAGGCTGCTAAGGATATGATAGATAAAATTTCAAAAAGAAGAGATAAACTTCCTGTTTGGATGGGAACAATGCATTCTTTGTTTTTAATAATCTTAAGAGAAAATGCAGGATTGATATTAAAAAATTCTAATTTTACTTTAATAACAGATGATTCTGAGAAAAAGAAAATAATTAAAGAAATGGGGAAAAAAGAAAAAGATAATAATAAAGTTAAAATATCAACAATTCATTCAGTAAAATGTTTAGAATGGAAATATATATTCTTAGCATGCTGTAATGAAAATATACTTCCCTATTATAAAGACAAATTAACAAATATAAAAAGAGATTCTGAATTAAGGCTATTTTATGTAGCTATTTCTAGAGTAAAAGAGCGCCTATATCTAACTCATTCTTTTAGGCATAAATGGCAGATTCTTGAACCATCACAGTTTTTAGAGGTGATTGAATAAAATGATGAAAACAATAATCTTCTGTGTAGAATATCTAAACTCCAGATGGATAAAAAGAAAAATAGAATTTTTAGAAAATCAAACATTGGATGATTTGCATGATGCAATAATTTACAAATCTTTTGGATGGGATGATCCGCATATGTATTCATTCTTTATGGATAATATTCCTTTTTCTAGAACTGCAGATAGGGAATATTCATGCAGTCCAAAATCTTTAATAGAAATTGATGGTGTGATGAGAAAATCGACTAAAACAAAGCTAAAGCAACTGAATTTAAAGGAAGGGCAAAAGTTTGTTTTTATTTTTGATTTTGGAGATAAACACAGATTCAGAATAACTGTAAATGGATTTTCAGAATCTGGTAAAGAAGAAAAATATCCTAAAATACTTGAAGAAAAAGGGAGAGCTCCTAAACAGTATTATGATAATGAAGATGACGGATCTTTTGTAATATGAGGGGGGGATGATAATGAGGAGGATAACAAAAACACCTGAAATTCAAAATTTATTAAACAAAGCAAGATACTGCCACAACATTAGTTGTGAAGAAGATAAAGCCATAGAACTATGTAATGAGGCTCTAAAAATTTATCCTGAAAATAGGGACGCTATGCTTATTAAAGCTGGTTCACTGGATTGCCTTGGAAAAGAGAAAGAATCGTTTTTGTTAATAAATGAGATTATTGATAAATGGCCTGATGATTGGGAAGCTTACTATTTAATGGGTATGCTTTTATTTAATACAAACGAAACATTGGCTATTAAATATTTTAATAAATCTATTAAATTAAAAAGTAATTTTAATAATGTCATTGCTGCCGCACAATTATTATATTTCTTAGAAGAAAAAAGGTATAAAGAATATTTAAAAGAAGCAAAAAGATTGGCTCCAAAAAGATTTGAAAAGTATATGAATGATTATTGGTAATGGGAGATAATATGAAAAAAGAAAATTCAAATAAAAAACCCAATCGCAGCAGAGCTGCGGGGTTTTTTAAGCCTCAAACTGGGAACGGGGAAATCGCAGCAGAGCTGCGGGGTTTTAAACCCAGTTTGAGCAATAATGATGAATCTAAATCGAAAATATTGGTAAAAAACAAAGAATTGGACGTATTAGAAGACTTCACAAAAGAACAATTAATATCTACAATAAAAAAGGCAATTAATAAAAATGATTCTTTTAAACAAGAAATTTTGGAATTAGTTAATAAAGATAAAGATAATTTCAAGAAAATCAATGAAGATAGAAATAATTATTCCGAATATGATGCTTTATGGTATGAAGCTGAACCAATAATTAATAGTTTTAATGAATTAGGTGGAGGAGATGAGGATGATGAAGCGATTGTTTATGATAATTTGGATAAAATCGTCCAGCTTTTTCAGTCAGAAAAATTAGATGAAGAGACAAAAATAGAATTTATTGATAATTGTTTTGAATGTTATTTTTGGGGCAATTCTGGTTTTGATGATTTGTTGAGAGATAGTGCCTTTGAAGTCTGTAATAGTAAAGAAAATTGGCAATTGGTTATAGAGAAACTAAAGAGAAGCAATAGCGATTACGATGCTGACTGTATTATTGGGATATATAAAGACAAGCTTAATGATGATGAAACATATCTGAAACTTAGAATGGCAGATCTCTATTTTGGAGGGGATTATTATGACCTTGTTGAATATTATCACAAAAAAAATAAAATTGAAAAGGCTGTTGAAATTGCTAAAGAAGGAATAGAAAAAGGGAAAGGTAGAATAAGTGATTTAGTAGAATTTTTATTGGTTTTTTATATAAAAAATAAAGATTATGAAAATAGTTTAAAATACTATACTTTGAGCTTTAATGAGGGACCTTCTCTTGAAAAATATAATGAAATAAAACGATTTTGCAAAAACGATGATTTTGATAAAATATCAAAAAAATTATATGAATCAATAAATGATGGCAGAAGCAAAGAAGTTAAAGCGGAAATTGATTTTATTAATGGAGATTATCAATTAGTTTTCAATTACGTGAAAGAAAACGAATCGGGTATTTTTTATGGAGAAAGATTAAAAAATTGGACCCAAAAACTAGAGCCTCATTTTCCTAAGGATATTTTAAAAATGTATTTAAAGAAAATTATGCATATACTTGAATATAAAATATCTAAAGAATATTCTGTTGCAGAATATTATCTTAGGAGGATTAAAGAAATATATTTAGAAATTATAAATAATAAAAAAGAATGGGATGACCTAATTTATTCATTAAAACAAAAATCGATAAAATTACCTTCGTTTCAGAAGATATTGCAAGGTCTTGAGGAGAAAAGATGAAGCAAAAAAACATAAATTTTATCAGTAAAAGAAAAATTTATAAACATTCTTTTTCTAATAATGACAGCAATCATAAGATTGTGAGTATGATCCCCNGTGATTCTCAAAAGTTGCCGAATGTTTATTTTGAAGACCCAACTATATATAAAAACCCTAAGTCCAAAAAACTTATAGAAGAAGACAAACAAAAAGGGGCAAAACAATGAATTGGTTTTTAGATATGTGCATCGTTATTTTTTATGCCGAAGTTGGCGGGGAACATTATCAAAAAACTGAAACTTTTGTAAGAAACAAGAAAGATAATAAATTCTTAATTTGTTATTATATCTCTAAAGAGAATATGCCTAAATGGATAAAGAGGCAAAAGATAATACTGAATTTGCTTAAGAAAAAAATTGATAATCCTCCTTTTGAGATAGAAAAAGATCCCCAGTACAGAGAACTTTATCCTAAAGATGCAGTTAAATTAAAAAAGATTATTATGAGAATTTCTTTATCAAAAGAATCCCTTGGAGAATACAAATTAATTAGAAGAAATCAAGAAATTATGCTTAGGCGGATAGATTTTTTCATAAATAAATTAATAGATAAAGAAGTTATACCTGTAAATGAAGTTGACTTTGAATTAAAGAGTACATTATTTACATTTTTAAAAAATCATTCTGATGCTATAACTCTTGCTTCTGGAATACAGCATCATCAGCAAGAAGAAATAACAATTTTGACTGGTGATAAACAAGATTGGAATAAAAATAATTTAGAATGGACTTTTAATTCTCGCCCAGACTTAGCTAAAAAATATTCAAAAATTCCTGAAATAATATATATTCAAGATGCTTGATTAGGAATTATTATTCTCCTTCCAGCCCCAAAACTTATCTTTTCCGATAATTATTCCATCTAAAACATTTATTCCTAACTCTTCCCCTGTTCTCATTAGCTTTTCAGTGATATTGATATCTTCTTGGCTGGGGGTGGGGTCGCCACTGGGGTGATTGTGGACGAGGATTATTTTACTGGCTGAGTTTTTTATTGCGGGTTTGAAGACTTCGCGGGGGTGGATGATTGAGGCATCGAGGATTCCTTTGGTGATACAAATGGGCTCATTGATAAGATGGTTCTTTGTACTTAACAAAAGAATATAGAAATGTTCTTGTTTTTCGTCTTTTAGTTTTTCATGCATGAGGTTAAAGACGTCTTGTGCGCAGGAAACTCTTTTAACTGGAGTTTTTGATTGATTAATCCTCTTTTGAATTTCTGCTATTGCCAGTATTTGCATTGCCTTGCTTGGACCGATTCCTTTTATTTCTTGGAGTTCTTTTAATGAACAATCAAATAGTTTGTTAAGACTATATTCCGCTATTAAACGATTAGACATGTCTATTACATTCTCACCTTTTCTTCCTGTTCTTAAAAGTATTGCAAAAAGTTCTGCATCGCTAAGGGCTTGAACTCCAAGTTTAAGAAAACGCTCTCGAGGACGGTTGTCTTTTGGGATGTCGAGGATTTTCATAAGGATTAGAATGCAAAGAGAATTAAAAAGTTATCTTATCAAAGGGCAGGATTAGTCTGGCTGCTTTTTTTAAGTTCGCCCATGGCATTGTCGAACTTTTCATTAAACATCTCATTTTCTTCATATCCGTTCTTTAAACATTCAAACTCCTCCTTTGATAAAATCTCCCTGAATCTTTCACATAATCTTAAATATTTTTGTTTATCCCCTTGCACTTCGGCAATACTTATTAAAAAATAGACAATATCCTGTGTATCCTGATCTTTTTTAGTCATTCCTTGAGTTTTTGCAAGAATTTTTTCTTCAATTTGATTTAATTGTTCTTTACTTAGATTATTTAACAAAATCTCTTTGTCCGAATCAAAACCGTATATATCTAGTGACGAAGCGTATCTAGCAATTCTGTCGGATAATTCATCTAAACTGCATGTTTTTACAAGACAAATAAAATAATTTTTTACATAATCGTCAAAATCTTTAGTAATCTTTGCTAATAAATCTTCATAATCAAAAAGATCATTTTCTGCACTAGACGCTTTTATTAGAAAAGGTATAAACTTTTGATAACATCTTTTACATTCTTCTAATTCATTATTTTTAAATTTTTCATTTAAAATTTTAAAATATTGTTTAATCATTTTTAACCCTTCATTTCCATACATTTTATCCATATGAAAATCGCCTTTTTTAGCACTTTCAATGAATTTATCCATATCTTTTTCAAGTGTTTCTTCTGTTAATTTATAATTGTATTTTACTGTTTTTGTGAGTTTCATTTTTTAATTTCTCATTACATCTAAACAACACTTTTTATATTTTTTTCCGCTTCCACAGGGGCAGGGTTCATTTCTACCTATTTTTCTATGGGATTTTTCTTTCTTAAAAAATTTATTATGTAGTGGATATCTTAATTCTTTTTTAAGGGCAATATGTCTTTTTGAAAATACATCTTTATCAAATTCATTTAACTTATTGATTATATTTTGAGAGTCTTCTTCAGAAATATTTTCGTATTCGGTTATTTCATCTAATTGATAATTATATGCAATATTCCATAAAGGATTATCTAAATTTGAATGCGCCTCGAAAGCATGTAACATAATATCCTTACAATCGCAAAGCGGAGTAACACAATAAAAATCTCCAATTTTATAATCAACATTTTTGAATACTAAACGAAGTAATTTACTTCCGCCAAAAATGTCGGCATAATTCATTAATTTTCCTGGTCGATATTCTCTTATTGCAATTTTTTTTGTATTTCTATCATATAACTTTTGGAATATCGGGATACTTTTATCTGTAAATATAATATCTGCCTCTTCGGTATTTCCACAAATCGGACAAGCAGGCAAATTTTCCATATGATGTTTATTATCTACAAAATTTGAGACTTTTCCGACATTAAAATCAAATTCTATTTTACACTTTAGGCATTTAAAATAGAGGATTGTCATTTTTTAATTTCTTCTGATTTTATTAGTTCTTGATACTTTTCATTGATAAGCGCCCACCAATTTTCTGCAGTATCGACCAGATCGTTTTCGTTATTAAAAAGCCAATATGTTTCAAATTGATATGCCCTTATTTCTCCTATAAATTCGGGTTCATTATTAATTACTGCATAGATAGTAGCGGCTGCTGGAGTTGGCCAATCGATGCCATCATCAAGATCGTTTTTATCAATTTCATAGCTAACATAAAGCCCTGGTTTTATTTTTTTGGTGCTTGGAAGTTTGGGTAAATCTTTGAGAAATTTGCTAGCCCCACTTACTTCCAATGTCCATTTTTGCAACCTCCTTGCAGTTTGCATACTGATTCCATATCTGCTCATTTTTTACCTTTCCCCAAATTAAAATCATAAACTCCATTCTCCTTTTTATACTTAATTACTTTATCATAATAGCTTGGATAATTAACTTTTATCCTTTCTAATTTCATTTTTATATATCCTTCTTTACACTTTTCTGAACAAAACAATAATACTTTTTCATCTTTAAATTGGGGGGACATCCAAATTCTAGATTCAAATTTATTCTTGCAAGTCTTACATAATTCACTCATTCTTTGATATCCCTTAAAGAAAGTCTAAATGCTTTCTCTTTTTTAGTTAAATCTGCTATTTCTTTTGAAACTTCCTGCTTTATTATGGCGGGAGTTAGTTTTAAATAATTTATTGAAGAAAATCTTTCATATAATCCATTTTTCTTTATTAGTTCAACTATTCTTGTTTTATCCTCTGGAAAAATAATCTTTTCATATTCTTTAATAAAACATTTTTTATGATTACCAAATAGTATTTCTACATTTTTTTGTTTTGCTAATTCAATAATCTTTTCCTTAATCTTATCTTCTTTTGCTTCTATCTCTTTCTTCTGTTTTTGAAGTTGTTCGTATTCATCTACTAAACCATTATCATTACTCATTGGATTTTTAGTATTGTTTACTATTAATATTTAATGCCCTTGAGGGCAACTCTGCGTTTCTTGCTGTTTCTTCCAATTAATCCTATTTTGGCAAATTCACTTTGCTAAAATTGCTAATAAAGATAAAGTCGATAAACTTTATATTCAAATATTTATTCGTGTTTAATATTAATCGCCTTTTTTCTTAAGGACGATTTTACCATTTAGTAAGGTTTAAATGCTTAATTTAACTTAATATCCTGTGGGTAAGGAACCCCTTGGCGGCTCAAATAGTTTTGGACGAACGAGCCTTAACGGGGCATCTGGGGTCTTTTTAGGCCCTCTTTACTTGCTTCATAAAATATTTTTTATAATATTTTCCAGTTCATATATGTCTTTTTTTGTAATCAAATAATCTTCTTTTCTTCTACCTTTCATAACTTTTCTAGCTAAATTATGTGCAGAAGAGCTTTTTCCTTCAGCTTTTTTAAATCTCAAATGCATTAATTCTCCAATTGGCGGTTCATCATAAAAGCGATAAATTGCGTTAAGATATTTATGTACTGCCCATTTTGGACCAGCATCATTACATAGTCTAACTTTACCTGCATTATCTTGGGCTATTTTAAGCAATTTATACAATACGAAACAATAAATTATTACAATTATTCTTCTATTATGTTTTTTATTTTGTTCATCTTCTCCTACCCATATAAATTTCTTACGCAACTCTTTCTTATCATCACTTTTTATTTTTACAGTATAGCTTCTATTGTCTTTCCTTAAAGCAAGACAACTATCCTTATTCCAACTACAGAGAATTTGGAACTAAATGTAACTCAATTATCCAAATTCTCTGTCTGGAGAATTCGAATGAACGGTAACAGAATCAACCGAATTCTCCATATTATCAATTTGATTGCTCATATCAACTTCTGCCCAATTTTCTTCCATATGAATTAATAATCCTTATAGGTTAATCTCTTTTTTATTGTTCTATTAACGGTTTAATGTCAATTGTCTTTTTTCTTAAGGACGATTTTACCATTTATTGCTTTTATTTCAACATCTTTGTTATATTCTAAACCTGATTCTTTGAGTACTTCAGGAGGAATATTTACCATATATTTGTAATAATCTTTATTTTTGTATTTTCTTAAGAATCTTTTTTGAATTTTCATATTAAATTAAGGCAGTTTTCCTATATAAATCTTAGGCGCCACAAGATTTATATATTTGAGGCACCTAAAAAATAAATGAAGATAAAATTTCTTGGGATGGGATGGAAAAGTAAAGTATCTCAGAGAAGAGCAACGTATTCTATTTCTATAAATAAATTGATTGCAGAAGGCAATTATTTAGAGAAAGGCGAAGAGTTATATTCTTATTTAGCTGAAGATGTTAAAGGAAGAAAGATTATTGTTGTGTATTTAGACGGAAAGAAGGGGAATCCTTAAAAACTCCAACAAGGTCTTATTATTATGAATAAAAAAGAAGAATTGGAATTAATAAAACAAAAAATATTGCCTATTTTAAAAAGTCACAAAATCTCAAAAGCTAGGATTTTTGGTAGCTATGCAAGAGGAGAACAGAAGAAAAAAAGTGATGTAGATATATTAGTAAAAACAGAAGATAATGTAGGATTAATGGAATTTATTGACTTAAAATTAAAGCTTGAAAGAATCCTAAGAAAAAAAGTAGATTTGGTAGAATATGCAACCATAAGAAAAGAAATTAAAGATAATATTCTCGCAGATGAGATTAGAATTTTAGCATGAAAAGAGATTATAAATTATATATTAATGATATTAGAGAAAGCGTTGCCCTTATAGAAGAATATATCAAAAATACTTCTGAAAAAGATTTTATTAAAGATAAACAACTTCAAGATTCAGTAATTAGAAGGCTAGAGACCTCAAGATTTTTGTTTGTGCAATCAAATCTTGATGGTNCTCAAGAACTCCGAATACAATAAAAAGTTCTTGACATAATAGGGGAAGCAAGCAGAAATATTCCTCTAGCGTTAAAACAAAAAAACAAACAAGTTCCATGGTACAATATGTCTCAATTTAGAGATTTAATTGCCCATTCATATTTTAGCACAAGCCCAGATAAAGTCTGGATAGTTGCAACAAAAGAACTTAAGATTGTTAAAGAAGGAATGAAAAAAATTCTTCTTGTTTAAAGTTATTTTAAAGGCAGGTTTTTGCGGGTGCAAAAACAGACGCACTATGTTTTTATTTTAGAGAATATCTAATATTTTAGGTGAATTAAAATGAGCGAAAGTCAATCAAGATATAGTATTGTTGAGCGGTTAACTCAAATGAAATTAGAGATAATCTCAGAAAAACTTAATTTAGAATCTGATATGAAACACAAACAGCAAAAAATTGAGCAATTAAAGAAAGAGATAGCTGATTGGGAGAGCGATATTCAACAAGGTATTGAAAGAAATAGAATATTAAAGAAAAGAGAGATGGAAGAAGCAATTATTGAAAGTGAAAATGCTAAAGAAAGAAAGAAAGCCAAAGAAGATTCGTTGAATGAAAAAATTGAAACTATAGATAAAGCATTAGAGAGAATTGAAGAGATTAGTAAAACATCACCAACAATTCAATAAATCATAGGCTCGTAAAAATCAAAAAATGCCGTGTGCCTGAGTTCCAGAATTAAAAAAACTAGCAAAGCCATGTGCTGCTCCCTGTCTGATTATCAGCCGTAAGAGGGATTCTTACGTAAGGGTTAAACTTTGTGGATAATTTATCTACATTTAGAATTTATAAAAAAGGGCTGCTAAATGCAGCCCCTTTACTATGATCATATGGATAAAATAATTGATATGCCTAAATTAGAAAAAATGAGAGAATGGAAGAAGAAGTGGAGAGAAAGAGGCAATAATCGTGAAAAAGAAAGAGAAGAACAAAGACTCTGGAGACAGAATAATCAGAATAAAGTAAAAAAATATCATGCAAAAGATTATCAAAAGAGAAAACAGAGATACTTAGAATTAGCTAAGATTCGTGCAGGAGAACATAAAGAAGAAATAAAACATTATATGTATAAATATAATAAAAAAAGGCATAACGCCTTTAGAATGAAAGTGTTGAATTATTATAGCAACAATAAATTAGAATGCTCTTGTTGTCGGGAGAATATTCTTGATTTTTTGACATTGGACCACATCAATAATGATGGGGCTATTCATAGAAAGAAAGTTGGTTCAGCCCAGATTTATAAATGGTTAATAGATAATGGTTTGCCAGAGGGATATGCCATTCTCTGTATGAATTGTAATTTTGCCAAAGGACTAAAATATAATAAAGGAGTTTGTCCGCACAAAAGATGAACATTTGTGATTTTCCCAAAATAGAATCACCATTTCTTAGAAAGGAAATTAATGGTAATTATATTGTAATCGATAAAATAAATCCGGGCCTTGAATGGGTTTTTGAAGATAGTAATGTAATAGCTATTGAAAAACTACATGGAACCAATGTTTCAATTGTTATACATGAAGGCACGGTAATTTCTATTTGGAATAGGACCGAAAGAATTCCATTTATTAATAAAAGCAAAAAATGGATTAGTGAAGGAATTTTAAACAGTAACGAAAGAGGATATATTAATTTATTAGGCGATGGTCAACATTTTGGTGAATTAATTGGACCAAAAGTAAATGGTAATCCTTATAAATTAAAAGAGCACTTATGGATACCCTTTGCAACTTTTGCGAAAAAACATCTTAGATATAAAAGTTGGGGGAAATATCCAAAAGATTTTGAAACAATTTCTAATTGGTTTAAGGAATTAATTCCACTTTATGCTTCAATGGTTCAAGGTGAAGAAGGAAGAAAAAATGGATTCGTTGAGGGAATAGTATTTACACATCCAGATGGGAGAATGGGAAAATTGAGAAAAGACATGTTCGATTGGTTTAAAGGAGACAGACATAACGATGTTTTTGTACCAATTGAATCCGTTGAGAAACAAATTTAAACTTGTGAGAGTACAATAAATGATGACAAAAAAAGAAGATAATGAAGAAGAGAGTCGTGTGGATGAAGATAATGGGAATGAAGGTAATGAAAATGAGGCGGGGAATGAGACGCATATTGCAATTTTTAGCGGGAAATCTATAAGGAAAACGTGGTTTGCTGAACGGTGGTGGTTTGTAATTGAGGATGTTATTTTGGTTTTGACAGATTCTAGCGATGCTAAACAATATATTCAAAAATTAAAGCAAAGGGATGAGGTTCTTGCTAAGGGAGGGGTACAAATTGTACGTACCCTTTTGATTAATACTACTGGAGGAAAACAGCATATGAACTGTGCAGATACCGAAGGAATATTTAGAATAATACAATCAATTCCTTCAATTGTGTCCAACTAACAGAAAAAACTTACCATGAAAATCATATAAAAGGATTATGCTGGAACTGAACTGTACACAAATTGTGTACAACTGAAATTAATCGCAGAAGATGGCAAATAAAGATTTATGGAGAAATGGGTTGGTAACTGAAACGAAGAAGGGAGAGATAAGGCTGAGGAAGAAATGATTATATTATTAATTTTAATTCATCGGGTTTCCTAAAACCTCTTTTTAAAAGAATGTCTCTTTCTTTTAAAAGGCAACTTCGATTATGTAATATTGATTTTTCAATATTTCCTTTTAACCAGGAATTCATACATGCTCTGCCATCGCCCCAAAAAGGATCGTCATAATTTGGGATTTTCAAGGTCTGGACGATATATTCCTTTTTTTCAAATTTTTCTTTGTTTATCTCTCTTTCAAATTCAATAGGCTTTGATAAATAATGAAACAATACTGCCCTTTCAAAATCTGTGTTAAATGAATGAAAAGGTCTTTTAAGTGAATCGATATGATTAATTATTTCCGATTTAAGCTTTTCAATAGAATCTTTATTTTTAGCACAAAGTATCTTGATTCCTTTGTTATCAATAAATCCAAAGATAATTGGAACTATGTCCTTACATCTTCTTGAATCCGAAAATCTATTATCAAAATTTCCGATTGTTTCTAAATCTATGATTGTGCCTTCAAATTCAGATTTCAAATTTTCTTGCAATATTGTTACCATCTTATTATCTCCTTTGAAAAAGATAAAATATCCAAGAAAACCAGATTTTTAAACTTTGTTTTTCAAAAATAGATAAGTAGACTGACTACTCTAGAAAGATTTATAAACAAAGAAATAACAATATTATCATGAAAAGAGGAGCATATTCTTATGGTAACTAGAAAAAACCCCCTGCAAATAAAGAGAGAAATTTTAGATTTTTTATTTGAAGGTCCAAAAGGAAATAATGAAATTGCTATTAAAATGGGTTCTAATTGGCCAACTACGAATAGTTATCTTGAAAAATTAAAAGAAGGGGGGGCTGTAAATGAAATTTTAATTACAGATAAAATGAAAGTGTATAGAAGAACTGATGACCCTGTTTATTATAGTATTCCTTTTAATAAAGAGATTAGAATGAAGACATTATATATCTTAAAAGAAATAGAACAAAAATGGAAAAAAGAAAGAGGAACAGAATTATCGAAAACGGCTCTACAAAAAATTGCAGTAGATGTAATAAAATCTTGCAATTTAAACCTGCCAATATTGAATTTTCATTATGGCATGACCACTTGCGCAAGTTTTGATTCTAGCAATCAATCAATTCTAAATTTAATTGAAGAACCAAAAGATAAAACTGAGATAATTAAATGTATAAACAAGGTATTTGAAGACAAAGAACATACAGGAATTGCATATCAGGAACGTGAATATCAATATAAGAAATACAATCTGCCTTTTTATTCTTCTAAGGAAAAGTTAATAAAATTATTTTTATCCAAATATAAAAACAAATTAGAAAATAAGGAGTTTAATTCAGAGATACAGAAAGCATTACTTGATTTATCTTTAAACTTTCCTCTGAAATTGGAAAAATTATATTCGGATTTTGAGGAGTTTGTGAGTAATGCTCAAATTGTTCTATTAAATCCAAATAATGAGATTCAAAATTTAGAAATTATTAAGGGAACCTTGATTCAATTATGGGATAAATTAACAACATTTACTTCTTTTAATGATTCCGAACAATTTATTGATAAAGAAAATAAGCAATTATTTGAGCAAATACGAGAACTAAACTTAAATTTTAAGGAAATGAACTATAAAGAATATATTGAAGAATTAGAGTCTGTAGCCCAAGAAACAAATCCTTTTGATATAAAAATGCCTCAAGGAAATTCTTCAAGTGAGATTCAAAAATTAATCCTTGAAGGTTTGGAGAATGAATAATGAAGTACTTTTTAGATATGAATCTCCCAATCTATTTTTGTATGCAATTTGGTGACTATCTTGAAGAAAAAGCAAAAAGTTTTGTTGAAAACAAAAAAGAGCATTTATTTTTATTATGCGATTATATTGTAAGTATTAATCTTCCAAAATGGTTAAAAAGACAAAAAGCAATATTGTTCGAATTTAATCAAAAAAATTTAGATATTAATTATACCCTATTTTCCAGTGAGCAATCAAAAATATTATTTCCACAAGATAAAATTTTGACAAAAAGATTAGTTCTAAATTATGAAACAACAAGAGATAAAAAGCAATTTGTAGAGAATGTTAACCAAATTTTTAATTTGCTCAAAGCGCGAATTTTTTATTTTATTAAAAAATATGTAGACAAAATAGTTGTTCCTGATTCTGAAATAAATTTTGAATTAAAAAGTTGTTTATTTACCTGGCTCACTCCAAACGAATCCGATGCAAAAACTATTGCTTCAGCAGTCCAAGAACACAAAAACAATAAATTAATAATTATTACCTCTGACAAAAAACATTGGACTAAAGAATTATTAGAAGTAATCCATAATAACATTACATTAAGAAAAGAATATCCGGACTTACCAAAAATAGAATATCTACAAGATTATACTCCTCCTTAATTCTTCTCCTTTCAAATTTTATACATCACCCACGAGATATAAATCCACGGGCGCCTAAAAGTTTAAAAAGCCTCAAAACTGAGGAAGGTTAGAATCTAATTGAATTATCTGGAAGGTTACGGATATAAAAATACAGGATAGTTGCACCTGATAAATGATAAACACAAATGTCAGCATTGAAAAGACCCAGAAGGGGAAGTTTGCAGTTTTATCCGCGCAAGCGGGTATCTAAGTTCTTGCCTAGTGTGAACTGGAGCACGATGACACAATTAAATCCACAACTGGAAGGGATTCTGGGGCTGATAGGATATAAGGTTGGAATGGCTACGGCTATTGTGAAAGATAGCACAGATAAGTCAATGACTGCTGGAAAGAAAATTAGTGTCCCTGTTACTCTTTTAGAAATTCCCCCTATGAAAGTTTTTTCAATAAGATTTTACAAAGAAAATAAACCGATAAAAGAGATTATTGTTTCACATGATAAGGAATTAAAAAGAAAATTAAAAGTTCCTAAAAAGATTGGTAGTTTAGATAATATTCCAACAGAATATGATGATATAAGAATAATTGTTTATTCAATGCCTAAAGAGACATCTGTTAAGAAAACGCCAGATATAATTGAATTGGCAATAAAAGCAAAGGATAAACTTGAATTTGTCAAATCAATAATGCATAAAGAACTTTCTTTGACTGACTTTTTGAAAGTTAATCTTGTTGATGTTAGAGGATTAACAAAAGGAAAAGGATTGGTTGGACCTCTAAAAAGATTTGGATTGGGATTGAAACAACATAAATCTGAAAAGGGAAGAAGAAGACCTGGAAGCCTTGGACCTTGGCATCCTGCGCATGTAACATTTAGAGTGCCAATGGCAGGACAAATGGGACTTTTCACAAGAGTGCATTATAATCAATTAATTTTAAATTCTGGAAAAATTAAAGAAAAAGATATTAACAATAAATCGGGGTTTAAATATTATGGAAAGATAAAAACATCTTACTTGATGATAGTTGGTTCTATTCAAGGTCCACCTAAAAGACAAATATTAATAACTCCTGCGTTCCGCCCAACAAGATATCAAGCAAAGAAAAAATATGAATTCCTTGAGCTTGTAACAAAAACACCATGAAAGCAACAATATATTCCTTAGAAGGAAAAAAGACAAATGAAATAGAATTGCCAAAATTATTTGATAATAAAATAAGAGAAGATTTAGCAATAAAACTTTATGAGATAGAAAAATCACTTGCAAAACAATTATATTCNCCCTCTCCTTTTGCAGGAAAAAGACATTCTGCTTCNGGTATAATNTCTCATTTGAGACATGATTGGAAAGGGCACTATGGAAAAGGAATTTCAAGAATACCGAGGAAGGTAATGTGGAGACGTGGAACTCAGTTTTTCTGGATTGGCGCTGAAGTTGCAAGCACAAGAGGCGGAAGAAGAGCACATCCTCCGAAGATAATCAGAAAAATAAGAAAAATAAATAAGAAAGAAGTTAAAATGGCGATAAATTCTGCGTTGGCATCGACAGCAAATGAAAAATATTTATCTGGGAGATATTCCTCATTAAAAGATATAAAGATAAAACTTCCAATTGTTGTAGAAACAGTTCCTAACAAATCAAAAGATATAATTGCTTTCTTAAAAATAGTTTTGGGGCAGGCTTTTGGTGTTGCATTAAAGAACAAAACTGTAAGAGCAGGGAAGGGTAAATTAAGAGGAAGAAAATACAAATCAAATCAGGGAGTATTAATAGTGACTTCTAAGGACGAGAAAGTAAAAATGAAAGGTGTTGATGTTGTTCAGGCGAATAGAGTTTCAATATTGGATGTTTATCCTTTGGGAAGATTGACAATATTTACAGAAAAGGCTATTAAAGAACTTGGAGGAAAGAAAGAATGATTGTATTAGATATAGAAACATCTGGATTGTATCCTGAAAAACATGGAATCTGGCAAATAGGAGCATTAGATTTTTATGATCCTGAAAATACATTTTTAGAAGAAGCGAGAATAGATGACGAAGATGAAATTTCGCAAGATGCATTGGAAGTTACAAGAAAGACAGAGGAATATCTAAGAGATGATAGTAAGATTTCCCAAAGAGAATTAATATCTAGATTTTTTGAATGGACAAATAGTTGTTCAATTAAAAGTTTTATTTGCCAAAATCCTCAGTTCGATGCAGATTTTATTAATTTTAAGGCAAGAAAATATAACTTAAAATCTCCTGTCCATCATAGGGCATTTGATTTGCATACTGCTGCTTCATTAAAATGTTATGATGTAAATGGTAATTTTTTAATTAAGGAAGGGCATAGCGATATGGGTCTTGCAAATATCTTGAAATTCTGCGGTATGGCTGATAATAGAGAAGCACATAATGCTTTAGAAGATGCAAGATTAACAGCAGAATGTTTTTCAAGAATACTTGATGGAAAATCCTTATTTAAAGCATATAAGGGATACAAGATACCCCGGGACTTGTTGACAACATGATGCTAAAACCAATAACTTCAGAAAAGGCAGTAAAGATGATAGAAATAGATAATACTTTGTTATTTGAAACAGAGAGAAAGAATACAAAATTAGATATTAAAAACGAAATAGAAAAAGTATTTTCAGTTAAGGTGAAAAAGATAAGAACTTTAATAAAGGGAAATAAAAAGTATGCTTATGCTGTTATAAGTAAAGAGAGTCCTGCAATTGATATTGCAACTAAACTAGGAATGATATAAAATGACAGAACAAATACAATGCCATATGCCTGCAAGCGAAAAAGACATTAAGAGACTAAATGAAGGTGAACTTGTTAAGATAACAGCAAATACATTTAGCATCTCGTGCCTGTTCACAGGGCATAAAAATGGCAGGGATCACTTTGTTGCTCAGGCTAGAGGAGAATCTAATTTGATAGTTAGCTATAGCTCGTCAAGATTTAATCAGAGATATAGCGCCAATGAAGGTGTTATATTAGATACATCGTATAGAGTTGATTATATTGCTCCGAATAACGAAGAATATTCACTTCAATCAGCTAAATTAAAAGAAGCAGGGTTATGGAAAGAATAAAATGGGAAAAAGAATAATTTCACAGGCAAGGGGAAAGGGCGGGTTGTCCTATAGGGTAAAGAAAAAAGCATTCGTAATGAAGATAGGATATCCTATTCATGAAGGAGAAGCGAAATTAATTGCATTGAAACATTCGGCAGCACATAGTGCTCCTTTAATGAAGATGAGCATTGGCAATGAAATTTTTTATAATCCTGCTTTTAATGGAGCAGTAGAAGGACAATCAATAGTTATTGGAGGAGAAGCAAAAATGGGCAATATATTAATGATTAAAAAAATACCAACTGGAACTACAATTTATAATATAGAGAGAAATCCAGGTGACGGAGGGAAGATGATAAGAACAGCAGGTTCTGGAGCAGTGCTTGTAAAAAAACATCCATTCAATAAAATTTCGATAATGATGCCAAATAAAAAGGAAATTATTTTAAGCGGCGATTGCAGAGCAACCATTGGGAGAATAGCTGGCTCTGGAAGAATATCCAAACCTTTTGTTACAGCTGGAAGAAAGTTTCATAAGATGAAGGCTAGAAACAAATTATGGCCGAGGACATCTGCAGTAAAGATGAATGCAGTAGATCATCCATTTGGTTCAGGCAGAGGAAAGAGAATTAAATCGAAGATTGCGAAGAGAAATGCTCCTCATGGAAAGAGAGTTGGGCACATCAGACCAAGCAGGACGGGTAGAAGGAAATGAGATACATAGAACAAACTATTCCAAAAGAACTAATTGATTATGAAAGTTATAGCAAAGCAGATTATAATTCTGATCAAGAAGTAGAAGATATGAGTAAAGCAATGGTACATGTAAAAACTGCTGTCCGTATAATTACAGAAGATCATCAATGGACTAAAAGAACAATTGAAAGTTCTGTCCCACAAATATATGAATGGACAAGACAGGGGTATAGAAGTGCACGAGAGTGGCTGGAAACCAGAGGCATAGAAGAGCCAGATAAATTGCCTAGCGGAAGTAATACAGAAATGTTAAGTAGAAATGTTACAGCAGTATGGCTTATGTATAATGCAGAACATATAAACTGGAGAAACGCACTACGAAATATAGAAAACCCACAAAACCCACAAAGAGAAGTATTAGATTTCGGTAGATTTACCATTCCCTTAATCGCATCAGAACTAGTGAGGTTAAAATATTAAAATGAGCAAGAAAAGAAAACCAGAAATAGTAATAAAGAAAGACTTTCTTTATAGAGGGAAGACTTTGGAATATCTTAAAACTTTAGATGTTAGAGAGTCTGCTAAGTTTTTACCCTCTCCGAGCAGGCGTTCTATTTTGAAGGGCTTTGATATGATTGAAAAATTCATTAAAAGATGCGAAAAGAAAATTGCCAGAGGAAAACGAATAAAAACACAGAAAAGAGCAGTAGTAATTGTTCCAAAATTAGTTGGAATGGTTATTGGCGTTCATAATGGGAAAAACTTTTCAGATGTGGAGATACAGCCTGAAATGATTGGGCATAGATTAGGAGAGTTTGCTCCAACAAGAAATAGAGTGCATCATGGTTCTGCTGGATTAGGGGCAACAAAGGGCTCGAGGGCATTAAAGAAATAAAATGGCAACTGAAAAATCAAAACCAAAAATTGAAGAGAAAATGGAAGAGAAAGCTGTAAATGAAGAAGTAAAAAAAGGGGATAAGATTGTGAAAGAAGAAATTATTGGAGAGAAGAAGGATTTAGAAGGGGAGATTATGGGAAAGGAGAAAGTAGAGATAAAGAAAGATAATGAAGAGAAAAAGCAGATAGAGAATGTTAAGGAAGATAAAAATGAGATTGGGGAAAAGAAATTGACAGAAGATAAAAATGAAGAAAGTAAAAAAGAAATTAAGGAAGATAAAAAGAAAGCTCCCATTATTAAAAAGAAACATGAAGCAAAGGCTTGCGGTGTAGGAATTCATGCGGGGAAAAAACATTGCATGTATATTTGCAATTTTATCAAAAATAAGAAGATAGATGCTGCTATAGCTGAATTAGAGCAGGTAATAAAATTGAAGAGAGCAATACCATTTAAGGGAGAAGTGCCCCATAGAAAAGGAAGGATGATGTCTGGCAGATATCCAGTAAATGCTTCAAAACTTTTTATAAAACTATTAAAGGGTCTTAAAGGAAATATATTAATTAATGGCATGGATTTGGATAAGACGAGAATAGTTAGCGGGTCTGCTAATTGGGCTCCTAGACCTGCAAGAGGCGGAGGGCGAAGAGCAAAGAGAACTCATGTAACATTAATTGCAAAAGAAATAGGAGAAGTAAAATAAATGGAAGCAAAAAAATTTGTCGGCTTTAAGAAAGAAGAATTTGGCGTAAAAGAATACGTAAAAGAAGAGCTGGGGAAAGGGAGAATAAGCAATGTATCTATTGAATATACCCCTATCGGAGAAAAAATAATAATTGCAACAAGCAAGCCTGGCTTAGTAATAGGCAGAAGGGGAGAAAAAGTTGAAATGTTAACAAGAGTTTTAAAGAAGAGATTTAAATTAGATAATCCACATATTGAAATAAAAGAAATATTGCATGAAAAATTAGATGCTCAACTTGTGGCTGATGAAATTGCTCTTTTGATAGAAAGAAGAGGCTCATTGAAGTTTAAGGTAATTGCTTACAGAACGCTGCAGGAAATAATAAAGAATGGGGCCTTGGGAGCAGAAATTGTCCTTGCAGGAAGACTGCCATCGGAAAGAGCGAGAACATGGCGTTTTGCACAGGGATATCTAAAGAAAACAGGAGAGCCTTCAAAGGTTGTAGATAGGGCACAATCACAGGCAAAAACTATGGCAGGAGTAGTTGGAATAAAAGTCAGTATTCTTCCTCCAAATGCGCATATACATGATAGAATAATTATTGATGAAGCATTGAGAGCTAAACTTAGATTGGGGATTCCAATTGTAGAGATTAAGGAAAAGCCGAAGATTCCTGCTAAAAAATCAGCAAAAACTAAATCGCATAAAACAACAGGAGAATAAAAATGGCATTATTAAAATATAAAGACATAGTGAAAATGGACATGAAACAAAGAAAAGAAAAATTAAATGAATTAAAATTTGAACTATCAAAATCCAGTGTTACTGCAAATAAGGCTGCGGGAAAAACCAAAGAAATTAAAAGGGCAATTGCACGCTTAATTACATCTTTCAAACTCAACGACTCTGATAAAGAGAAGTTGAAGGCGCAGAACTAAACAATGGATATAAATCAAAACTTTGGTTTACCTACCGAGTCAGATGTGTTCGAAGAAATCGCTAAAAGTGAGCAACACATCAAAGTTACAACAGATAAAAGACGTTATGGAAAAATCATAACTCTTGTATCTGGCTTTGACAAGCAGGTTGACGTTAAGTCTGTTGCAAAAACACTTAAGGAAAAACTTGCCTGCGGTGGCACCATAAAAGAAGGTGTAATAGAATTGCAAGGAGACCACCGTAAACATGTAAGGGTTGTCCTTGGAAAACTTGGCTTCCCTGAAAGCTCGATAAGCGATTAGCTTCCGAAAGACATATAAACGACTGAATTGGCAGAATTAGAAGAAAATGACAAAGAAAGAAACAGAAGTAAGAGAAAAGATAAAAAATGTAGAATCTCTTATGCTAAATGTGCCTTCAAGAGGCAGAATATTTGAAGGGGCTGTAACTAAAAAATTCCCAAAGAGAGTTGTAATTGAATTTGAAAGAACAGTTTATGTTAGAAAGTATGAAAGATATTATAAGAAAAAAACGAAACTGCATGCTCGCCTTCCAGATAGTATCAACGTGGAAATTGGAGATTATATTAGAATACAGGAATGCAGACCATTGAGCAAGATTATCCACTTTATTGTTATTGGTAAAATTAGGGAGGCAAAAGAAATAAAATGAAAGCAATAAATGCTATAGCGACGAGAGGATTAAATATTGGCTCAAATGTCCTGGCTGCTGATAACAGCGGTGCGAGAATTGTAAGGATTACCTCGGTAAAACATGGAAAGACAACAAAGAAAAGACAGCAATATGCAAAGATAGCTGATATGGTAAAAGTTTCTGTAAGAGCAGGCAAACCAGAAATGAAGGGTGTAGTTTTTGACGCAATTGTTATAAGACAAAAGAAGCCATATAGAAGAAAAACAGGAGAAAGAGTTTGCTTTGAAGACAATGCTGTTGCTCTTCTAAAAGATGAGAAAGGAAATCCAAAAGGCACTCAAATAAAAGGTCCAGTTGCAAGGGAGGTTCAAGAGCGCTGGAGTTCTGTTGCTAAAATAGCCCAGTTTATATTGTAACATGAAAAAAAAATTTTCTACGTCGTGGAGCTCAAGCAGACAACCGAGAAAACAAAGAAAATATCAAGCTAATGCACCACTTCATTTAAGGCATAGATTTTTAAATGCACATTTGCCAAAAATATTAAGAGAAAAGTATGGCAAGAGAAGTCTTCCCCTCAGGAAAGGGGATGAGGTGCTTGTTATGCGAGGCTCTTTCGGCGGCAAAAAGGCAAAAATTACTTCTGTAAATTCTAAAAAAATAAGAGTTGTCCTTGAAGGAATGCAAAGAACAAAAAAAGATGGGACAAAAGTAAATGTTTATTTTCACCCGAGTAATTTGCAAATTCAATCGTTAAGCTTAGATGATAAAAAAAGAATTGCTGCTTTAGAAAGAGCTACTAAAAAAGATAAGGAGAAAAAAAATGCACATAAAAAGACAGATAGTAACAACTAAACTGCCAATTAAGAGAAAGGGAACAACTTATGTAGCAAGGACCTTATCTAATCTAAACAATTCTGTTCCAGTTATGGTCGCATTAAGAGAGATGCTTGGTCTGGCAAAAACTGGAAAAGAAGTTGAAAAAATAATACAGCAAAAATTAGTGTCAATTAATGGCAGAACAGTTGAGGGATATAAAGAAAGTATCCAACTCTTTAATATCTTTAAAGCAGACAAAACTTATATTCTAATTATTTTGCCCACAGGCAAATTTTCATTACAACCCACAACTTCAACTGAGCGCCTTTGCAAGGTCATCGGCAAAAAATTATTAAAAAATAACCAAATACAGCTTAATCTTCACGACGGAACAAATATTCTTTCTAAGGGAAAAATTTCCATTGGCGANTCAGTATATGTTGATTCTTCTTCTAAAATAAAAAAACATGTTTCTTTTGAAAAAGGCAAAGAAGGATGGATAATTTCTGGAAGATATATTGGATTAAAATGCAAGATTCAGTCAAAGGAAGGAAAAAATACAAATGTCTTAGTCCATGATAAAGATGCTGCTACAAAACTAAATGAACCACAGATATTTGTAATATGACTGAAGAAAAAACTGTTTCGCAAAATCCCATGAGGAGAATAAAAATCACAAAGGTTTTGCTTAGCTGCGGAGCAATTGATAAGGAGCTGGAGAAGGCAAAGAAACTTCTTGCAATGATGTCTGGAATGAAGGTTCAAACTATTGCATCTAAAAAAAGAATTCCTAATTTTGGAGTCACTCCAGATTTAGAAGTTGGTGCAAGAGTGACGTTAAGAGGAGAGAAAGCGATAACACTGCTTAAGAGATT
>C687J35174_10002567_pt1 | contig 25585 bp, 28 predicted proteins | sample RifCSPhighO2_01_FD_35174 | JGI IMG/M metagenome (IMG submission 35174) | reverse complement strand
CCTCTTCCAATATTTTCAGACCCCAGCCCCAGCCCCAGCCCTACCCCCGTCCCCTTCTCCATCATCCCTCTCCCCTTTGAGCCAAGTGATGCCTTCTCGCTCACTCTGCCACCACCCCAGACGACGTACGGGCCTGTTGCACCACTTCCGATCCAGCATGAGTATGCATCACAGAAGGAATTTGCAATTTCCATCCCCTCACTCGATATTCTGGATGTTGCAGTAGGTCATCCAGCCGATCCCTTCAGTAAGGAAGGAATCCTCGCACCACTCCAAGGCGGCCTCGGGCACCTCTTTGCATACCCAGGGAACCCAGGAAAAACCATGATCTACGGTCATAGTTCGGGCTACCCTTGGGACGTTTCGGAGTACACCAAGGTATTCCGGAAGATTAATGAGCTCACTACAGGCGAACGGGTCTATGTAACCTACGAGGGTAGCTTGCATGTGTATGAGGTGAGTAAAAAGCAGGTCATCGATGCCAAAGATGTGAGTCCCTTTAATGATGATGGAACAAACGAACTCATTCTCTACACTTGCTGGCCCCGCGATGGCATCAAGCAGAGATACTTAGTGCACGCGACGGAAGTCGAAACTGTCGCACTCCGATAATTTATTCCAAAACAGCGATGAAACTAGAAGAACTCAAGGGACATCTTCAAAAGTTTGATGCATTGGAAGATGTAATAAAATTAGAGGTCCTTCAGACTCTCAGTGAACTCATTGATGAAAGCAGAAACGAAGCCATAGAGATATGTTCGGGAACATCTGTAGAGATCCACGCCGTTCCAGACCTCATTCGAGAAGTGCGAAGGCGTTTGCCCGAAACAGATGAACCATCAGAGCCTCTCGATGAGCCGTTTTTCGAAAAGAAGAGTTTGCGAGGAAGAAGAGGAATTGTCAGACGAATGAGGGAAGGTCAGCTCCGAGAGGGGTATTTTGTGGAACTTCTTGAGCTGCGCTCAGGATTGTACGACGAATTGCGCAATCATCTTGGTATCACTCGGCATCTGAATGCTGAAGATCTCCCAGGCCTCCACGGCTTCCATTGCACACGCATCCATCCCACAATGTCAATAACCGGGAAAAATATTTCGGGAGATACGGGTGCTGCGTATTACTATTACACAAAATGCAAGACCCCCGTAGCTGTGTGCTTCTCTATCGAAAAAACGAGAAAGAGAAAAGGGGGCTGCGATGTGTCACTCGCACTCACAAATCTCCACACGAACGAGCGTTTAGAGTTTATGGCAGATCCCTCTGTTGATTATTTAGCGGAGGAAGGCATACCCTTGCTCGAAGGTTCTGATCAAAAATATTGCCTCAGTCCCAACTTGATTGCAACAAAGTTACACGAACTTTCGCAGCGTGGAGGAAAATTTGCAGCTCTCGATCCCACTCCATTCATAGAAAAAATACATCGAGCAAGGCAAGAAGCTGAAAAAAGAGAGCGCGCAGGAGCTCGGAACACAGAATTCAAACTGGGTGATCTTCCTGGGGGAATAGAATTTATGAAAGTATGTAACATTCTCCCACTCGAAGATGATCTTGTGCGCTTTGTGGAATCAGGAGAGTTGATTCAACTTATGGAAAATCCTGAGCTTTGCACTCTCCCAAATATGAACATCTCTCCAGATGATTTGATGGAGCTTTTTTCCGGCAGCAGTACAAATTAGGAAATGAATCCAAAAATGAGTGCATGAAGGCAAGGCTAAGGATATGGTGGAGAAAAGAAGCACAATGAACTCTCCTTCTTCATCTCCCATCGAACTAAACTCTCTCCACTCCGGGAGCGAGACTTTCAAGAAAACTGCTTGGAACATCTTCATTGGTTCTGTGGTCGTTATTGGAAGTATTTGGGCACTCTTCCATGTGGCACCAGGGCTGATTCCCGATGTTGGAGTACGCGGATAAGGTCGCACGGATTGCCCGTGCGAGTGAAAAAGTGAACAGAAGTCATCGGATTACACTACCTATGAGGCAATCCGTGTAGCAGTAACGGGGATTGGCATGATCCCAATTTTGATTCGCCCAAAAAAACACTATTCATTATTCAGATACGGCCAATCACTTCGAACTCTCACACTTTCCAACGCCATTTCCACTCGCGGAAACCAGCAGCATCGGGATTCTTCCACACGTATTCGACCGCATGCTCAAACTTTTCCTCATCTCTGATGAGATGATCAAAATACTCCGGCTGCCAAAAGGTACCGGAACGTCGAAGGAGTTTATTTGCCTTCTGTGCGCTCACACGCTTCCACGTCTGCACAATTTGATGGAGAGGTTTTGTGAGAGGTTGAAACACAACGTGTATGTGATTGGGCATGATGCACCATGCGAAGAGCCGATACCAATCCCCATCAAATTTCTGAAGAAGTCTTGCAATAGCCGCTGCAATTGCTTCTTGTTTTAACCAACACGCTCCATAACCTGCATCAAGATACTGTTCAATCTTCTCTGAGAAGAGGTACTGCACTCTCTCCATCTCCTCTTTTGTGAGGCTGTCTATTCCCTTTTGCATCAGGAGTTTTCTTTCTTCTTCCCATTCCTTCCGTTTTGCTGTGGGAATAGAATCTGCCAATCGAAAATGGATGGAATATATTGCCCCGTCCTTAGTCCAGTGCGGCAAGTACGCTCCGCGCCGGATCTGGATGGCAGGATCAAAAGGCATAGGGAAACATGGTAACACAGAGGGTCGCACGGATTGCCCGTGCGAGTGAGAAAGTGAACAGAAGTCATCGGATTACACTACCTATGAGGCAATCCGTGCAGGAGTAACAGGGATTGGCGTGACATCAATGTTGGTTCGCAAAAAAACACCATTCGTCATTCAGGTACGGCCAATCCCGGGTCATAGCCCAGAATCCTCAATTCTTTCTTGCACGAATCAAAAAATATCCATACCCTTCCCTTTGTCTGTCACTTTTCACTGATCACGTGGTCCTGACGCAATGCAGCGTTCCTCCACAATGTGAAATGAGGTGAAAAGGAAATAAGGATCTCCCCCACTCCCCACCATGACTATCCCTTCTGAATCAGAGCTCCTGGCTGCTGCGTGCCACATCGGACACAAGTGCGAAAAATGGAATCCCAAGATGAAGCCGTACCTCTACAGCGTTCAGAAAGGGGTCCACATCTTTGATCTCATGCAGACCAGGAAAAAGCTGGAGCAGGCCTGCAACGAAATTATGGAGCTCCATAGGAAAGGGAAATCCATCTTGTTTGTCTCCACAAAGCTTTTTAGTACCGCAGCTCTCGAGGATTTAGGGAAGACGACAGGTCACCCCACTGTGACGAAGAAGTGGATCCCCGGGCTCCTCACAAACTGGAAAACAATCAGCCGCAGAATCCGCTACTACCTGGATCTGGAGCGACAATTTAAAACCGGGGAAGTGGAAAAGTACACGAAGAAGGAACAACTCAATCTCCGAAAAAAACTCCTGAAGTTGGAGCGCGCGCTCTCTGGAGTTGCAGGCATGACGGGCCTCCCTGATGCACTCTTTGTGGTGGATGCGGTGCGCGATGTGATCTCCGTGCGGGAAGCAAACATCGCCGGGATTCCCGTGTTTGGCATCTGCGATAGCAATGCTGATCCTGATCTCTTTAAAGTCGCGATCCCCGCAAACGATGATGCAGCGGGTTCTGTGATGCTGATCCTGCAAACCGCAAAGGAAGCACTCATGGAAACCCCACGCGAGGCTCCAGCGGCTCCGCAAGAAGTTAAAAAACCACAGCACAACCCCGATGAGCCAATGATCCTCGTTGGTGTCTGATCCGTTTCCGTTCGTCTCTTCCCCCTTCTCCCATGCCAATCACAGCAGAACAGGTTTCCTCTCTCCGCAAGCGCACAGGCGTTGGATTGATGGCAGTAAAGAGCGCACTGGAGGAAGCAAATGGGAATGAGGAGAAGGCAATCGAGATTCTAAGGAAGCGTGGCCAGGCACAAGCTGTAAAGAAGGCGGAGCGAGATCAGAGTGAGGGCAGCATCTTCATCGAGAGCAAAGGCGGAAAGGCAGCTATCGTGCACCTCGCATGCGAAACGGACTTTGTGGCACGTGGGGATGATTTCCAGAATGCGGGGAAGGCTCTCGCCGTGATGGCACTCGAAAAGGGTCCTGATGCCGCAAAAAAGCACGCAGAGAGCATCATGCCGGATCTCGTGAATAAGTTGGGAGAGAACGTCACACTCTACGATCTTAAGGTGATCGAAGGAGGAACGCTCGGCACCTACGTGCATAGTAATAGCAAGATTGGCGTCGTGATCGCCCTTGAGGGTGGTGACGAAATAAAAGCAAAAGATGTTGCGATGCATGCAGCTGCTATGGCGCCTTCTGTGATGAGTCCGGAAGAAGTTTCGGCAGAATCCGTGGAGAAGGAGAAGGAGATCTGGCGCGAGCAACTCAAAAAAGAAGGCAAGCCCGAAGCCATGCACGATAAGATCATGATCGGGAAGGAGAAGAAGTTTAGGGAGGAATCAGCACTTGTGAAGCAGCCCTTTGCCAAGGATCAATCGATGAGCGTGGAGAAGTACCTCGGGGGAGCAAAAGTGAAGACCTACGTGCGTTTTTCGGTGGCGTAAGCTTGCTTTCTGTCCACTCACCGGTACTATCGAGGGCATGAATGGTGCCTACGTCCTCTTCTGTGCCCCAAAGATGTCCTGCAGCAGGGCGCGGGGTTCTAGGATGTAGATAGGCTTCTACGCTGTCCTTTCCACCCCGCTCTACAAAAAGAGCGGTTTTTTGTATTTCCTTTATCACCTCACCCATGACATTCCACATCCCACTCCACGAACTCCCCAATGTCCGTGATGCCGCGCAAGCGTGCAAACAAGCCTTGGATGAGCTTGGCATTGAAGGAAACATCATTGAGGATCACCGACACGGTGGTATGGATCTTTTCCTCCCTGATGCGCGCGCAGCCGATGTCCTCAGTGCCAAACTGTCAACGGAGAGCGCTATACTTTCACAACGTATTCTCCGGTGTATTACGATCGATGGGGTAATTACCGCACGGGCGGTTGAAGGGGTCAGGATTCCCCAATTACCCCGTATCACGCTTGACCAAACACGGCGAACCCCGTAGGCTAGCCTTGGAATGACCCGCCGGGCTTCCATCATCAGCATCATTATTATCTCGCGCTCCGCGTGAGAGGGATGAAGCTGATCTAAACTTTTCTCCCCCCACGCGAAAGCAAGAGGGAGTTTTTTATTTACCCATTTCCCTTTTCCCCTCATGGATTCATTCCAATTTACCCCAGAGCTCGAATTGGAAGCACGAACAAGCTTCGGCAATTGGAGAGGAGACAATGCTGATTCTATGGACATTGAACCAGTTGATCAGCTCGATCGACTCATAGATGCGCTGTTTCCCCAAGAAATCGAGCCTGTCTTTGGCAAGGCTGTTCTCCGTGGTTTAAGAGAAAGATATCGAGATACTCTTGGGAAGGCTGTTTCGGATCTTTCCCCTCTTGCCGGAGTCGACGATAGGGAGCTTGAGGATTTTGCATTCGATTGCTCCTCGAATACGGCAAATATGAAACCGGATCAGGCTCTTCAGCACGTGACGAATGAATTGCGCAAATTATGTGAAGCTACAACAACTTCAGTAGCTGCTCCCTCTCCTGTTTCGGGAGTGAAATCTGCTGAATGAATTCTCGCAGCTTTTTCTTCGTCACCGCCTCCCCCCTCGTTAACTTCTTCATTTGCTCATAGGCATCCAAAATCCCATTCTTCCGCATCACAGTTTGGATCGCCTCGGCCAAAACCTCCGGATGTGCGTCAAGTTCCTCTCGGATTCTCTCGGGATTCATTTGGAGCTTCGAGAAGCCTCTTTTAAGGGATTGGAGCGAGAGGAGATGGTGCCCGAAGGCAACACCCACATTCCTCTGCACCGTGGAATCACTGAGATCGCGCTGGAGGCGCGAAACTGGAAGTTTTTCTGCAAAGTGGAGGAAGAGTGCAGAGCTCACACCTAAATTCCCCTCTGCGTTTTCGAAGTCGATCGGGTTCACCTTGTGCGGCATGGTGGAGGATCCAACTTCACTTCCTACTTTCTTCTGCGTAAAGATCCCACGTGAGATGTAGGACCAGAGATCACGCGAGAGATCGAGGAGGATTGTATTGATGCGAGCAAAGAGATGCGAGAGTTCCGCAAGATCATCATGGGGATTAATTTGCGTGGTGTAGCGGAGTGGCACAAGGCCAAGTGATCGCACGAATTTTCGTCCGAATGCCTCCCAGTTTACTTCCGGATACGCTGCTCTGTGCGCAGAGAAGTTCCCTACAGCCCCTCCTAATTTCCCACACATCGTAAAGCCATAAAGCTCTGCAATTTGGCGGTTCAAGCGCTCGTGGAAGACGAGGAACTCCTTCCCTACAGTTGTTGGTGTTGCAGGTTGCCCATGTGTGAGGCTTAAGAGCTCTGTCTTCTTCCACCTCCTCCCCATACCGCCAAGCTCTGCAAGGATCGCTTTGAGCTCGGGCTTGAGCACTTCCTTGAGTGCCCGCATGATGAGGATGCCATAGGCCAAATTGTTCACGTCTTCGCTCGTGAGACCGAAGTGAACGAAGGCGAGTGATTTACGCAGTCCCGGCATCGATTGGAATTTTTTGCGGAGGTAGTACTCCACAGCTTTTACATCGTGATTCGTCTTCTGCTCAAAATTTGCGATCTGCGCGAGATCTTTTGCCCCAAATTGATCGATGATCTTCATGAGTTTTGCGCGATCACTTGCAGAAACCCGCTTCAATTCGCTCACCCTGCGCTCCTCTGCGAGTGCCAGNAAATAGAGGATTTCGACCTCTACACGCGCCTTCATCAGCGCTTCCTCACTAAAGTACGGNGAAAGCACCGCAACCTTCTTCTGGTAGCGGCCATCGAGGGGGGAGAGGGGGTACATCCTAGAGGATGAGTGTAGCAGAAGCCTTCATTTTGCCAAAGCCACGGGGAGCTGTTGTACTGTTACAAAATGACAGAAAATCGTTGACACAATGATGGCCAAGTAGATAATGGCGTAAACTTTTTCCCTCTTCTCCTCTATGGCTTCTATTCTCAGACGTCGTGATCTCCTCGAAGATCCGGAAGGCAGTCGTACGCTTGGTCTCTCCGATGATAGAGCAGACAGATTCGATTACGATTCACTGGAGAGTAGAATTTCAAGCGTAACAATTAATTCGGAACCGGTAGAACTGCGTATTGGACAACTGCAACGGGCAGCAGAAAGAGGATGCGCTGCTTTGCAGATGGAAGATAGAGATCTCAAAGATTCAAGTGGAGATCTTATGGATAAGATACGGTGAGCTCTTCCTTCAGCTACACCCAGAAGTCGCACCGCAATCCAGGCACACCTCGCAGGAGCCGTTTCGCTTTACCTTAAAGCTCCCGCAACCTGAGCACATGGAACCGGTGTAGCCCTGCTGACGGGCGACCTCGATTTTATTCGGTGCGCTCGCTGCATCTTGCACCGCCTCTTCCAGAGCGACACTCTTCTCCCCTGCAAGGAACTCCTCCATATTCACTGGAGCTTCTGTGCCCTCATCCATGACGGGTAAGCGCATGGCAAAGGCATCCCTACTCTTAGTACCGGTGGAATACGCGGTATCCACGAGTTCCGCATTGTGGAAGTGCTTGGCTTTCTCCTTGGTGAGGAACTTGAGCGCGAGCCAACGCCCGAGGTAATCCATCATACTGGTGACACGCGGGATCTCCTTATTCGTGGTCACTCCCATCGGTTCAAAACGGGCACCCACGAGCTTCTGGCAGAGGACTTCGAGCGGCACCCCGTACTGCAGGTTCATGCTGAGGGAGAGCGCGAGTGCATCCATCACGCCGGAGAGCGTGGTCCCCTCTTTACTCATCTTGATGAAGATTTCGCCCGGAGCACTATCCTCGTACATCCCGACGTGAATGTACCCCTCGTGCCCTGCTACGGTGAACTTGTGCGTCACACTGTGGCGCTCATCGGGGAGTTTGCGCCGCCGCGGGACCTCCTTGATGACGATGCGCTCCTTAATTTCCACTTTTACTTCCTTCTTACTCTCCGAGGATTCTTTTGAGTCACTCTTCGTAGAGAGCGGCTGACTCAATTTACATCCATCGCGGTAGAGCGCGTTCGCCTTGAGTCCGAGCTTCCAGCTAAGGAGATAGCAATTTTTGATATCTTCGACCGTGGCATCGTTTGGCAGGTTGATCGTCTTACTGATTGCACCGGAGATGAAAGGCTGCGTCGCCGCCATCATGCGAATATGCCCCTCAGGTTCGATGTAGCGCTTTCCAGTTTTTCCGCATGTGTTAGCGCAATCGAAGACAGGGAGGTGCTCCTCGCGGAGGTACGGTGCACCCTCGATCGTCATGCGACCACAGACATGCTCATTTGCAGATTCGATCTCCTTCTGCGTGAACGAGAGAGCCCGGAGCATGTTGAACTCAGGATCATCGTATTGCTCAGGAGTAAATCCAAGGCGCCGGAGGGCATCCTCGCCAAGAGTCCAGCGGTTGAATGCAAAGGAGAGCTCAAAGACCTGTGGGAGTTGTGATTCGATTTTCCGGATATCCTCCGGAGTGAATCCTTTGTCCTTGAGAGCTTCGTGATTGAGGTGTGGTGCATCAGCAAGGGAGAGTGATCCAAGAATGTAGCGCATGATTTCCTTCACTTGCTCCTCCGTGTAGCCGAGCGCGAGGAGTGCCGGGCGCACAGACTGGTTTGCAATCTTCATGTAGCCGCCACCAGCGAGCTTCTTAAATTTAACGAGAGCGAAATCCGGTTCCACACCCGTGGTATCGCAATCCATAAGGAGTCCGATGGTTCCGGTGGGCGCAATGACTGTGGTCTGGGCATTGCGGTAGCCAAACTTCTCGCCAAGCTCCACGGCCTCATCCCAGGATTCGTGTGCAGCTTTGAGGAGGTTCGCTGGGCAGGCCTTCTGATCGATCCCCACAGGGATCACATGGAGCCCTTCGTACTCGTGAGGTGGGGCATCAAACGCAGCGCGCCTGTGGTTACGGATCACGCGGAGCATGTGGCTGCGGTTCCGCTCGAACCCCGGGAAAGCTCCAAGCACCTCGGCCATGCGGGCCGATTGAATGTAGGAATCCCCGGTGAGGATTGCAGTGATGGCTCCTGCCATTGCACGAGCCTTTGGTGAATCGTAGGGAATCCCCATCTGCATGAGCATGGCGCCAATGTTGGCGTAGCCAAGACCGAGGGTGCGGAACATGTAGCTAAGTCTCGCAATTTCCTCACTTGGGAACTGCGCCATGAGGACGGAAACTTCGAGCACGATGGTCCAGAGGCGTACCGCATGGCGGAACCCTTCGATATCAAACTCCATCGGTGCCTTACCGGAGCTCCCGATTCTCCCGGGACGGGGGGAAGAGCAGAATGTGAGGAGGTTGAGCGAGGCTAAATTACATGCCGTGTTATCGAGGAACATGTATTCACTGCACGGGTTACTGGCACGGATGGAGCCATCCTCCGGGCAGGTGTGCCAATCGTTGATCGTCGTATCGTACTGGACCCCAGGATCCGCACAGATCCATGCGGCATAGCCAATCTGCTCCCAAAGAGTTCTCGCCTTGAGAGTTTTGGAGGGGGCAGGATTTCGGCCTTCTGCCTTTGCCTTGCGTCGCTCGGTGCGGAAGTAGAGATCCCAATCGCTATCCTGTTCGAGTGCCTGGAAGAATGCGTGCGGCACGCGCACAGAGTTATTGGAGTTCTGACCGGAGACCGTTTGATATGCTTCACCGTTAAAATCGGTGGAGTATCCAGAATCCCTCATCGCGGCGACTTTCTTTTCTTCCTTCACCTTCCAGTTGATGAACTCCTCGATATCCGGATGATCGAGATCCAGGCACACCATCTTCGCTGCACGTCTCGTCGTGCCACCAGATTTGACCGCCCCCGCCGCACGATCACCAATTTTGAGGAATGACATGAGCCCGGAGCTTTTCCCCCCGCCAGAGAGGGATTCTCCCGATCCACGGAGCTCCGAGAAGTTGGTGCCGGTACCAGATCCATACTTAAAGAGGCGTGCCTCCCGCACCCACAAATCCATGATACCGCCCGGGTTCACCATATCGTCCTGCACTGACTGAATGAAGCAGGCATGGGGCTGAGGATGCGTGTAGGCATCGGTGCTCTGCTTTACGACTCCCGTCACGGGATCAGCGTAGTAGTGCCCCTGCGCCGGCCCGGTGATGCCATAGGCATGGTGAAGACCGGTATTGAACCACTGAGGACTATTTGGGGCAGCCATCTGGTGCACGAGCATGTACTTAAGCTCATCCTCGAACGCCTGCGCATCCTGCACGGTATCAAAGTAGTCGTACTTCTCGCCCCAGAACCTCCAGCACCCGGCGAGCCGTCGGATCACCTGCTTTGCAGAGCGCTCGGGGCCAGTGATCACATTCCCCTTTTCATCTTTGAGAATGTTTCCCCGCTCATCCTCCTGTGGCACTTCTGCTTTTCGAAAGTACTTGCTCACCATGATGTCCGTTGCAACCTGTGACCAATTCGCGGGGATCTCTGCCCCCTCCATCTCGAACACAACGGAGCCATTCGTATTCACAATCTTGCTCGTACGCTTCTCGTAGCGAACTTCCTCTAAGGGATCACTCCCGGGAGTGGTGAAGACACGGGGAATTCGAAGACCTCGGCTCGCCTGCCACGTATCTCCCTCGATTCCCTGGTGCCCTTTTTTCCCTGCTGGAGCATTCACCATAGGGATATCACTTGGAACACTCTTCGAAGGGAAAGCGGCGGGGTTCATGGGAAGGAAAAGGAGAGAGAAAACGGTGATTCTTTAGGGCTTCACCGAGAGAAAAACTTTCTATCCACACAATATCTTGTGTCTCGTAGAAAGCAACCAATACAAGATATGCTCTTTTTTTCGGGAAAGCCACAACTTTCCCTTTACGCAACCTCTCCATTCGTTCGAAGAGTATTTCTGTTCAAAGAGACAAACATTTTTGAGTTTCCGGCGGAATTCTGCACGCCAAATTTCATGATTTTTTCTCTCCTCGCGATATGTGAGCAGTATCGGACGCAAAGAGTCTTGCCAAAATCACTGTACTCACAAAAACACCAATTGGCAGGATATGGATCATTCCCCTCCCGAATCCCGTATGCTGAATTGCCTCCACAGAGAGCGGCGTGAGCCAGTAAATGCAGAACTCTCCCACGAGCACAATGAGAAAGAAGCATGTGAGGAGTGTTACCGCTTTTGATCGCAGAGGACGGAGACCAATAGCGAGCAGGAGGAGGAAGAGCGGGAAGAAGAGGAGGTAGCTCCCGGTGTAGAGGAGATCCCCCTCCACCGCACGAATAACCTCGGGATTCGGCGTGAGGGTAAGTCTTGAGACCTCGGTCGCATTCCCAAAGGTGAGCCCATGGGTAATCTTAAAGAGGGTCCAGGGGAGGAGGACAAGAGAGACGCATCCAACCCATAGCCAAAGATCGCGGTTCTGGAGAGCTGCAGCAATACGCAGGCTGAGAGTAGAAAAGAATCCTGCTCTCCCCGTTGTACGCTTCTTCCAGGGGAGAAGAGCAATGAAAAAGAGGAGGGCAATGGGAGGGAGAAAAATGAGAAGTGCTTCGTTCTTCACAAAGAGCATGGCGGCGGTCATCACAGCAAAAATCTTGAGCCATTCAGAGCGCTCAGATTGATCCTCCGTAATCATCCATCGGTAGAACGCATAGAGCACGGCAAAGAGGTGCGCCGCCATCAGCACATCCGTGTACGCATTCACTCCATGGATCAGGAGGAGTGGGATGCTCACAATTGTGAAGGTGCCAATCACTGCCCACATCTGCCCAAGCTCCCTCCGCAGCGCCACAAAGAAGATTGCAAGGAGCGAGAAGAACCAGAGAAGGTGGATGCTATCAACTGCTCCTTCGTGCCACGATCCTACGGCTTGCGCGATCCAGACCTTCGCAAAGTACACGGTGAGCGGGTAGCTCGGTACGCGGCCACCGAAGAAGAACTCGTCTGAAACAGGGCGATTGAGAAGCAGGGATTCATTCGTGTAGAAGACCTTCGCACGCATGTTCCAGTTTGCGTGGATATCGTTGTAGAAGGCAGGAGTGACGAAGAGATCGTATCCTCCCGCAACAATCTTTACGGCAGTCCACACGATGAGCCATGCCAGAATAAAGGAGAGGAAACGCGAAGGGCGGCGAGACTCAGAGGGCTCTAAAGGAAGGAACGTTGAGCGAGGGAAAATATCCTTTATGCCAAATCTCATGAACGAAAAAATGAGGAGAAGGAGAATGAGAACGAAATGTCCTATAGCAAATCCTACAAACGTGAGAGGTAAACCAAAGAGCATCGCCCAAAAGAGGAGAAACGCGCTTAAAGCCCCGCCGAGGAGAAATCCATAGGCAATATGCTCGAGCAGAGAGAGGATTGATTTCTTCTTCATCACGAGCCGCAGTGCGAGCATCCCTTCTAAGGGGAAGACAAGGAGCGCGAGGAGGGTAGAGAGGATCATCATTTGGCGTATTGACCGCGGAAGATGAATGAGGAGACATCAAAGCGCGCAAGCACTGTGCCTGGTAGAGTGATTGGATTACCCGAGAGTGTGAGTCTGTTCTCTGTATCCACCCCCATATCTCTGCGATTGAAGATGACCCAGATATCGGCAAGTGGCTCGCCGGGATTTGGTTTGGCGGGGTACGTTTCGTAACGCATCATGCCAAAAAATGGCCAGCGCTCCGCGGTGAAGAATTCATAGAGCGGAACATCCTTGAGGTAGGGCTTTGCAAACGCGATGAACTCGGGGAACTTCCCCACATCGCGGAATTCCTTCTCTCTTTCTTCTGCAATGACAAAGGAGAAGTGATCATGCGCAACGTTTTGGAGAAATTCCATACCCATCCGAAGATCGTAGAAGAGCCAGAGTGCGAACACCGTACCAAGGAAAACACGGAGAGAGGAGAGGCGAACATTCTCCCAGGATTCACGCTTCATCCGAACGCGGTAGAGTGCAATAAAGAGCATCGCCAAGCCAAAAAGTGCAATGCCCACCAGGAAGTACGCATTCGCCGATAGCGCCATCACTCGCTGATCTTCTCGGAGCGAAAATGGCCCTCGATCCTTCACAATCACAGGTCCATGGAGAATGTTGATCGTGAAGGGTTGGAAAGATTGCATGTTCCAGAAACTCTTCCATGCCCCGATCAGCTTTTCGAAGAGGGAGTAGTGGATGAATCGAATCCCATCGAAGGTTACATCCTGCGCAGAACCTTCGTACACCATCGCAAGTACCTCCGTCTTTTCCACCTCCCTCCGGTAGAACTCAAGTGGAATGTACTGGTGCACTGGACCATCTGCCATATCCAGAAAACTCATGCGGAAGCGCCTCACAATCTTTCCCTCGTCATCGAATGTGAGGAAGAGGAGTGCAACCTCTTTGAGCGTCATCGCATCGAACGAGAGTTCGATTGCATCAACATGTTGGTGGAACCCTTCCGGGAGCGCCCGGAACATCGTCGCATTTGCCTGAATATCAAACTGGAGACCCTCATCTGTGAGTGCTGCCTCCTCCATACCCTTGTAGCTCCAGGCACGGATATCCTCCTCATCCCGGAACGTCCAATCCTCATAGATTTCCCCAGCTTTTGCCCAGGTCTTTTGAGGAAAAAAGAGAGAAGTTAAGGTAAAAATCCCAAGTACTAAGCACCAAGCACTAAAAAAACCAAAAATCCTAAATCCTAAAATATATTGGGTTCTATTCATGTTTCTGAATAATAGAGCAAAGAAGAGATTAGTCCTTGGATCATGGAGAGCAAGAATATCACCTTTTAGGGCTTAGTGCTTCTTTAGGATTTGGTGCTTAGGATTTAGTGCTTTCCCTGGCTACTTCAATCTCNTTCGGTCCTCCAGCTACCACCGCTTTGATACGGCGCACTCCNGAGGAAGAGCTCTCCTCTTTTTGAATTTTGAATGATCCGATCATACCCGTGCGTGCAACATGCGGACCGCCGCAGATCTCTTTACTAAAACTCCCATCACCCACTTGATAGACCTTCACCTCGGATCCACCTGTGCTGAGTGCCATCGAAGCATAGCGATCATCAAAGACTCCGATCGCCCCTTCCTTCTTTGCGCCTTCCACTGTCGTAAGGTGGTACATAACCGGGAAATCCGCTTTGATCGCTTCGTTCACAAGGCGCTCTGCCTCTTTGATCTGCTCCCCTGTCATCTTTTCCGGATGATTAAAATCAAAGCGAAGCCGCTCCTGCGTGATGTTTGAGCCTTTCTGCTGAATGTGGGTACCAAGCACCCGGCGGAGAGCCGCATTGAGGAGGTGTGTTGCGGTGTGGAGCTTCGTAGTCTCTGCAGAGTGATCTGCAAGACCGCCTGCAAATTTCCCCGTAGCTCCTTCTCTACTCTTCTCCTGATGCATTTCCCTGGCACTCGTAAACCCCTCGGGGTTTGTGATTGGGATACCATTTTCTTTTGCAAGTTCCTCCGTGAGCTCGAGTGGAAATCCATAGGTCTCGAAGAAGTAGAAGGCCTTTGCACCATCGAGTGTTTTCTCTTTTTTGAGATAATCCCCAAGCTCTCTTTCTCCACGCACTAAGGTTTTTTGGAACTGTTCCTCTTCCTCCGTAAGAATTGCTGAGATCTCCTGCTTTTTTTTCTGGAGCTCCGGGTACGCATCGCCGTAGCTCTTGATGACAGCTTCCGAAACTTGGGCACAGAATTTTTCGGTAATACCGAGGATTCCCGCAAAGCGGATAGAGCGCCGAATCATCCTCCGTGTGAAGTACCCCTGATCGCGGTTACTTGGGGGAGCGCCATCCGCAATCAGGAACGTAGCACCGCGCAGGTGATCGAGGATGACACGAAATGCACGGAGATCCTGCTCACTCTTGCCATACGTTTTCCCCGAGAGCTCTTGGAGGAGCTCACGCATGGGGGTGAAGAGATCGATTTTAAAAACATCCGGATCATCGATGAGCGCTGCTGCCATGCGTTCGAGCCCTCCGCCAAAATCGACGTTTCGCTGCTTCAATTTTTCGAATCCTTTTGCGGTGTGAATGTACTCCATGAAGACGTTATTACCGATCTCCAGGAACCTCCCGCAATCGCAGTTCACATGGCAGGGACGATCCTTCCACGCAGAGCGCTCATGAATCTTTCTCTCTTCGCCAAAATCGAAGAACATCTCGGAATCCGGACCCCCTGGTTCCCCGATTGGCATCGTGGCTGGCGCTCCCGTGCGGCTCCACCAGTTTTTGGTCTCATCGTAGTAGAAGATTCGTCCTCCCTGCAGCCCAGCATCTTCCGCTAAATCCACAGAGCTCGCTTCGATGCCTGCCTTCTTAAATACTTCCTCCCATACTTGGACCGAAACATCATCACGCGGAATGATGCTATTGCCACGGAATACTGTTACGAAGATGCGCTTCGGATCGAGTCCCAACTTTTCCGTGAGGAACTCAAACATCCAGGGGATTTGCTCCTCCTTAAAATAATCTCCGAGTGACCAGTTCCCGAGCATCTCGAAGAATGTGGTGTGTCTGTTATCCCCTACTTCCTCAATATCCTGACTCCGGAATGATTTCTGACTATCTGCGATCCTCACGCCAAGCGGATGTTTTTCGCCGAGCAAATAAGGGAGCATCGGCTGCATGCCGGAACCCGTGAAGAGCGTAGTGGGATCGTTCTCCGGGAGGAGTGATGCACTCTTGATCACAGCATGCCCCTTCTTCTCAAAGAATTGGAGGTACGCACTGCGGATATCATTCGTCGAAAGAGAGTCCATACGCGGGAGATTCTACCCAAAGTTCCGGTATGCTGCTTTCGGAAGCCCATGAGAACAATTCTTGCCATCTTCACGGCACTCACTCTCATTTCAGCCCATTCGCTTCTTCGTGTCGCTGCTCAGGATGCGCCACCCGATCAGACTCAGATTCTCTTTATCGAGAACATCGCGGCTCCCGCAATGAAGACCATTATCCGCTCGCTCGAATCCCAGGGTGCTCCGGTGCCAGTTGAGCTCACCGATCTCCTGGCACTCCAGGGAAAACCTGACGAGTTCTATGCGCACGCAGCAAGCTACTTTGGATTAGGATGGCAGGAACGCCTCACACGTGATGCCTCATCTGTAAGAACACCAGAGGATGCGCTCATGGTGCGAACCCGGATTTACCTCACTTCCCTTGCAGCAAATGCGGATCGCATTGCACGCACGAGCCCTGTAAAGGCAGAGGAGATCCGCGGTATCGTGCAGAACCTCTTGCGGCAATCGCAGGCAGCGGAGACAGAGGAAGAGCGGAAAACTTTCTTCCGCGCACTCAAGGAGGCAGAGGAGAGAATTTTCCCCGTGGAAGGCGGACTCACGATCGAGGTGTACCTCTGGAGTGCTCAAAAATTCCTGGAGGAATTAAAAGATGCGATCGATATTCTTGTGGATGGGTTCTCTGCAAATAGCCTGCGGAAAGAGCTCACAGATCTAGAATTACGTGCTCGTTCAATCTCCGGGAATCAGGAGCTCACTGCATGGTTTGCGACGTTCGATGCATTTGCAGAAAAGCTGCTCTCTCATGCAAAGCCGGTCGATCACGAGGTTATCCTCGTAAATGCAAAGGAACTCCTGAGGAAGCTCCATGCGTACCTCCAGGACCTAGAGCAGAATGGTATCGCGACCCACGGATTCACAGAGGAGAGCGCGGCACTCCTTACAAAGGCCAATGAGCCGATGAATGCCGAGGAGTTTGAAGTGTTCATCGCATCGCTCGAGGATCTCTTGATGCGTATTTCCGAAAGCTTCCCCACATCATGAAGAAGCCGATTGCCTTCACCGGGGTTGCCCTGCTCCTCATGGGAGTGTTCTCCACTCTCTTTCTGTTTGCGAACCGCTCAACGAATCTCTTTGGAGAAGCAGAGGAGGGAACGCCAGAGCTTAAAACAGAGCAACTTACGTCGTACTTCCTGCTCCGCAATATTGATCGCCTCCGCGATCAAGCGGTGTACATTCAGCATCAGGAAGAAGGAAAAAAGCTTTTGACGCTTGGAGGAGTCGATGATGAAGAGGAAGGAGAAGAATCGGAGAGTAATGAGTAGCCATCGTTTATCTCGCACGATATCCTGTGTTCGATGCGATACGCTCTCTTCATCCTCTTTTTTCTCCCCGCAACTGCGCTTGCGGCAACGCTCTGCTACTCCCCGAGTGATTGCGCGAGCCCAAAAATCTGTTCCTCACTCATCGATGCAATCTACCCAGGGCAGTGCGTGGATAAACCCTCAGGCGGAGCGCCGCTCATCCCCTATCAGGATGCACCGATGGAGAGTGCATCTAGCGCAAGCTCGAACTTGGAGGGAGGGTACTGGAGTGTCCCCTCTTCCGCCTCCAGTGCGTCCTCAGGTTCACCTAATATCCCGAAAAGTACGCAGGGTGGAACTGTACAAAGTTCAGAACCTGGCCTTGCTGAGGTTGAGATCATTTCTTCCTCTTCGTCGCAATCGAGTGAAGAGCCGGATACAGCAGAGGAAAACGAAAAGAGTACATTGAAGCAGATCATGCAGGCCTTCGTCTATGCCCTCAAAAACATGTTCTGTTTTTCCTGCTAAACTAAAAGCACTCTTCCTTTTCCCTCTATGAAAATTCTCACCATTGTTTTGCGAATTCTCTTGGTGCTCCTTCTCCTCATGCCTGTTGTAGGTGCACTCGGTCTCCTGCCTGCTCCCACAGAAGACATGTACACCCCCGAGGGATGGGCATTCATCTCGGCACTCATGAATAGTGGATACATGATGCCCCTCATCACACTCGATTGTTTGATCTCTGCAGTGCTCGTTATCATGAACCGCACGGCTCTTGCTGCGGTGCTGCTTGCACCATTTACCGTGAATGTCATCGCCTTCCACTGGTTCCTGGATGCATCGCCAATCAGCGCTGCTGCTATCCCCGCATACGCGCTCCTCTTTTTAAACCTTTACTTTCTTTGGGATAACAGGAAGGAGTATAAGAACTTGTGGTGAAAAATCCCATAACTGAGAACGGTGGAAATGCCGTAACTATTACTACCTAGAGAAGCCTTTTATTTCGAAAAGCAAAACCTGAGGAGCTCTTCAGATATTTCTCAAAATCTCGCGCTTTCTTCTCTGATCGAAAGGCTGCATAAAAGTCGATCGATTTCATAGGCATTCTATCCGTCGTCGTACATGCATTGCCTGATGCATGCCGTGCAATTCGATTATCTAGATTCGTCGTATAGCCGACATAGTGCTGTCCGTTCTGAAGCTCAAGAATATAAACGTAATGCATGGCTGATCATATTATCGCAAATAGCCCCACTTCGCTCTGCGAATTAGTAAGAGCGAATTGGGGATTAATGCATATTTTCATTGAATTTAGGCAGAGCTACGCGGGGCACACTTCGCTTGGAAGTAATTGGCTTGCCACGCGAAGCTTTTCGCGTAGCGAAAAGCGAAGTGTGGTGGAGATGCCGGGAATCGAACCCGGGTGCAACGTGTAGCTCTGGAGCTTCTACCATCGTAGCTCCCCTCATACTCAGCATCCATAAGAGGAGAACAGAGAGTGGAGCTGAGGGTGTCGTCTAAAGTACTCGTTCTGCGGCAACGTCCGACCGCAGGTGAGCCTCGCTAATGGCGTCTCATCCCCTTAGCGAGAATCGAAGGAGAGACGTGTGCTCTTAAGAGAACACTTATGCATAGACAGGGACGAGGGCAGGAAGGCGAACCTTGCCTGCGATCTCGCGTGCCTTTGCAAGAATAGATGAGTTGGCATCTATAGGTTGCATCAAGTGGGTAACGGGAACCAATGCGATCCCGGATGGCAGCAAACAGAACCAGTATCACGCTGTCAAAAGCCTTGCATCCCCATGGTGTAAAAGAAGCAGACAGGAAGTATAGCACGAATATTGTTCCTCTGCTCTAAGATTTCGCAGTTTTGCTTAGATTCTTACCATTATACTATTCAGTTGAATAGTTTAATACTAAAAAGGGAGCGCTGTGCACTCCCTTTCTTCTTTCTGATGATTACGCACCAATATCGAGCTTCGCCTCTTCAGGCTTTTCTGCACTCTTCTTTGCATCCTCTTTTGCTCTACTTATCGTCGCATACGTTTGCTCATGCGAGAGCACATCGACGTTGAGAGGCTCAAAAATATTATGGAGTTTCTGATGTTGAGATGAGTGAACATCAATAATTTCGATTGTTCCTTTTTTTGATGCATCAGCGTTCTTACGCCTTGCCTCATGTTCGAGCGCATCGATGGTCTCGTCAGTGAGCTTCTCGCCCCCTGCAGTAAATGAGGCAGTATTATTGCTAAGCACCTGCCCCACCTTATCAACGTATTCCCTGTTTTGGGGTAAATCAGATAACTCTCCTGAGTCTGTATGAATGATTGCCTTATTTTCACCACTTGCAAAATTTCTTGCAACACCACTCAGTTCTTCTGCCTTACCAGATGATACTGCCCCGAAGAATGTTCGCTCTTTTGGAGTTTCGTTCTTGGATGTTTCAGGGGTTTCGAGATTCTTCATAAAAATAAGTGGGAATAAGATGAGTTCATTGTAGGAAATCCTAGCGGGAAGTCAATGATAATAGACACCATCAAAATGGGGAAAAAGGCTCAAAGAAGCCATTTATTCCTGCCCTTCGAATTGCGCCATGCACTTGCCTGCTTCACACGCGACTCCCGTCGTTGCAAGGCAGGAGTACGCACAGTTCGATTCGAATGCATCGAGCTTCACCTTCATGCGATCTGCTTCGCTCGTGTGCACATAAATGTAGCAATCAAACGGACACACGCTCCCGATGAGAACGCAATCCGAAGCAGCCGTGCAATGATTTGCGGCGTCGAGGTCGGCTCGTAATGTTTCCTCCTCATTTCCCGTACACGCGGAAAGAAGCACAAGGACTCCGAGCGAAAAGAAAACCAGATGCTTCATAGTGGAAAACGTACCAGAAGAAACCATAGATGGCACCCACCATGAGATTTCTCTACGGTGGGTGCTCATAGGAGCAGACGTTTCTCCTTCTTCCCTCTTACAAAAAACACCCCCGGTTTCCCGAGGGTGCATCATTCAAGGAAACTATGGATTAGTAACCGGAGTCACTTTCTACTCCTTCCTCGACTGGCTTCACCTCTTCCGTTGGAACGGGAGCATCTTCCACTCCACGTACTGCTGGTCCTTCCATATAAGGAATCATCGGTGGGTAGTTCTGCTCTTTGAGCAAATCCTTTGCGAGCGGAACGACCACACTTTGGCGGTAGAAGTAGTACTCGGCCGGAGCATCGACCTTTTCGACCGGGAAGATGAGCGATGGAACAAGGAGCTCCTGGCTCGTCATACCATCATAGGTATAGTGAACGGCAAAGCCGAGAGTCGGCGTGCCAAGGGTCACGGTACCCTTCTCGATCTTCATATCCTGCGGAAAAGAATCTGCAGGATACTTATCGAGCTTAGCGAGGAAGTTCTGGATCTCTGCGGGATTGGAGATGCCTTCGTAATCTGATTTCTCGTAGGACTGTCCCGTGATGCCGTAGACATTCATAACACGCTTGTGCTTCACGTGGATGCCCATGCTGATGCCGTAGAGTGCACCGGATTGATCGGTGACTTTTTTAGAATCGAGGAGGAGCGGGAACACAACGCGCTGCGTCTCTGGAACGTAGGCGAATTCCTTATTTTCGGCGCGATCGTAATCGCGGCGCCAGAGGTTATCGACTTCGGGCTCGCCGTAACCGGAGAGAGCGATGCCGTGCTCTTCTGCAAATGCCTTAGCAATATCGATGAGGACTTGATCTTCTGGAATATCCGCGAGCGTGATTCGCTCTCTGCGGTAGCACTCCTCGGTCTGACACTGTGAGATCGGCCACTTATCCCATTTGGCATCGATCGAGATCGTGGCATCGCGCAGGTTCACGTAGATCTGGTAGCCGAATTCACGATCCTGCTGGAACGTGATCGATTCGGTGGAGGCACCTGCAAAGGATTCCAGATTCACCGTGCCAAGGTTCAGATTCGATCCAATCGAAGAAAGCGGGAGAGAGGCAGCTCTGGGATTACGACGGTAGACTCCCACACTCTGTTGAAGCTCTGGGAATTCTCCGGAGTAGACGTAATCAAACTGGACCATGGGGTACGGCATGATCATCTTTTCATCTCTTGCAACGCTGAGTGCGCTCGGGGAGCTCCCAAGGCCACCGCCACCACCCTGACTGCGACCCATTGCGGCTTCGGCTCCGGGAGTCACAGGCACCTCTGCAGGCGTGAGCGATCCGAATGCGCGAGGGGGAGTAGAAGTAATAGATTCACCAAAGAGCGGTTCACCGGGAGCCACAGGAAACGTTCCCGGCTTCATGAGGAAGAACGCAAACACGGGCACAATGACGAGCACCGCGAGTGCGCCAGAGAGGTAAGGGAAGTACTTTTGCATGACGGAGAAGGGGGAAAGGGAAGAATGGTTTTGGAGTGCTGCTGCGTGATCACGCAGACGCACCCGAAGATCCTGGAGAAATTTTTCATCTGGCTCCCGTGCAGGATCTTGAGCGAGGAGTGCTTTGATGATGGGGAGCAGAGTCGCCTCGTGATCTCTGAAACTCCGATCAATGAGGATGAGCTCTTGGTAGATGCTTTCGGGAGTGCGAGTCATGAGTGGAAGTGCGGGAAGAAGAGGAGGAGGAAGGAGAGTGGAGGGAGAACATTGCGGAGTTCTTTGATCGTGCGGGAGAAGAGTACTTTGGTTGCACCTTCGGATTTCCCCGTAATCTGTGCGATCTCGCTGTAGGGGAGATCCTCGTAGATACGGAGGAGCACAACCTCTCGAGCCGAGGGCTTGAGCGCCCGGAGTGCCTTTACCAAGGCTCTATCACGGAGCATCGATTCAACAGGTTCTTCCGCAGTGCTTTCCGCCGGGAGATCCCAAGCGGTCTCTATATCTTCGGTCCGCCGGAGCGCATGCGATCTATAGTGATCGATGAGAACATTGCGGGCGATCCTGTAGAGCCAGGTGCGGAAGCTCCCCTTACGGGGTGTAAAAGAACGGATGTTTTCGAGAGCCTTGAGAAAGACGGTACTCGTAAGATCCTCTGCGATGGCGCGATCGGAGGTACGCCTGCTTATAAAGGCGTAGATCGGCCGTGAGTAGCGTAGGTAGAGGTGATCGAATTCCTGGAGTGAGCTCTCGCTACAGGCGATTGCGATCTCCTCATCAGTTCGTTCCATGGAAAAAGGAGAAGCGTAGAAATCCTACTAGAGATGAATACGGATGGGGCAGGAAAAAGTAACAGGGAAAGAGGTGTGCTTTTGGAATTTTGTGGTGGAGGATGCGCTTCGATACGCCCCGCCGTGTCACCCTGAGTAGCGAGAGCACGAGCTCGAGCGTATCGAAGGGCGGTGGGCGGGGCTACTCAGCGTGACACATTTACATCCCCGCCTGATCGAGCACCGTAAGGAGGAACCTCCCTACAACACCCATGAGATCGTTGTATTCTTTACTTGGGCGGTTTGTGATCTCCGCATCGGCACGGTAGAGAATTTCGGCTGCTTCTGCTCTCGTGATCGAAGAATCAAAACCAAAGATACTGAGAGGAATGCCTGCGCGATCCGCAAGGTTTGTCACATAGAGCTTAAACCACTCAAGTCCGGAATCCGCGTGCGAGAGGAACGAAACTTCGTATGCTCTACTCACGATCTTTGCAGCCTCCACAAAGTTGATGGCCTTCCCCGGTCGGAAATTCTTATCGGGGTAACCATGCACCACACCCGCAACGAGCGCTGCACAGAGACGCTTCGCCTCTTCGCCCTGCCTTGTTACATCCGGGAAGAGGAGACTGGAATCATCGAGAGAAACTTCCTCAAAGCATCCATCGATGAATTCAGGAGTGAACACGCGACCTGCCACAATCCCCGTAAAATCACTACGGCTCACCATATCATTGGGGCGGAACATGCGCCCGGCCGAGAGATCCATCATCCCCTGCTCCACCACATACCGGATGGCTGCATAGTTCGGGTGATTCTCCGGGACATCTGCAAAAGGCGATCCATCGGATGGCAGCGGCGTAGGAGTTCTCGTTTCTGGGACCTGCCCCAGGTTTCGGCCTGGGCCAATACGATCCCCTGTCACCATAATCCGCCAGGCTTTGGCATAGTGATGATCCTCAGGGAGGCGGGTGTAGACCGCAAGGCTCACCTGTGGGACAAGGAGCAGAGTAAGAAGGAGGAGTGAAGAACGACGCATAGTGAAAGAAAGAGAAATAGGAGGATCAGTGTACCGTTTTTGCCAACATGGGCAATGATTCCTCTCTCTTTTTTACTGTGAGCAGAGATCACAACCGGTCTCTACGTCCAGATCATATGCCCACGAAAGTCCATTGTGAGTTTGCTCTTGCAAGGTACTCAAGAGAAATCTTGCATGAGGATCCCCGGTCGCTCCTTCAATGGTTTGCACTGCGTGATCACGACACATATTCTTTGATTGTCCGTTCGTTCGGACGGAATATTCTTTAAAGGAATTTTGCATAGGAGAGAGAAGAATCATTTACCGCTATAGAGATCTTCAAGATCATCGTAATTGGGACGAACCATCATTTCCTGAACTTTGCTCACTGGTATATCAATGATATCGAAAGCTCTTTCTTTTAACGCATATGCCATTTCGGCAATGTTAGCACCCATCCTTTTGCTCCAAGTATGAAGCAAGGGGAGAATATTTGTTGTAGGTTTTCGCACTCGCTCCATGCCAGCTGCAATGGTCTGTAAAACTTCTTCCTCCGTATCGCTCATGTCGGATGGGATTTTTATTACTTCAAGAGAAGTGCCTGGGAACTCAACAACAGAGGACATGAGCAGACAATCTCGCTTCGAAGGAAAAAATACAATGCAATTTTATGAAAAGAAGAGTGAGCTTTCCTTTACCTGTTTAAAAAATAAACAACACATGGAATTGCTTCCAATGGCAGAAAGGTTCCTCTGAGAGCACTCGCCTAAGCAATGTTCATTTCGTGAACAGATTGCGCACGAGTTTTCCTATGTTTTTTTGGTACTTTTCTTCACCCTTCGACTCGTCCCGTTCCTGCAGGACTCGCTCAGGGTCAAGCGCGTTTGGCGTCGCGCTTGACCACTTTCGCATATCGCCATGCCATCTCAAAAATCTGCCGCTGGGTATCTGCTACATCGGCGCTCTCGATGATGATGCCAAAAAGTTCACCCTCCCCTTCTCCAAAGGAAACAATCGCAACTTTTTGATCGTAGATATTAATCTCGTTATTAAAGTTAAAGTCCTTAGCGGGGACGAGGCGGATCTCGCGCAGTGCTTTGTGATCGAGTCCGTGCACGTGCTTTCCCGCTTCATCATCAGGAGCAATGCCCCGGAGGTGGAGCTTGCGGCGAACACGCTCTGCGACGTATTCCTCATCGTAATGTTCCCAGTGCGCACGCACGAGCGCAGAGTTTGCAAAGTTCAAGAGCTCGCCCTCGGCAGTCAGCGTATCTTCGTACACGCGCTTTACCCCCTCCCACCCCTGGAAGAATTTGACCTGGGGAGAGCGGAATGATGCACCCTGGAGCGCACGGAGCTCTGGCAGGACGCGGTGTAGCGCATCCACATTCTTTCGTGCCTCAAGCGCAAATTCCTCCGGAGAAACAGGGGCGTACTTCTTCCCACTTTTTGCCTGTACCACGGTGAGGAGCCCGCGCTTCGCAAGTGATTCCAAATGGTTGTAGGCCGTTATACGGTTCATACCAGCTCGCTTTGCAAAAGCGGAAGCGGGAGAGCTCCCAAGCGAAAGCCCCGCAAGGTAGAGCGCAGATTCCTCCGGGGGAAGACCGATGGATTCCACAATATGGAGGAGATCTTTACGCGCCATGTGAGAAACCCCAGACAGAATAAAGCTGAGCCATAGCGGGAGCCTATCATCAAGTTGTTATTTTTTTCAACAGATTTTTGAGGTGGAGGAAAAGGGAGCTTCTGGAGAGCGCAGAAAATGGAGAAGAGTGAGTTAGAGATAGAAACAGAGCTTTGAGAAGTTGCATTCAGTTGTTGACGGAGAATTTTCTTGGCCGTTGAATATGCGCAACTCAATTCTCTACCTTTTCTCATGGAACCTTGCCTCTTCGATCATACGAAAATTGCTTCTAAATGCTTGATTTCTTATGTAAAGAATGATTAACTACCCCGGCGTTTTTCTTCTACTCAATATGCCAGTTCATCCCTTCCTTAAACAAGCCCGATTCCAAATCCTTGAAGACGAAAGTCCAGCAGATGCTGCAAATGCTGACACAGGGAGCAATTATTGGAATACCGCCACAGCTCTAGAAAAGAGAACAGGAATGGCATTGAATATGATCAAGGCAGAGCTGCTCATGCTGTTGAATCAGAACCTTTCTCAGTCTTGCGACAAGAGCAATGAGACTTCTATCGCTTCAGCAAAAGTACGCATTTTGGATTATCCGATTGCTATCGAATCGTAAGTCGGCTGTGTAACCTATTTCACCACCGCTTTCACCACCCAGTTCCCTGCTCCAAACACCAAGCTCACCAAAATCCAACCAACCACGCCACCTTGGATCGCAAGGGAGACGCCGGGGATCGCGAGTGCTGT
>C687J35174_10002564_pt1 | contig 25603 bp, 28 predicted proteins | sample RifCSPhighO2_01_FD_35174 | JGI IMG/M metagenome (IMG submission 35174) | reverse complement strand
GCGGTGTTTTCCAGGAAATTATTCCGGGATAGCGAACAGATCTAACATCAAGTCCGTATTTAATATTAAAATAGCGGCAGAGATTTTCTCCCGTAACCTTTGTTACTCCATACATTGTAGTTGGCTCCAAAATGGTTTCCTGTGGAGTGTTATCTCTTGGAGTTGTAGATCCGAATGCAGCAATTGAACTTGGCCAGAAAATTTTAAGTCCAAATTCCACACCAAGCTCTAAAATATTTTTTAAACCCCCTACATTAATATCCCAGGTAACTTTTGGGTCTTTTTCTCCCCCAACTGATAATAGTGAAACTAAATGATAGACATCAACAATGTCGTATTTTTTAATTATTGAAGCTAAAATGTCCTTATCTCTTGTATCAGCTTTTTCTAAAATTCCATCAAAGTTGGAAGTTACGGTTTTATGTCCCATTGCTACAACCTGATCTTTTCCAAATTTTTTTTGCAAAGCCGGAACTAATTCTGACCCTATCTGGCCAAATGCTCCTGTTACTAAAATCTTTTTCATATTATCTTAAGCTCTTTACCAACTTTTTCAAATGCGGAAATTCCCTTATCTAAATCTTCCTTAGAATGAGAGGCCGAAGGGATTACTCTTATTCTGGCTTTCCCTTTTGCAACCATCGGAAAAACAATAGGAGTAGCAAAAACTCCTTCTTCATATAATTTTGTACTAAATTCTTGAGCTTTATTTTCATCCCCTAACATTACCGGAGTAATTGGAGTTTGAGAATTTCCGGTATCAAAACCTAAGTTTTTAAATCCTGCCTTTAGATATTCAACATTTTCCCACAATTTTTTAACCGGGGTATCCGATTCTAATAAAATATTAATTGCCGCAAGTGCTGCAGCAGTATCCGGAATAGTTAGGGCAATTGAAAAAAGTCTTTGTCTTGCTTTTAAATTATAATAACCAATAAGTGTTTTGTTTCCCGCAATAAATCCTCCGATTACCGAAAACGCCTTGGATAAACTTCCGATTTCTATATCAACCTGCCCGACTAATCCAAAATGATCAACTATTCCCCTTCCTCCTTTTCCCAAAACTCCTTCGCCATGCGCATCATCTACCATTGTTAGGGCTCCGTATTCTTTTGCCAACTCGACTATTTTAGGGAGCGGGGCTAGATCTCCATCCATGGAAAAAACTCCATCAGTTACAATTAAAATAAGCGGTTTTTGTCCGTCGCTTTTTAAAGGAATTTCCTGTGCCTCTTTAAGCTTATCTTCCAAATCAGCTGTATCTGTATGTTTATAAATAAACTTATTTTTAACACCTGACAGCCTTACTGCGTCAATAATAGATGCGTGATTTAGCTCATCGGATATAACAATATCTTCTTTACCGATTATTGTTTGGATTGCTGCTGCATTTGCCATATAAGCGCTTGAAAAAACAACAGCTGCTTCTGTTCCTTTAAATTTTGCAATTTTGTCTTCTAGTTCCAAATGAAGTTTATGGGTTCCGGCTAGAGTCCGGTATCCTGTTCCTACACCGTATTTATCAACTGCATCTTTTACGGCTTTTTTCAATCTTTCATCTTCTGCCAGTCCTAAATAGTGACTTGAGCAAAAATTAAGAACTGTTTTTCCTTCAATTGTTAGATAAGCGCCTTCGCCTGATTCAATAACTAAAGGCTCTTTACCGGAAGCATTAATTTCTTTAATTTGCTTATAAAAATCTTCAATGGAGGACATGCCTCTTATTTTAGCTTACAGAGGTAATTGTGTAAACAACAGTTCCTGCGGGCGCTTCTACTTCTACTTTTTCTCCAACCTTTTTACCTATTAACGCTTTCCCTAAAGGAGACTCGTGAGATATCTTTTTTTCATTAGGATCTGCTTCCCATTCACCAACAACCATAAAGTCTTCTTTTTTTCCTTTTACATTTACAGATACTTTAGAACCTAATTTAACAGTGTGGTTTCCTTTTGCATGATCCTCCTGAATCAATACAGCTTGATTTATTAGCTCTTCTAGTTCATCTATTCTTCCGTCTATAAAAGAAAGTTCTTCTCTTGCTGCAGCGTATTCTGCATTTTCGGATAAATCTCCCATACTTCTTGCTTGAGAAACTCTTTCCAGTACTTCCGGTCTTCGTACGTCATGCAATTGACTATATTCTTGTTTAAGCTCTACCAGTCCTTCTTTTGTTAAATAAATTTTTTTGTCCATATTTTTAAAATAAAATCCCTCAAGTTTCTCGAGGGAATAAATAGATAATGAATCCTAAATTTCAATGAATGATAACCCAAAAATAAATCCTTGTCAATGTCCTCTAGTATCTACTGCGACTCTTGAGTGTAACTTTTTAAGAACTATATTTTCATAATCTTTGGGATGGAATGCTAACATATTACTTTCAATTTTTTCTCTTGTTATTTTAGGTTTCATATAAATATATTGAAAAAACATAACTATTTTTTCTATATATAGTAAATTAAACAATTTTAATAAAAGTCCGTCAACATTTGTTGTGGTTTTATTTATGGGAATTAAATTTTCCGAAATTTTTTCCTTAAAATTGGGTAAAAAATTACCAATCCAATTATTTTTTTCTATAAAATCATAGTACGTGCTATCTCTTTGGAAAATTGGTAAAAGCTGAACAATTTCATGCGCCAAGTATAAATTCCTTTCTGATTTATTAAAGCTTATTTTGTTTTCTCCGATTATAAAGTTTAAGCAAAATTTATCTTTTACATTTGTCTCTCCTTTGCTTCTGTAAACTCCTTGGAATTTAAATAGCAATACTAATAACAACCTTGTCAGCCAAACAAAATCCTTTTTACTGATTATAAAAATATCTATGTCATCATTTTTTTCGGAATTTTTCATAGACAGACCTCCGCTAATTCCTGCAAATTGTAGGCTTGGAATAAAACTTATTTTTTTTATATATTTTAGAGTTTTATTAATTTTAGAATTGCTGATTCTTTCTCTTCTTTTTCTTTTTTCAATATTATTTTTCTTTTTATTTAAAAAATAGAAAGAATCTTTCCGATGAATATTTTTAAGTAGGTTTTCAAATTTTTTATAGGAAATTTTCTTGTCTAAAAATTGCCAAATTTCTTTCTTTTTTAGAGGGTAATCAAAAATTTGAAAGTAGAGCAGAGTTTTTGTAATAGAATTTTTACCTTGCTCCATATTTATCAAGGACTTGTGCAACGCCTTGTTTAAATGTTTCAAAAGCACTTTCTACAGAGGTTCCATCATTTATTGTATTTATGGCGTTTTCCAAATATGTATTTAATTCTTGATTTATTCCATTCTCACCAGCTGCATCAACAAATAAAGACGAATTTGCTGTTTGTCCCTGCAAAACAGAAGGATAAATAATTGTATCTTTCAAATTACTGGCCATATCAATTCTTGGATAGGGTTGTCCAAATGGTCGTGTCTTAGCTTCTTCAAGATAAAGTTTTGTAAGCACATCCTTGGAAGAGAGATATTTTATTAAATCCAAAACCTGTTTTTGATTTTTACTTTTTACAGATGCTCCCATAACCCAGTAGCTTGCAAGATTTACAGGATCATTTCCCAATTGAGGAACGGGTACAATTTGCATATTTATAGAGGGGTTTGCCGCTTTGATTGTAAAATAGTCCCAGGAATAACCAAAATACATTCCTAATTTTCCCTTAGAAAAAGCAAGAATAGAAGGCTCCATACTGTCATCCCAAACATTATTTTCATCAATCGAAAATGCCGTATAAAAATTTAACGCTCCGATTGCCCTGTCAGATGTTGCATCTAAATTTTTTGTGTCTACTCCGTTTTGCAGAAACAGCAAGGATACAATATCGGGGGCATGTGTAACATTACCAAAAGTTCCCATTGCAGTACCTGCTGTTACGATTTTGCCCTCTTCGTCTTTGACTGTTAAGCTTCTTGAAGCATCAATAAAATCATTCCAGTTAGATGGAATGTTAACACCCCCGGATGCTAATATATCTGTGTTTACGTACATGACCAAAGTGTCCATATTTTGCGGTATTCCATAAATAGCTCCATTTTTAACCAGGTCTGTTTTTGCCACATCGAAATAGTTATTAAATTCTTGGGCGGAAACTACGCTGCTTGGAAGAGGTAATAAAATATCGGACAAGACTGTCCGCCAGGTATTGTGGTATAAGAAAATATCCGGCCCGTTTCCCTTCTCTGTTCTTGTAAGCAGTCTGTCTTTATATTGTTTTAAGTCTTCCCTACTGTAGTTTACTTTTACACCTTGGTGTTGTCTTTCGAAATCGGATAAAACAGTCTGCATTGTCTTTCCGTCTTCCCAAAGTCCCCAGAATGTTAAATTAACCCCGCTACTCTCTTTATTTAGCAGTTTTGAAGCTGCAAAGAATAGAACCATTATTATTACCAAAAAAACCAAAACACCAATAAAAATTTTTATAATTTGGCCTAGTTTAAATTTTGAAAGCTTTGGTTTTGGCGGTGGCGGCGCAGGGGGAGAATTTTGAGGAATTTGTGTACTTTGTACATTTTCAGTCTGATATTGTACGCTTTGAGCCGGCGGGCTAAAAGGAAAATCAGAGCCCTGAGCCTGAGAAATAGTGTTTTCTTCGTTTTGCATGGTCAAATTATAGTATAATACAATGTAATTCCCTACTCAATGAAGAATATCTCTATAGGCAAACTCAAAACTATTTTTAAATTTAAATATCATAAACAGTCGCAAAAGATTGTAAAGAATTTATTTTGGTTTTTTACAGGTGCTCTTATAACTGTAATTCTTTTGTCGGGTATCGGATATCTTTCTTATCAGGGTATATACAAAAACTATATCTATCCCGGAATCATAATGGAGGGCCGTGATTTCGGTGGCAAAACAAAAGTAGATGTAAAAAATTATTTCGATGCCAAAAACGAAAAAATAGGCAAAAGCAGTTTTGTTTTCAAAAGCGATTACGGAATTGCTACTGTATCGGCAAAGGAAATAGACTTTGGATATAACTCAACTCTTCTTTCGGAACAGGTATATCTTTTGGGCCGCTCAGAAAATTTCCTTTCTAATGCCAGCCTGCTTCTTCAAGCTTATATAATAGGTGTTCGGCTGCCTACTTCTTACTCTTTCTCGGAAGCCAAGTTAGGCGAAATCCTTAAACCCATAAAAGTACAAATTGATAAAAAACCGGTCGATGCACAGTTCAAATTTGAAAATGGAAGAGTTACGACATTTAAACCATCGGAAAACGGACGGGGAGTAGATGACGAACTGCTTGAAGAACAGTTAAGGGAGAAAACATTAACAGTAGCATCTGCTCCGAAACCAATTTCAGTCGTTATTACGATACCTATTAAAATAATTCCTCCAAACGTAACAACAGAACAGGTAAATAATTTGGGAATAAAAGAATTAATAGGAGTCGGCTCATCGTTATTTTATCATTCCATTCCTTCGAGAATTCACAATATTGCACTCGCTACAGGAAGAATAAGCGGAGTTCTTATAAAACCCGGGGAGGTTTTTTCTTTTAACAAAGCCTTGGGTGATATTTCTGCTTTTACGGGTTATAAACAAGCTTATATAATTCAAAACGGGAAAACCGTTTTAGGGGACGGAGGAGGAGTATGCCAAGTATCAACAACGTTTTTCAGGGCGCTTCTTAATGCAGGATTGCCAATTGTTGAAAGACATGCCCATGCATATAGAGTAGGTTATTACGAAGAAGATTCACCCCCGGGTTATGATGCAACAATTTTTTCACCAAGTGTTGATTTACAATTCAAAAATGATACCGGTTCACATATTCTGGTTCAAAGCGAGGTGGACTTAAGTAATTTATCATTAAAGTTTTATTTATACGGGACCAAAGACGGACGAAAAGCTACGATAGGAAAACCGGTAATATACAATCAAAGGCCTGCTCCTGCACCGCTTTACCAGGAAGATCCGACATTGCCTGTCGGAACAATAAAGCAGGTTGATTTTGCAGCAAGCGGCGCTTCCGTATATTTTAATTATACGGTAGAAAAAAATGGAAAAACAATAATAAACGAGAAATATTTTTCTAATTACCAGCCCTGGAGAGCTGTATTTTTACAAGGAACTAAAAGTGGATAAAATACTTAATGCTTCAAAAGGAGTTAAAGCTGCTCAAAGACTCAAATTAAAAAAGAAAAAAGTCGTAATTGTTGGTGGGATTTTTGATATCCTTCACATTGGCCATATAAGATTTTTACAAAAAGCCAAAAGATGTGGTGATTATTTATTTGTACTTCTTGAATCTGATAAAAGAGCAAGAATTGATAAAGGAAGTTCAAGACCAATAAATAATCAAAAAGAAAGAGCTGAAATTCTTGCATCTATAAATTTTGTAGATTATGTAATAACGCTTGAAAACACTTTAACAAACGAAGAATATGACAGGCTTATTTATAAACTTAAACCCGATTTAATTGCACTAACCAAAGAAAGCTCTACAAAGCAACATGCAAAAAGGCAGGCTTTAAGATTAGGAGCAAAAGTTTTGGAAGTAATTCCAAGAATAAAAAATAAATCTACAACTAAAGTTGCGGATATTATTTCAAAAAGTTTTTAAATGGGAAAGATTACACTTTTGCTTATGTTAGTATTTACATTATTTGGATTATTTCTGTTTCAGAATTTAAGCAAAAAAAGTTATGTCTTTATAGACACGATAAGATTTAAAGCAGAATTTGCAGAAACGCAAAAATCAAAAGAAATAGGTCTTTCAAAATATAAAAGCATAGATAATGATTTTGCACTGGTTTTTCCTTTTGAAAAAAACACAAAACCCGTATTTTGGATGAAAGATATGCTTTTTCCAATAGACATTATATTTGTAAAAGACTACAAAATTATTCAAATTTACTCAAATGTTCCAAACCCTACCGATAATAACGGCCAGTTGCCTTTATACACACCTAAAAACGAGGCAAATATTGTAATAGAAATAAATTCCGGACTTTCAAAAAAATATAATTTTAAAGAGGGGGACCAAATAAAAATTATTAAATGAAAATACTTGCTGTTGAAACAAGCTGCGATGAAACAGCTGCCTCGGTCGTAAAATTTGAAAAAGGATTAAGCCATGTTGAACTCCTATCAAACGTTGTTGCGACTTCCCTACCCATGCACCGGGAAACAGGAGGGATAATTCCTGAAAATGCCGCAAGAGAACAGCTAAAATATATAATCCCTGTTATAAATCAAGCTTTAAAAGAAGCTTCTTCAAAAGACTCTGATATTGATAGCCTTGCGGTAACAGTTGGACCGGGTTTAATAGGCTCTCTTCTTGTCGGAGTTGAAACAGTTAAGGCCTATTCGTATATCTGGAAAAAGCCCATTATTCCTGTTAACCATTTATTCGGCCACATTTACGCCAATTTCATCGGCAGAAAAGAAAAAGAAATAAAGTTCCCTTCTATTGCGCTTATTGTATCGGGAGGACATACCGATTTGGTTTTAATAAAAAGTCATTCCAATATTAAATGGCTTGGGGGAACAAGAGACGATGCGGCAGGAGAAGCTTTGGATAAAACAGGAAGGCTCTTGGGTCTTTCTTATCCCGCAGGGCCAAAAATCGAAGACCTGGCAAAAAAAGGAACTGATACCTTTAAATTTCCAAGACCGCTTATTGAATCAGGTGATTACGATTTTAGTTTCAGCGGTCTTAAAACCGCAGTGTTGCGAGAGGTTGAGAAAGGAGCAAAACCCCGTCTTGAAAATTTTTGCTATTCGGTTCAGCAGGCAATAATTGATGTATTAATTAAAAAAACTCTTAAAGCAGCAAAGGAATTTAGAACTAAATCAATTCTTCTTGGAGGTGGCGTCGCAGCTAATGGCAAATTGCGAGAGCAGCTTGAATTAGAAATTAAAAATTTGAAATTAGAAATTCCGCTTTTCGTTCCAGAAAAGCGGCTGTGTACAGACAATGCCGCGATGATTGGAGCAGCTGCCGCATTCTTAGGAAAACCAAAGAGTTGGGACAAGATAGAAGCAAATCCGGAGCTTTATTTTGACTAATTTGGTAGAATATAATACTGTCTAATGCAAATCGATAATACAATAATTGCCGCAATCTTAATATTAGGATTTTCTTTAATCCTATTTGTGCAGCTTCGGAAATCCAAAAATTCCTCGGAAACTACACTCGTTGAATGGCTAAAAACAATGCAAAACTCACTCGATTCAACAAGTCTAAGTGTCGTAAAAACACTGCAGGCAAATTCGCAGCAGCTAAACGAAAGGCTAGATAAAGCAGCTATTGCCATAAAAGACGTAAATAAAGGAGTCGGGGAAATGAGCGAAATAGGAAGAAACATGAGAGAGCTTCAGGAATTTTTAAAAAGTCCAAAGTTAAGGGGAAACATAGGAGAAGAGGTATTAAAAGATTTAATTTCTCAAATATTTCCCAAAAATAGTTTTCATCTTCAATATCAGTTTAAATCGGGGGAAAGAGTTGATGCTGCTTTAAAAACAGACGCCGGAATTTTACCGATTGACTCCAAATTTCCTATGGAAAATTTTCAGAAAATGGTAAAAGCAAAAGAAACTCAGGATAAGGAAACATTTAAAAAGGAGTTTATAAGAGACGTAAAAAAACACATAGACACAATTGCAAAAAAATATATTTTGCCCGAAGAAGGAACAATGGATTTTTGCTTTATGTATATTCCGTCCGAAACTGTTTTTTATGAAGTAGCAGACGAAGTAGATCTTATGGATTATGCAAGAAGGCAGAGGGTTTACGTAGTTTCTCCAACTACTTTATATGCTCATTTGCAAACAATATTATTGTCATTTGAGGGTAAAAAAATAGAGACAAAATCTAAGGAGGTATTTGCACTTCTTCGCGCACTTAAGGTAGACTATCAAAAGGTTAACGACGGATTATCCGTTTTGGGAAGACATATAACAAACGCGTCTTCTCAATTTACAAATGTCTCTTCTTCGTTTGAAAAAATAGGAAGTAAATTGGATACGACAAAATCTTTAGAAAAAGACGCGTTAGAGAAATTAGAAGAAAAATTAGACTGAAAGGGGGTGAGTTTATGAATAGCATGAAACTTTTATTAATAGGTGCTGTTGTCTTAGTCGTAGTAGTCGCGGGAGCACTGCTTCTTTCAAACAAATCGACAACAACGCCAACAGAAACTCAGAATGCAAATCCTACGCAAGCTGCTGCAGAAAGCGCAAATGAAAGTAAAGAAGCTGCTGTTTCAGTTACAGCAAATGGTTTTGAACCAGCAACTCTTACTGTAAGGGTGGGTACAAATGTTGTATGGACAAACAGCAGCGGTGATGCGGCAAATGTCAGTTCGGATAATCATCCAACTCATTTGAGATTCCCTTTCTTAAACTTGGGCACATTTGAAAACGGACAAACAGTTTCGGTCGTATTTGAAAAGATAGGAACCTATACATACCATAATCATTTACGTCCGGAACAGACGGGAACAGTAACCGTACAATAACAAGAGCTAAATAAATTTTGTTATAATACGTTACCTAAATGAACTCGAGTCTAAGCTTGGATAAAAATCAGCTCGATGCTGTAAAGCATGGAAGTGGTCCTCTTTTAATAATTGCAGGAGCGGGAACTGGAAAAACAACGGTTATCACCGAGCGGATAAAACACTTAATTGTCGACAAAAATATTTTGTCCGACGAGCTTCTGGCATTAACATTTACGGAAAAAGCAGCGCACGAGATGCAGGAGCGGGTTGATATTCTTTTGCCCTACGGCTATACAAACCTTTGGATTCACACGTTTCACTCTTTTTGCGATAGGATTTTAAGAAGTGAGGCGCACGCAGTTGGACTTGATCCAAATTATAAACTAATTTCAGAGAGCGAATCTATACTGCTTTTAAGACAAAATATATTTGATTTGGGATTAAATATATTCAGACCGCTTGGCAATCCCAACAAATTTTTAGAAGCGCTTCTTAATCATTTTTCGCGCCTTAAAGACGAAGACATAACGCCTAGGGAATATTTAATTTGGGCAAGGAAACAAAAGCCGACAGATGAAAATTTGCAGTATTTAGAGCTAGCAAGCGCTTATTTAAAATATGAAGAGCTAAAAACCAAACAATCCGTAATGGATTTTGCCGATTTAATATCCAACTCCTTGCTGCTTTTTAGAACCAGAAAAAATATTTTAAAAAAATATCAAAAACAGTTTAAGTTTATTCTGGTCGATGAATTTCAGGATACAAATTACGCACAAAATGAATTGGCAATTTTGCTTTCCGGAGATGATAAAAATATTAACGTCGTAGCAGACGATGATCAGTCAATTTATAGATTTAGAGGCGCAGCGGTATCCAACGTACTCCAGTTTAAAAAAAATTTTCCGAAAGCAAAAATTATTACTTTAACAGATAACTACAGATCAACTCAGGAAATTTTGGATTCTTCTTATCTTCTTATTCAGAATAACAATCCAAACAGACTGGAAGTTGTAGAAAAAATTGCAAAAAAACTAAAAAGTCACTCAAGCAAAAAAAACGAAAAAATAACTTTAATTAGACAACAGCGCGCAGAAGACGAAGCGGATAAAATTGCACAAACAATAAACACATTATCCAAAGAAGAATACAAATACAAAGACATTGCAATTCTTTTGAGGGCAAACGACCACGCAGTCGGTATTGCCGCGGCGCTTTTTAGAAATAAAATTCCTTTTCAGTTTTTGGGACCGGGTTATTTGTTTCAGCAGGAAGAAATTAAAGATTTAATTGCATACTTAACTTTTCTTACTAACCTTTCCGATTCCGTTTCCTTATTTAGGGTTTTATCTATGGATATTTTTAAAATATCGGCTGTAGAACTTAACTATGTTTTAAATTTTGCAAAAAAAAGAAATATTACTCTGTTTGATGCGATATTGGAAAAAAATCTGGAATTCTTAAGTGCAAAAACAGTTAATACACTTGAAAATTTTAAAAAAATGGTACTTGAGCATTTAAGAAGAAGCAGAAAAGATCAGGCAGGACAGCTTTTGTATGATTTTTTGGTTGATACAAAACTATTTGATACTTTGCAAAATACCGACTCTATTCAAGATGAAAAGAGAGTGCAAAATATTGCAAAATTTTTTGACAGAATTAAAAATTTTGAAACAGAAAGAAAAGACGCAAATATTTTTACTCTCGTGGAATGGCTTACGCTAATGATGCAGATGGGAGACAGCCCTCTCGCTGCGGATATTGATTTAAGAGAAGAAAACGCCGTAAATATTCTTACCGTTCACTCAAGCAAGGGACTTGAGTTTCCTGTAGTTTTTATGTCTAATCTTGTAACAGAGCGTTTTCCAACCAGAGAGCGTTCCGAAAAAATACCATTGCCCGAGGGCATCATAAAAGAGAAGCTCCCCAAAGAATCCGATTTTCATTTGGAAGAAGAACGAAGGCTTTTTTATGTCGGAATGACAAGGGCAAAAGAAAGGCTCTATTTTACAGCTGCAAATTATTACGGAACAGGCAAGAGACAAAAAAAATTGTCTCCTTTTGTATATGAAGCACTTCCCGATCTAAAAGAAAAAGAAACAAGGGAAGAAGAAAATCAGCAAATGTCTTTGCTTGAAGTTTTGGCTCCTTATCAAAATGTAAAAGAAGAAGAAGATGTAAAAACTCCGCTTAAAGTTGACTATGTTACCTACTCTAATTTACAAATGTTTGACATATGCCCCTTGCATTATAAAGCAAAGGTTATATTTAATTTGCCGACCCCTCCTTCTGGTGTTTTATCCTTTGGAATATCAATGCACAAAACTCTTTACGAATTTTATAAACTAATAATGGATAAAAAAACACCTGCAAAAAGCTCATTAATTAAACTTTTAGAAGAAAACTGGGAAAACCAGGGATACGACAGCAAAAAACACGAGTTTGAAAGATTTGCTCAGGCAAAAAAAATGCTGGATAAATTTTACAAACAAGAAGGCAGCCCTTTTGTTAAACCTTTAGCAATAGAGCAGCCTTTTAATTTTGTTCTTAAAAACGGGGTAAAAGTTTTTGGGAAAATAGACAGGATTGATCCTAAAAATAATGGCATTGAAATAATAGACTACAAAACAGGTTTGGATAATCCAAGAGCCGATAAAGCACACAGACTTCAGCTTGCAATATATGCCTTGGCTGCCACAAGGGTTAAAAATATTTTATATGGTAAAAACTCAAATGACATTACCTTAACGCTTTATTTTCTTGAGCAAAATACCAAAAAACCCCTGGAATTTGAAAAGAAAGATTTAGACGATTTGGAAAACGAACTTACCCACAAAATAGAAGAGATAGAAAAAAGCGATTTTAAATGCAGTAATAATATAATATGCAAAACCTGCGAATTTAAAATGCTCTGCTCGGTATACAAGTAAACTTGTTTTTAAGCTTCAAATTTGCTATAATATAGGCGTTCTTTGGAAGATGAATTGCTACAGTTTAAATTGAAAAATTTGAGCTGAGGAAAGTCCAGACAGCAGTATTGTAAGGGACGGGACGTAAGGTCCGACGCGAAAGCGCTAGTTTCTAAAATTTTACCCACATATGGTTTTAGAACAGATTGTGAATTAACACAATTTGAGAGCAACAGAGACGAGTGGGAGTGAAACGGGCAATCCTACCTGCTGTAACCTACGAAAGATGCATTTTGTACAATACCAAGCATCGAAGTTAGGGCATCCAGATAATATCTGGACAAAGTGAGAATAAAACATCATTTTGAGATAGATTGCAATTTAAAAACAGAATCTGGCTTACTATCTTCCGAAGAACACTATTTTTTGTATTTTTCCTCTATTTCCTTATCGCTTATAAAATCAAACGTATATTCAAAAACTATTTTCAAAACTCCTGCAATTGGAACCGCAAGTAATAGTCCTGTAATTCCTGCTGTATGTTCTCCTGCTAAAACGGCAAACAAAATAACTAAGGGGTGGAGTTTTGTTATTTTTCCAAAAACTTGGGGATTTACAAAATAATCCTGCACCTGTCTTACAACAAAATAAATTATTACAACTGCAAGAGCGGTTTGTGTAGGATCCCATCCAAAATTATTTGTTCCCGAAATATAAGCAACGGATGCTGCAACTATTGTTGCCAAAATTGGACCTATTATCGGAACTATTTCTGCAAAACCCGTAAAAATTGCAAGAATAAGCGCATACTTAACGCCAATAGCCGAAAGACATATGAATAAAATAATGGAAACAAGTATTACCAAAAATATTATTCCTCGAAGGTAGCCTCCCAAAACAATATTTATCCGTTTTAGAAGAATTTCCATTTCCAGCTTATATCTGTGCGGTATCCAATTGAGAAATTTATTGTACATCGTATTTCCTTCTTTAAGAAAATAAAAAGCTGCAAACATAAACAGTACAAATCCGATAATGCGCGAAAATGCCTGCGGAAGGAAAGAATAAACCGAAGGGTAAATAATTTTATTCGAACTTGTAATACTTGCTAAGCTGTCTTCAACCGTTGGTCTTACAAAATCAGGAAGGGAATTTATTTGGCTTTTTGCACTTTTTGCAAACTGAGTAATATGAGACTGCAGCGCAGCGGATTCATCTATTACTCTTTTGGAAAAAATAAATCCTGACGCAATAACAGTTGAAATAATAAGAAGGTAAATAACAATAACGGAAACGGTTCTTGGAATTTTAGCCCTTTTGTGCAAAAAATTTACAACAGGATTAAATACATATGCAAAAATTGCGGCGAAAATAAATGGGGTTATTATGGCTTTTTGAATATACAAAAACCAGATAAAAAGTATTCCTACGGCTATAAAGAATAAAAACTTTAAACGAAGCGACATTTAGGCAATTATAGCAAAATTTATCTTACAATTCTTTTTAAGGTCTTGCCCGGTGTAAATCCCGGCGCTTTTCTTGCTTCAATTGTCATTTTTTCGCCTGTCTTTGGATTTCTTCCAATTCTTTCTACTCTTTTTCTAACACTAAAAGTGCCAAAACCGGTTATTACTACTTTTTCTCCTCGCTTTAGTGAATCTCTAATTCCATTTAGCATTGCCTGTACACTTTCTCTTGCGGCTTTGTTTGTAAGATTTGCTTTTTTAGCAACCAGCTCTATTAAATCTTTTTTTGTCAAAATTATCACCCCCTTTAATTTAGACCTACAATACAATCTAAATAAAACTTTGTCAATATAACAAAAGGGGTCAAAACTAGAGTAGCTGTTTTCTTATTAAATCATTCGAGGATTTACCTTCGTCGTCTCCTCTGGAATATAAAAAAGTCTGCCATCCTAATTTCTTTGTGCCTTCAAGGTATTTTTGAATATCATCGATAAAAAATATTTCATCACCGCTTGCTTTAATTGTTTTTTCTACATATCTATATAGTTTTTCTGACGGTTTGCTCATTTTAAGTACCGACGACTCAAAATAAAATTGGATATTTGCATATTTTGAAAGATTCTTTTTCAGATCTTCGGTCTGATTTTCCCAATTATTTGTTAAAATTGCTATTTTGTATCCTGCAATATCCAATTCGGACATGAGTTTTTTAGTGTCCGAAAGCCAATAATTTAGGTCCTCTTGCCAATGTTTCCAGATTTCTTCCATTTTATCTTCGAGTTTCAAAATAATGAGAACCGTTTTCCACCAATTATAATCTGTGACTTCTCCGTCCATTGTCCCCGGAGTTGCATCGTTAACGGCCTTTAACATCGCGTCTTGCGTTACTCCATAAAGCTTTGCCATGTCTTTTGCAAAACCCAAGAAATCGTAAAGAACATTTCCAACGTCAAAAATAACCCACTGCGGCTTTTTCATTAGGAAGACTCTGTAGATATTGCTCTAAATTCCCTAATTGCGGTTACTTTTACTTCCCCGGGTACTGCCAATGCTTTGCTTACTTCATCGCGAATTTTATAAGCGAGTACTGTAGTTTCTGCATCGTCCATCTGCCCCGGATTTACAATTACCCGCAGTTCCCGTCCTGCTTCAAATGCATATGCATCTTCAACTCCGTCAAACTTCTTTGCAATTTCCTCCATCTGTGTAAGTCTTTTTCCGTATTCTTCTATATCCTCGTATCTTGCCCCGGGTCTTGCGCCGGAAATCTGGTCTGCAATATGCACTATTACAGATTCTACCGATGTAAAAGGCTCATCCTCGTGATGCTGTGCAACGCAGTCTATAATAGGCTGCGGAATATTAAACTTTTTAATAAGCTCTACTCCCAACTTTACGTGGCTTCCGTCTCCTTCTACCACTTTTCCTATATCGTGAAACAAACATCCAAGTCTTACTACATTTACGTCTGCGCCGATTTCGGCCGCTATATGCATTCCAATTTTTGTCTCTTCCAGTGTATGCACTACCAAATTCTGTCCAAAAGAAGTTCTAAATTTAAAACGCCCCAACACCGACAGTAAATCTTTCTGCAGATTAAAAACGCCTACTTCATGAGCAAGTTTTTCGCCTTCTTCAAACATTATTTGCTCTACTTCTTTTTTTGTCTGCTCTACAATTTCCTCTATTCTAAAAGGCTGAATTCTTGTATCTTTTATTAGCTTTTCCAAAGATCTTCTTGCGATCTCTCTTCTTACCTGATCAAAAGAGGAAAGTCTAATTACTCCTTCTTCGTCCAAATCAACATCTACTCCCGTTGCCTGCTCAAAAGCTCTTATATTTCTTCCTTCTTTTCCAATTATTCTTCCCTTTACATCCTCGTCTGTTATTTTTACAACGGATAAAGTGTATTCGGGAATGTAGTTAATTGCGCCATGTCTCATCGAATCTACCAAAATTTCCTGGGATTTTTTATCTGCGGTTGCTTTTGCTTCTTCCTCTTTAATTTTGATTATTTTTGCAGCGGTTTTTGCCTGCTTTTGCTCCATTAAATCAAGAAGCTGTTCTTTTGCTTCATCTGCGGTTAGGGAAGATACTTTCTCAAGAGCCTCTTCCAGTTTTTCTTTTAAACTTTCTAGCTTTTCTTTTTCCGCCTCTAGCTTTTCTTCCTTCTCAAGAAGCTTTTTTTCAAGTAATACTAAATCTTGTTGTGACATATTTTTTATAACAAAAAGAGGACCCTAATCTTGCGGGTTTATTTAATAGAAGAATTTGTGAACAAATTTCTTTCCATATTATCTTTTTGTCTTTATTTATTATAGTCCCTTGGAATTAGCTGGTCAACCACTTTTTTAATTGTATCCCAGTCAAAACCTTTAGAAGCCAAAAATCTTCCCATTTTTTCGTATATTTTTTGCCTGTCCAGATTTTTATATCTTGCGATTTTTCTCCCAGCCAAATCAAGTGCTTTTTCAAGATCAGACTTTAAATCTTCCCCATCTTCAAATAAATCTTCAATAAGTTCTTTATCAATTCCCTTTTGCTTTAGCTCAAATTTAATAATTCGATGCGCTTTTGGTTTTATTTTGCTTCTTTGTTCTATCCACCATTTTGCAAATTCAAAATCATCCAAAAACTTCTGCTCTTTAAGTTTATTTATTATTCGTTTTGAATCTAAGGAAGATGCTTTTTTCTTTGCAAGATAGTCGTCTACTTCTTTTATGCTCCTTTGTCTATACGACAGAAACCTGTAGGTTTTATTTAGCAGTTTAGTGAAGTTATCCACTGGAGTTATTCTTCTTTCTCTTCTTCAACGCCGACTTCTACTCTTCCGGGAGATTTCTTGGATTTAATCATTATCTCCTCAGCTATTTTTTTTGCCATGTCGGGTTTTTCTCTTAAGTAAATAATTGCCGCCTGTTTTCCCTGTCCAAGCATTGTCTCGCCGTATCTAAAAAATGCTCCCGCTTTTCCTATTACTCCCATTTCTACTCCGACATCCATTATTCCTCCCTCGCGGGAAATTCCCGTATCGCCCATTACATCAAACTCTGCAATTCTAAAAGGAGAAGATACTTTGTTTTTTACAATCTTTGCTCTGTGTCTCGAACCAACAACTCTATCTCCTTCTTTTAATGTTTCTATTTTTCTTACATCAATTCTAACGGATGAATAAAATTTTAATGCAAGTCCTCCTGTTGTAGTTTCGGGATTTCCAAACATTATTCCGATTTTTTGTCTTAGCTGATTTGTAAATATTACAACCGTTTTACTTTTGGAAATAACACCTGTTAGTTTTCTTAAGGCCTGCGACATAAGCCTTGCCTGCAAACCCATTACCGCATCTCCCATTTCGCCCTCAATTTCAGCTCTTGGCACAAGTGCTGCAACGCTATCTATTACCAAAACATCAACGCCGCCACTTCGAATTAAACTTTCCGCAATTTCCAAAGCCTGTTCTCCCGTGTCGGGCTGGGAAATTAAAAGTTCATCCAGCTTTACTCCAATTCTTTCCGCCCATAACGGGTCCAGTGCATGTTCCGCGTCTATAAAGGCTGCAACGCCTCCGTGTTTTTGCGCTTGTGCAATAATCGAAAGACAAACTGTGGTTTTGCCGGAAGCCTCGGGACCATAAATTTCGATAACTCTGCCTCTTGGCACTCCACCTACACCGAGTGCCAAATCTAAGGGAAGACAGCCTGTGGAGATAACCGAAACATCCAGTTTTTGGCCTACTTCGCCAAAGCGCATAATGGAGCCTCTTCCGTATTGTTTTTCAATTTGCTCCATCGCAAGATTAACTGCTGCCATTTTTCCGGAAGCTTCCGCCTGTGCGGCTGATGGTTTTACGGATGTGTTAGAAGAAGACTTTGTCCTTGCCATTGCAGCGATTGTAAGACATTTATAGGATAAATTACAAGTAGTAATTTTAGACTCATACATATACAAACATACTAACAATCTTGAGAATGTAAGAATGTTTTCGTATGATGAAGTTATGGATAAGTTAAAGAGTTCAAAACAGATGGAGCGACATTTAAAAGGTATAGCAAACCACAGAAGAATAGATATTCTACTTCTTATTGCAAAAGAAAATGGAATTACGCTTGAGAAAATTGTTGAAAAATTAAAAGTTAATGAAAAAACTATTAGCGAACATACAAGAAGGCTTTTTATCGCAGGCTTAATAAATAAAAACTATAAAGGCAAATATGTTGAGCATTCACTATCTCCTTACGGAAAAACATTTGTAACCTTTCTTAAATCATTTCAACAAAAGTCAATCTAATAATCTTAAGAATGTTGGATTGTCTTTTGTAGTAGGAGGTTTGTTGTCTTCTTGAAGTTTTGCATGAAAGAGAATTCCGCAGTATAATCCCGTTATGGCAAATTCAATAGAAGAAAAAGGGTCGAGATTTGCGCTTATCACGCCGGTTAGCGTAACGATGCTCGATAACGAAAAAGCGGAAATTGAATATGAAGAAATTGCCACAGACGATGAAATGGCTGATGATGCCGCAGCAGTGTATTTTACAAACAGAGGGGTAAATTCTTGGTCTTCGCAAAAATTAGATAAAGAAAGAAATCCTCTTGGGAAAAAGAGTTTTTATTTTTCTGCTGAAATTTGGAGTGCACCGTGGCAGCCAAAAGGTCATAAACCTAATTGGCAGGAAGCAAATCCAAAGCAATCAATAAACTAAATTTGTAACCCCAATCAATCTAATATTCTTAAGAATGTTGGATTGTTTCGTGTTGATGCGATTTATGTTTGATTTATGTTTTCTGAGTTAATTTTGATTGTTGATCGATTCCGCTGTATAATTGGCGCTTATGGTAGAACGATCACAATCCTTTCTTGCACAAAATGTTAAGACAGCAATGCTTCAAGAAAGACTATCTTATAGAGGAATGTCCAAAAGAACTGGTGCGGACTCTGTACAAATTTATAGAGTCGCAGAATCTAAAACAGTAGATCCCGGAATAGAAGTTGCTGCAAAACTATTAATTCATTTTGGAAAAGTAAGAGCATACGAAATTTTGCTAGATACTGTTTCTGCCGAAATTCCTTTGTTTACTGCAGACAATTTTATAGCCCAAGGAAATGTCGGAGCGCAGTTAAGACAATATCGGGAAAGAAGAAAAATGTCAGCAAGAGACGTAGAGGAAAATTACGGAGTCGGGTGGAGAGACGTATTAAGATTAGAAAGAAACGAAAGAATGCCAAGAATTAGAACTGTTGCAACTTTAGTAGAAGCATACGGGTTAAATGTTGATCAAACTTTTAATCTTTTGCAAGCTGCTGCTTTGGGAAGAATCAAAAAACACAGACCCTAATTTATAATCCTGAGCAAGTCGAACGGATTGTAACCCCGAGGATTCCGCTGTATAATTCGATAAATGGTAATCACAAAATCCACTCCTTTTACAAAAGAAGAAATTGAAAAAAGGAATAAACAAATTTTAGGAGCTCTTGCAATGGATCTTAAAAGAGTCGCTTTATCATATTATAGAGGCTCTGATAAAACTGCAGAAGTTTTTTACAAAGAAGCACTTAAAAGAAGAAATGAGTTGGATAAAAAGGACCTGAAACCTTATTTAACTAGATTTCTATCAAGGATGGAAAGCTTACAAAATGAAAAAAAAGATAAAGCAGCTGAAAATGCTCTTTTATATAGTACTATCTTCCAAAACGCCTCCCACTCATAATTCATATCTCTTAAATCTTCATCGTAACTTTGCAGAATTTCGACTTTATAACTTGAGCTTTGCTCCCCCCCCGCAGTATAATCCGAAACCATTGAGAATATGTCAACAGCCCAAGAAATAAAACAAAATTATCATTCTTACATTCTCAAGATTGTAAGAATGTTTTTGTGTGGTGAATGGTTATTCTTAAATTCTTAAGAATATTGGAATGAAAGACTGAAGAGTTAAAAAGGAGGAAAGAGGATCTAGGCCTTCCAAAGCTTTACGCGAAAGACGATCCGCAGTATAATTCGAGTAATGAATGTTAATAAGAAGACACTTTTCTTTGGTGATAACCTTCAAATTCTCAGAGATCACATACCCACTAACACAATAGATTTAATTTATCTTGATCCTCCATTTAACTCAAAAAGTTCTTATAATATTTTATTTAACGAACCTTCTGGTGAGCAATCTGTAGCGCAAATTCATGCATTCGAAGACTCTTGGCATTGGGGAATGGAAGCTGAAAAAGCACTCAAAGAAATTTTGGAAAAAGCACCTTCCGAAGTTGTAGATATGATTACAGCGTTTGATAAATTAATAAAGAAAAATGACATGATGGCATATTTAGTTATGATGACCGTTAGATTGCTAGAGCTACACAGGGTTTTGAAATCAACTGGAAGCATTTATCTACATTGTGACCCAACAGCAAGTCACTATTTAAAAATAGTAATGGATGCGATTTTTGGTAAAGACAACTTTAGAAACGAGGTAGTATGGAAGAGAACTTTTGCTCATAATGACCCTGCAAGATTTGGAAGAAATGATGATAGAATTTTGTTTTATACAAAAACGGATAAATATTATTTCAATCCAGTTTTAGTTAAATATGATGAATCATATGTTGAGGATTTTTTTAAGGGTAAGGATGAAAAAGGAATATACCAGTCAGTAGTTTTAACTGGTCCTCATACTAATGCTAAAGATCCTGCATGGAAAGGCTATAATCCGTCTCAATCAGGAAGAAGTTGGTCAATTCCCAAGAGAATAATTAATAAAATTGTTGGGGAAGAAAATGCAAATAAGATGTCTACCTCAGAAAAACTGGATTTACTGTTTAATAATGGGTACATAATCTTAAGCAAGAATGGAGTCCCCAGATTCAAGCAATATCTTTCTGATATGGAAGGAGCACCAGCTCAAGAAATTTGGACTGATATTCCGCCACTATCTGCACAATCTTCAGAACGGCTGGGTTATCAAACACAAAAACCGCGAGCTTTATTGGAAAGAATAATAAAAGCATCAGGACCTCCAGAAGGAGTAATATTGGATCCTTTTTGCGGATGTGGAACGACTTTGTCGGCTTGTGAGTTCTTAAATCAAACTAAAAAATTTAAATTTTCTTGGATTGGAATCGATGTAACCCATCTTTCCATTAATCTTATGAAGCATAGATTAAAAGACGAATATGGCCTTGAACAAAATAAAGACTATAAAGTTATAGGAGAGCCAAAAGATCTTCAAGGAGCAATAGAGTTGGCTAAAAAACCTGACAGATATGATTTTCAATATTGGGCTCTTTCTTTAGTTGACGCAAGACCATATGCAGATAAGAAAAAGGGGGCAGATACTGGAATAGATGGATACATTTATTTCATAGATTCTGAGAAACCCGATGAATTTCAAAAGGCAATAGTTCAGGTAAAAAGTGGGTCAGTACAGGTTAAGGACATAAGAGAATTACAATCTGTAATTGAGCGCGAGAAAGCACTGATTGGTGTATTTATTACTTTAGAAAGCCCAACGAGACCAATGTTGGAAGAATCGGCAAGAGCGGGATTGTTTAAAAAAGGGATACCTAAAATTCAAATACTAACCGTAAAAGAAATTTTGGAAAACAATGCAAGACCCAATATTCCTTTGCAAGTAGATTTCATAAAACGGGCAGAAATTGTAGAGGAAAATCCTGATCAAGAAGCCCTTTTTTAGTAAACTGATTCGATCAAGCATTGTTGACTTCAGCCTCAAAATAGCTTATAATACAGCAAAAGAAATCACCGAAAGGTTAACAGCCTTGACGGACAGAAATGCCTGCCAGACATCGAACCTTAATCGGTTCGTTTTTTTTGACTAGATGGAAGCAATTATTATTTGGATATTAAAAAAAACAGGGGAAACAGCCTTTGGTAAGTTAATCTCAGACTTTTTAGAAAATTTTTTTCCTAATGTTTTCAAAAATAAAACAAAAGAAATTATACAGATTTATGAACGTAGGATAGAGAAGAAAAATGAAGAAATAAGTCGTTTGGAAAAGACAAAATTAACGCAGGAGAAACGATTTAAAAAAAATGAAAAGAGAATAATAGGATCTCTAAAAAGAAGAAGTATAGCAACGGAGAAGTTGATTGAACAGTATCGTAAGCCTCTAAATGCAATTCTGATTTCCTATGCCTCGCAACACGAAGGTTCTGGAAAAGGAACAAAAAGATCCCATTTTTTAAGAGAAGAATTAGCTCGTTACAACTCTAAATATTTAGGAGGATCCGACGCTTTGATCCCCCCCGCCTTCGTTCCCGGGAGCTTACAAACCCAAGAAGATTTAAAAAGGTGGTTTGAAAGAAAAATATTAAAGGGCCGCTATTGTAAGATTAAATTTTTAATTATGTTCGATTTAAAAAAATCTGCATTCTGGGGAACTTATCTACCTTATATTCAGAAAGATCCAAAGCATCATACTTTGGGTGAAGTATTAAATGTTGAAGATGTATTTACGGATGAACAAATAGACCGTCTCGCTATAAGCGATATCATTACCGCAGGTGATATCGCTTGGCTTTCTTCCTCTATCTTATCGGTAGAAGAGCTTGATGTTATTTTAAGGAACCAAAGAAGAATAGAAAATGAATTAGGAAATCCGTCTTTGAGAATTTTATCTGATAGCTCTATTGAAGACAAACTAAGTAAAGCCCTTTCTAGATATATAGAAAAACCGCATAAAGTTTCCGAGGCAATAGTCAAAGAAGCAACATTTTGGTTAGAAAAAATTAATGGAGGCGAGGAATAAATGTTCGGACGAGAAATTGTTTTTGTTACACAATATTATTGTGAGCTTTGCAGGAAAAAAAGATTATTACGAGTTTTCGGTGGTAAATTTGCACGTAGTGAACGTGGGGAAGATTATAAGAAAGAAGTTATAGAATGGGGTAGACATTTTCACTGGACAGATTATCATCGTGTCTGTGCAATTTGCGGAAAACTTGTTAAAGCAGGTGAATTAGAATTAGTTGTAAATGATGGCAAAGTAAAAATACACCCTGAATATACAGATGAATATAAAAAGATTCAGCTGGGAGACAAGTTTGGACACTTATTGATCGTTCATGAAAAATGTTTGATAAGAAAAGCAGAATGGAGGTGATTAATCATGAAACCAGGGGATATTGTTTATCATAAAGCAACTCACAAACGCTGTGTTATTTCTGAGCCATGGGATGATGGAGTAAGGGTTACAACTGAAGATGGGGAATCAAAGATCTACAAAATACCAGAATTATGGACCGAAGCTGAGTGGGAAGCAAAAAACAAATAATTTGATTTCGAGGGTTTTACTTAGGATTTTGTTCGGAGATTTTGGTTCTAAGACCTTCTGCCAATCCACTATAAAACTCTTGCCTATCCCAAGCTTTTGGAACGCCTCCCGGCCCATGACCAAGCGACCAGCTGGTATGTTCTGCGACCAAGGCCTTATCTCCTGCAGAAAGCGCTTCTTCATGTAATAAATTTTCCGCCCGGGTTAAGTCTCCGGCTTTTAAATCTTTTAAAGCTCTTCGAATACTTAATTTTTTTAGAGGGCCTGCTTCTTTTCGAAGTCCTATTAAAGCATCCATTGCCCTTTCTTCTACGCTTTTAGGATTTTCTTTTCCTGCTTCCATAAATTCATTATACCAAGGCTGTAAACAATTTGACTTTTAAATTAGGGTTTCCAGCGGTAAATAATTTTCTTTCCCCACCAGTTTCTTTTGGTTTCTATATTCTTTCTATTAATTTCTGCTTCTTTTACTGACCCCGAACTAAAAAACTCGAATCGATAACCAACTACTAAAAATTTCTTCTTTTTCTTTTTATTACTAATTTCCGAGATTAATTTTTTAATGTGTTCTTCCTTGACGTTAATTTCCTTAGACGCAATTATGAAAAATTGAGTCTTCTTGGGAAGACCTTCAATTGCTATATTCATTGCCGTAGGAGATGTTGGTTTACATTGAGTTATGAATCTCATTTTATTCTTATCATAGTATTTCAAGTTCTTTATTTTTTCCTTATCATCGTCATTGCATATAATGAGAATTTCTTCAATTTTCTTACTATTAATGTTGGATAGCCATCTATTAAATTGAGTAAAATCTTTCTCATTCTTGTTTTTTGATTCAAATCTTGTAATCAGAGATGTACCCGTTTCCATGCGAGAAGAATAAAACATGGAATTTTCTTTGTCAAACAATAAATTGACAATCTTCTAAAAATGATTTATTGTTTACTTGGTGCTTTTATAGTAACGAAGCTAGAAGCAATAGATGACTGGGACATTCCCGCATTCTTGAGGAATAAGAATTAACCCTAGGTTCATCCCCATCCCTACTTTAAGAACATGCCCACAATTTTTTTGGGATAAATTATACTAAATCGGTCAACATACTTATAAAAGATGGAGGACGATATAAATAAGAGTACAAGGGAAAAACTGAAGGTTAGGATAAAACTACTGTTAAAGCCGAAGTATTGAATGAAGTACTTAAAAAACACGCAGGAAAACGAACCTAACACAATGAAGTGTAATAGGTAAAGTGAAAAGGAGATTTTTCCCAGATATTGAATAACATTGTTGGATAAAAAATTTTTAACCGGTTTTAAACACCAGACAGATACGAAAATTAGCATAGATCCTATCACATGATTAACATTATAAAAATTTATAAAGGAGTCTGTGCTGTAACCAAGTAGAGTTAGTTTTATGGGATTCGTATAGGTAATCATAAATAGTCCGAGAACCAGAGCTAAGGCGTAAATAAGTGAAGTTCTGGGAAAAAACTTTTCCAATTTCTTTCCAAATCTAATTGAATAGTAGATATCGCAAAATAGCATACCCACAATAAATCCGAGAAAGAAGCTGTTTAAGAATATTAGTAAGAATATCCCGTAGATTATCCACCTTCTTTTAGCCTTCCCAAATAAAAGTAGGAAAAGGAACACCAGGAATGAGCCGAAGAACTCGTAATACATGGTCCAAAGAATAGGGTTATATGAAAGGGGACCCGCTGTAACTGCAGGCGGATTAATAAATACTCCGATCAGAGCTTGATATAGCATCGCATGCAGTTCTGGTTTAAATTGCCAAAAGGTGTTAAGCCAGCGAACATCAGACCAGATAAAAATATTACTATTTGAAAACACATGGAACTGCATAAATAAGTAGGCAATTGCAATTGACGCTAGAACAGGAATTGCTAGACGGAAGTATCTTGTTGCTGCGCTTTTAACTACATAAGAACTGTCTTGTGTTTTGAAAAATCTGGCACAAAGAACAAACCCACTTAGTAAAAAAAATATGTATACAGCAGCGTCTCCTCCTACCAGAACCCTCAGTGGGAAGCGGTAAAGGTAAAGTTGTAGAGGCGTGTGAATTGTTGCTCCAGTAATTGGATTGGAGTAAAATGCATATAAGAAATGATAGATACAAACTGCCAGTGCTGCAAGCCCGCGTAGACCCTCAAGGTGTTTTATTTTAGAGCTCGGAGACATATGTTCGTTGAATCCTCACGTTGTGATTGTTATATTATAAATTGCCAACGTTGGGATTACCAGTAACAGTGATATGCTCGTCATATTTATATAGCGTTTTTAGTAGCAACCGAGGTTAGAAAATAGAATGTCTGGGACATTCCCGCATTCCTCAGAAATAAATTAATTTGACTTCGGGGTTTTTATTTAGGATTTTGTTCGGAGATTTTGGTTCTAAGACCTTCTGCCAATCCACTATAAAACTCTTGCCTATCCCAAGCTTTTGGAACGCCTCCCGGCCCATGACC
>C687J35174_10002556_pt1 | contig 25627 bp, 22 predicted proteins | sample RifCSPhighO2_01_FD_35174 | JGI IMG/M metagenome (IMG submission 35174) | reverse complement strand
GACGACAGTAACCCCGTCGGGGACATCTTTCGTAACTACCGCCCCCGCCCCGACGAGTGCGTTTTTGCCGATAGTGATGCCGGGCAAAATAGTCGAATTTGAGCCGATGGCCGCACCCTTCTTTACAAGCGTAAACAACATTTTCCAGTCCCCTCCTCTTGTCATCGAGCCATCTGCATTAACGGCCCTCGGCTGCTTGTCGTTGGTAAACATGACTCCATGACCGATAAAGCAATCGTCCTCTATAGTGACACCCTCGCAGATGAACGAGTGTGACGATATCTTGCAATTTTTTCCAATGACGGCTCCTTTTTGTATCTCAACAAATGCTCCTATTTTGGTATTGTCTCCTATCTCACACTCGTAGGCATTAACGAAATCAAATATCTTTACGTTATTACCAACTCGAACTTCTCGTACGTTCTTTCTCTCCGTCTGCTCGGTTACAATTTTCATACATTATATTTTCTAAATTTGTAAATGACCCGCGTAAGTTTCAAAGTTTCCTTGAGTGCCTGGATAACTATTCGGGCGGACGCACCTTTGCTGCGCCCCGATAGCCTCGGATGATAATAAGAAAACACTTCTGTGACCGTATTGCCGCGTAATATCAATTTTGCGCAAATCTCGCTTTCAATAAGAGCGCTGTCTAATTTCCAGGAAAACGCCATTATAGCACTGCGTTTATATATCTTTACCCAATTTACATCTTTCAGTTTAATGCCATTAATTCGGTTAACATATTTATTTGCGGCAGAGAGTATGGTACGAAATGTCGTGTATTGCGTTTCGCGACGATAGAACGAAACAAATGTCCCGTCCTCAACGTTGAGATACGGGAGGAGCTCCTTCACGTTGAACTGCCCATCGGCGGGAATAGCAGTAACATTTTCATTTTTTGCGGCGATATAGCCGCTGCGGAGTGCGTGTCCTATGCCGAGATTCTTCTCGTGTCTGATCATGCGTATGACATCGGAGCGAGCACCGTGCGCCTCAACGATCTTTTCGTAGGAGCCGTCTCTCGAGCCGTCGTCAACAACAATTACTTCGTACAACCCCTTTCTATTCTCGTCGAATAAAGAGATTATCCGGTCTATCACATCTTTCACCGTACCAGCTTCGTTGTAACAAAATACAACTATGGACCAGCTTTGGTTATGCATAAGAATTGATCGCGTCGATAACTCTATCCGTCTCTCCGTCGGTCATTTCGGGAAAGAGCGGGAGTGATACACAGTGTGCGGCCACATATTCGCTATTAGGCAAATCGCCTTTTTTGTACCCAAGCGAACGGTAAGCTTTTAGTAGGTGACAAGGAGTCGGATAGTGAATCGACGTATCGACACCGCGTGAGCGCAAATGTTCAATAAATTTTTGGCGGTTTGGGGTCGTAACAACGAATAGATGATACGCCGGCGTAACGTTGTCGGGAATGGCCTGCAGCGTCACGGCGGGATTCTTGATGCCCTGACGATACTTTCGTACAATGTTCGTCTTTTTCTTGTTCCACGAATTGAGGTGTTTGAGTTTTATAGAGAGAACCGCAGCCTGTATTCCGTCCATTCGTTCGTTGTATCCGATGATCTCGTGCGAATACTTTTCTATTCCTCCATGCGAACGCAATTTCGCAATACGATCTGCTACACCAGCATCGTTCGTTATGACACCGCCCGCTTCACCGCACGCGCCGAGATTTTTACTTGGATAGAAGCTAAAACAACCGACGTCGCCGATGCCGCCGACCATCCTTTTCTTATAGAGTGCCCCGTGAGCCTGTGCGCAATCTTCGATGAGAAAAAGTTTGTGTTTCTTAGCGACTTTTTTCAAAGCGTCCATGTCAGCGGAAACTCCGTACAAATGGACGGCGATGATGGCGCGCGTCTTCTTGGTGACGGCCTTCTCGACTGCTTGGGGGTCTATTTCCCACGTATCGGGACGGCAATCGACAAATACGGGCGTTGCGCCGATGTACGAAATACCCCAAATGCTCGCAACGAACGTGTGCGCCGGTACGATGACCTCGTCGCCCAATCGTATGCCAAGAGCGAGAAGTGCGAGATGTATCGCCGTCGTCCCGCTATTCAATCCACATGCATAGTTCACACCGCAATATCGTGCAAACTGTTCCTCGAATGTCGAGACGAATTCTCCGCCGGAAAAAGCCGTTCTTTCAAATACGGTTCTAATTGCAGAGTTGATCTCACCACGCAACTTTACATACTGCCTTTTTAGGTCAAAAAATGGTACGCGTGGGAGCATATTCACGATACAACAAAAGTATCAGGATCGCTCTGATCATAAGGACTATCAAGGAGAGCTACTATAGCCGCTTCTTGACGTGTGTGGTTCAGCACCTTGACCTCTTGGTTGATCGGAACTTCCACGAGTACGGGTTCTTTGGCAGTTACTATAGTTTTCGCTTTTTCCCTCGTAACGATATCTGTTAGAACGATCGTCACACTACCCTTAACGACACAGAGCCATTCCAATGTACGCTTATGGTAATGATTTCCACGAACTTGACCGGCATTGATCGTTGCATAAAAAATGTGCTTTATGTTCCTGGTAACTTCTGGAAAAACGTTCACCAGTACCCCGCGACTATCCTCTTTTTTTACGAGTGGCATTGTTTTGATCTTCATAGCAGAGAGTTATTAGTTTAATTTTTAGATCAATCGCACGTTGAAAATGCCCTTTATTGCCTGAATTACATCTCCAATATCTTCGGCAGTGAGATACGGCATAATCGGGATCGATGCGGTCCTCTCTCCGATCCATTCCGCGTTCGGCAAATCTCCCTCTTTGTAGCCATATGTTTTCCGATAATACGGATGCAGGTGAAGCGGACGAAAATGCACACCCGTCCCGATGTTTCTCTTTGCCATTTCGTTCAAAAACTGATCTCGTGTCACCGAGGTTTTATCGGTATCAACAAGAACGGTAAACATATGGTACGCATGCCGATCGCCTTTTGGAACGGGGGCAGGCAGCATGAGCGGCTGACCGCTCAATTCTTTCAGGTATGTATTCCAGATCTTTTCGCGTTTCTTCCAATTCTTCTCTATCTTTGCGAGCTGATGGATCCCGAGAGATGCCTGAATATCCATCATGTTGTATTTGAATCCCGCCTCGATGTGCTCGTAGTGCTTATACCCCGAAGTGCCATACCTATTCCACGCATCGACGCTCGTACCATGCAAAGATAGGGCGCGGCTTCGTTTCATTGCTTCTGCGCCGGCTCCCGTAAGCATCCCGCCTTCTGCTGTAACGAGATTTTTTATCGCGTGAAAACTGTAGCAGGCAAAATCACCGTACGCACCGACTTTTTTCCCCTTATATTCCGTCTCGACGGCGTGTGCGGCGTCTTGCACAATTTTCAAAGAATGTTTTTTGGCAATAGCAAAGATCGCATCCATGTCGCAGGCACGTCCGGCCATATGTACGACCATGATCGCGCGGGTTCGAGGCGTGATCTTCTCCTCGATCTTTGCCGGATCGATATTCATAGTTGCGCGATCTACATCTACGAAGATAGGCGTAGCGCCGCAATGTACGACGGTATTTGCGGAAGCGCCGAAGGTCATCGCGGGAACGATCACCTCATCGCCCTTACCGACTCCTGCAGCAATAAGCCCGAGGTGCAAGGCGGCAGTGCCGGAATTGAGCGCGAGAGCATACTCAACACCTTCATATTTTTTGAAGGCCTCCTCGAAATCGTGTGTCTTTTTACTTGTCGTTACCCACCCACTCTTAAGGGTCTTGACCACCTCGTCGATCTCTTTTTTATCGAATTTCGGTGCGCCATATCTAAGAAATTCCTTCCGCATGGCGCAACTATATACGCAAAAAACGTCGTTTGCCAGACACGAAACTTGCTTGCCTAGTCTGCGACCTGCTACAATTCTCCCACCTTATACATGGTCGGCGCAGTTCAGCCACGTTCAGATATGCATGTTGCTCGCCTCATTGCGTACGCGTGCGTTGTTCTCTACCTCATTGTCTTCGGAATTGTTTTTTTTATCGCATCCCTAAATGGCGCTAGTCCGGAGAAAATGATCGGACTCACCCAAAGCGATTCATCAGATATCACAGAATACGTGCAGCTCGCGAATTCGCTGTTGGAGGGACAATTCGCCCTGCCGAGCGGCACGGAATACTTGCGCACTCCCGGGTACCCCGCACTCCTCGCTCTCGTGCTGCTTGTGGCGCATACACTTCTCATCGTGCCACTGATACAGATAGCATTCACTGCAGCCACAGTCGCCCTAATATACCTCCTCGGGGTTCGTTATTTCCCCCGTCCTGTAGCGATTGTGGCGGCAACTCTGTATATGATCGATCCGATCGCTATGTACGCGGCGTGGACACCTCAATCTGAATCTCTATTTATGCTGCTGTTCGTCGGAGTGGTGTATGTACTCGGCATACGCAGAGGTCGCGCGTGGGTGCCATTTCTCGTCGCAGGATTTCTTTTTGCACTTGCAATATACGTGCGACCTTATTTTCTATACTTATCACCTCTCATCTTTTGTTTCGCACTTGCGCACACGCCCTCATGGCGGGTAGCTCTGCGTCATGGAGCCATCTTCCTCGCCGTGATTGCGATCCTTGTGAGTCCGTGGATGTGGCGCAACTACGTGCAGACCGGCCATTTCGCGTTCTCCTCCGGAGGCTCATACATTCTGTTTGCGGATTATATGCCTATATTCGAGCAGGCACGCACCGGCGTCTCGTACTGGGACATCCGGAAGCAAACGAGTGACCTCCTATTTGACACACATGACGAGCACGAGCTGCGATCGTTCAAATATTCCGACGAGGAACGAGCGTTCGCGCTGAAAGTGTTGCTCGAACACCCCTTTCAATACATCGCTTTCCATGGACTCAAATCGCTGCAACTCTTTGTGGGTTCGAGCATGGTGCACGTCACGTACCAGATGCATCAATTTGGCATCCTCGTGGGCGGGCACGCCCAAGGAGAAGGGGCGTGGGGGATGGTATTGCAACATCGCTGGGGTGACGCGTTCGTACAAACATTCACCCATATTCCCCGCCTCATCGAGAGGACATTATGGGCGTTTATATATGTGAGCGCATTCTTTGTCGCCGTGCTCGCGCTTCGCCGCAAGGTCGCACATGCATCGTGGATAATCTGCGCATTTCTCACTCTAAACGCGATCGCGTTCATGACGGGACCCTCAAGTGATACCACTCGCTATCGACTGCCCACGGAGCCATTCCTTCTCTTGCTGGGCATTTTCGGTATGTACATAGCTCTGCCGAAGATACGGGATAGGTTATTGGAGAGACCATTTGTGTACAACACCGTCCAATGGCTCGTGGGAACAAAGAAATTTCGCAAGCACATTGCTTCCCGCTATATGAACTTTGAGGAAAATTGCAAAGTGCTCGATTTGGGCTCCGGCACGGGCGAATTGCTCGATTATTTGCCAAAAAAGATACATTACACCGGAATTGACAACAACAACGACTACATCGATGCGGCCAAAAAACGGTACGGTCATCGCGGTACTTTTTTGTGCTATGACCTGAATTCCGTCGATGAACTGCATCTTGGGGAAAACGAATTCGACGTGATCTTACTCATCGGCGTGTTGCATCACCTGAAGGATATAGAGGTATCCAAAATGCTTGCATCGGCTAAAAAACTGCTCAAGCAGGGTGGTCATGTACTTTCGATCGATGGAGCGTATCTCAAAGAGCAATCGGGGATCGCAAAATTCGTTCTATCAAATGATCGTGGGCGTCACGTACGATTTGATCACGAATATAAAGCTCTGGCTGAAACAGTCTATGCGAAAGTAGAAATGTTTATCGAAAGAGGGCTGCTCCGCATCCCCGACGATTTCGTAGTCATGAAAATGTTCAAATAACTAGGCCCCGTCCATAAGTTAGTTCTACAGTTATGGCCGTGGCACAAGGGGCCGTAATCCCAAATAACGGGGATGTTATTTGTGAACGGCCCCTAAGCTCATATTGCTACCTTTTCGCCACCAGAGAATGGTCGTCACTTTGAGTGACTCCACTATGTCGCGCCACGTGCTTTTTGACGCATCATGTTCGCGCGAGCGAAATGTAATGGGCACTTCCATCACTCGTGCACCGCTTCGCACCATCGCCGTAAGCAAGTGGATCTTGTAGGCATAGTGACGCGACAAAAGTCCATCGGGAGTGAGCGGTATCCGGCGCTCGAGATCTTTGGTCCGTGTGAGCTTGAAGCCTGAAGTCACATCATGCACCGGCAACCGAAGGAGAAGTCGTGCGTACATGCTGCCGAACCGGCTGAGAAATTTGCGATGCCATGCCCAATCTTTCGGCACACNTCCTCCNTCGACATACCGAGAACCGATGACGTAGTCAAATCCTTGCTCGAATTTTTCGACCANCCNTGTTATATCGCGTGGATCATGCTGGCCATCTCCATCAAATTCGATGAATGCATCTGCATACAATACATGGAGCACGTGATCAATGCCGGTCAGATATGCGAGTGCTATCCCGCGTTTTGCCTGTTCTTCAATGAGGTGAATGGTCCCGATCTTGCTCACCTTCTCACGAACTATATCGCCCGTACCGTCGCTTGAGTGACCATCGACGACGAGCACAGACCATTCATGCTGCGGCATTTCCTTTAACGAGGAGAGAACCTCATCGAGCAGAGCGCCAATGGTCCTGGCTTCGTTGTACGTCGGAATGATGACGGAGATACGCATTAGTGTAATCGGTATATCACAATATCTGAGCCGAGCAATTTATGCTGGAATAACACGGTGAACCACTCCCTAAATTGACTCTCGTCCAGAGACATGGCGTACCCAAATCCGTCGAAGCGGGCCACCTCTGTCGCATCTTTGATCATTGACGCGAATACTTCTTGCGTTGTAGTGCCCGCAGAAGGGAGAGAGCGCGGTTCAAGTATGAGATATTCATATTCATGCAAGCGAGCATACTGTGGAAGGTCTTCCGTAAATGGCGTCCCTATTAGTGATGTAAGGTTATTGAGTACATGAGGCAGTGTATGGTCATCAAAGGCTTCGTCCGCCTCATCCACTTTATGGAGCGCACGCGGGTCAATAGATCGCAATTCCGTCACGGCGGCTTTTTGCGTGGGCACATGCAAGGCTGAAGAATACACGAGTACTTTGTCGTCCGGCCTTAGGTTCTCGAGGGCCCACGTGCGCGCACTTTGATGCGTCTCGCCATGCACGGAGAGATATGAAAGACGCAGAGCTACGAAAAGAGGGAGAGCAAGTAGAATGAGAACGAGTACTGCCCCGCGACGATTCACGAGGGTCGCTACTGCATAGCCACCTGCTATAGCGAGAAATGGTATGAGGGGAAGAACGAAGCGAGCCTCGAATCTGAAGAGGACGTAGAACACGACGATATACACAATGAAAAAAGCCGCGAGGAATAATCCGACTTTCCTGAACTTGAATGCAAATAGCCCGAGACCGAGAACGGCTAACGCGGAAAGTACTGGTTCCGAAAAGAAAATGGTAGATAGCGCAGACCATGGACTTACAAGAAGATCTATAAGCGACTTTGACTGATAGAGCGTTATGCTGCCGGTGAAAGTATTCCCACTGTGGTACAGAAGCCACGCGAGCGCTGCTAGAGTGAAAAAAATAAGCGTTCCAATGAAAAAGAGTGGGGTGTCGCGCAGAATGTTCCGGAGCCGTGGCGCACCAAAACAAAGGTAATGGACGCCGATAAGAGGCACGGCAAGCGCTGATATCGAGGAAATTCCCATTCCGATGCCAGCTGCAAAGAACGCCGTGAGATACCGCTTTTTCAAACTCCATTCGCCTTTCAATAACAGGTAGAGAACGATGAGGAGTACGGTTCCGACCGGCACCCACTGCCTGCCGACCATTGAGAGTGCGATATGTAATACGCTTGTGGCAAGTAAAAAAGCAGCCGCTGCTGCCGCTACTCGCGAGCGGAAGAGAGATTCCGTAATGCGATAGACGAGAAATACCGAAAGTGTACCGAGGAGGACATTGAGGAGTCGCGCCGCAATAAAAAAGGGCGAGAGGTCCTGAAGTATGTGGTATTGAAAAAGCGCAGGATCGCCACTCCAGAGCAGGTATTGGAGACCGAGGATCGCCACGAACGGCGCGAGTAGTACATATGATATGTATGGCGGATAGTAGAGCACAGTCTGAAAATCGGCTGCGTGAAGCGACGGCAGTATCGTGTGCAGTTTGATCATGAGAAGTGCCCCGAGTGTATAGGGAGCTTCATCGTAGACAACGGAAAGCGGCAAGCCGTAACCCACTCCTACGGCGCGAAGAAAGAACGCGAGAAGGAGTATGCACAAGAGCACCCACTCTTTCCTAATATAATTCTTACGGGCGACATAGAGCGAGCGAAATGCGAAAGTTCGCTTTCGCATTTCCGAGCCGAGGAGCTCGAAAACCGAACGTATAGGTTTACTTATTTTCAACCAGTGCATGTATGAGTTCATCGAACGTCCGAGTGTAATTCTCCATGGAATACTCGCCAACTTTTCTCTTGCCTGCCTCGCCATATTGTTTTCGCAAGGACTCATCGCCCAGCACTCTGTCTATTGCTGCGACTAGCGCATGCATATCTCCCGGCGGAACTACCAGTCCCGTTTTCTCATTTTGTACGAAGTTCGGTATCTCTCCGACGATCGTTGCCACTATCGCCTTACTCATTGTCATGGCCTCCATGATCCCTATGGGAAGGTCCGTCGAGATGGACGGATCAACATAGAGGTCAGCGAGCGACATGAATTCCTGCCCGTCTACTCTTCCCAAGATCCGCACATGCTCGCTAATACCGAGGCGCTTCACCTGCGCCTCAAGTTCCTCCTTGAGAGGCCCCCACCCACCGATGAGGAAATACGCATTCGGATGCTTTTCAAGCACCTGCGGTGCCGCTTCGACAAGATATTTGTGACCCTTGTCCACAACAAGCCGACTGACGGTCACCACTATCAACGAGTCAGGCTGGATGCGGAGTTCGGAGAGCACTTGCTCTCTCGTGCGCCTTTGCCTTTTGTCTAAAAGCGGCGGAATTACGATGGTAAGGAATTTATCGAGCGGGATGAATTCCTGCTGCGCAGTGAAGCGTCTTGCGGCATCTGAATCGACGATAATGCGGTCGGTCCACAGAGAGAGTATTTTATCGACGAAGATCTGCCACCATCTTTTGTTGGGATATATATTGTGTTCATAACTGATGATCACTGGCACGCGTGCCAAAATTGCTGCAATGCGAACGAGTAGATTTGCGGTGAAAAGGTGCGTGACGACCACGTCGAAATGCCCGCGCCGTACAAATGCCAACATTTTGAAGAATGCCGATATGTCCCCTATCGAACGCGCATGAAAGCAACGGTCGATACGCGCTTGATCTGCACAGGAAGCACCTTGCTGTTCATCAAAGATCGTGACCATTGTCACCTCGTACGCGTTCCTGTCTATATGTGCAAGATGGTGAACGAGAAATTTCTCGGCACCACCAACGCTGAATCGCGGCACGGAGAAAAGTACCTTTATCTTTCTTTCCATGGTTTATCTTCGGGAAGCGACAAGTATTCCTCGAGACCCTCTGCAAATGAGTATTCGGGCTTCCATCCTAATGCGTGTATACGTGATGAATCCGTCTGATATTTCATGTCCATTCCGGAGCGATGGTGCGGAGCAGTTGCAATTCTTTTTTTCGTAAGCGCCTCCACCTTCTGTATCAATTCAATGATGGTAAAGCCCTGTCCCGACCCGATATTGTAAACACCCTCGCCTTTTTCAAGCACAAGGTCGACGGCGGAAGGAATATTTTTTACATAGAGAAATTCGCGATATCCTCTACCTTCATTGTGCAGAGGCACCGGCGTTCCCGTTTTCACGCTGTGTTTGATACGCGCAAGGATCTTCGGCGTATCTTGCCTTGGGCCAAAAGCGTTGCACGGACGAATTTCGACCGTCTTAGTGCTCAAATTTGGATATGTGTTTTCGTATGCGGTTCGCATAAGTGAACCAGCGGCCTTAGAGCACGCATACGGGCTCTTAGGAGCGAGCATCTCATCTTCGCGCATCGGATGATCGCATTCACCGTATATTTCATCTGTCGATACGTACATGATCTTCTTGAGGGTGGGGAGATTGCGCGCCGCTTCAAATGCGTGTATCGCGCCGCGGATATTCTTCTCAAGCGTGCGGCGTGGTTCGCGAATGGAATAATCAACATCCGTTATCGCAGCGGCGTGAATGATGTAATCCGGCTGCTCCGCGACGATGGTCGCGACCACTTCAAGATTGGCCATATGAGCATTGATGTGCATGAACGACCCGTCGATGATCTCTCTATTGCTGCCTTCGGAAAGATTATCAATGACTACGACATTCCACCCCTTTTTGACGTAATACTCGGTAACGTGCGAGAAAATGAAGCCGAGTCCGCCCGTAATAAGGATCGTCGGTGCATCCTTTTTTACACGCTTTTTCCGCCACCATGACATGTTGAGATTCTGCCACAGGGTGATGGTATAGTCACGTTTATGAAACTCGCGTATGCGACGCTCGTTCGTCTCCCCACGGGCCGCGCGCACGGGTACGCCATTATGAAAATGTGCGAGCAGTTCGCCGCGCATGGCAGCGACGTCGCGCTCTATGTGCCGACGCGTCGCCACGGCATCAAGGACGACCCGTTCACCTACTACGGAATAATGCGGAATTTTTCGCTCCACAAATTATGGGCAACGGATTTTCTCGGCACGAAGGAACGCTCGCGAGTAGCATTCGCGCTCGACCAACTCAGTTTTCTTTTCTCCGTTCTTCTCAAGAATTTCCACGGCCAAACGCTTTATACGCGTGACTACCAAGTCGCTCTTTTTGCGCGTGCGCGCCGCATCGTTCTCGAAGTCCACAATATTCCGAAGCGGTCATTCCTTTTCTTTCGCGCTGTCTCGCGCTCGGCGAAGATAATAGTTATCAGTAACGGCTTAAAAAGCACACTTATCGAGCGCGGCGTGCCTGCGGAGAAAATAGCAGTCGCACCGGACGCAGTGGACCTTTCCGAATTTAATGGCATTCCGTCCCGAGAGATCTGGAAGCGGTATGGGGTGGATCCGTTAAAGGAGATCGTCCTCTATACAGGGCACTTTTACGGCTGGAAGGGCGCCGAAACACTCGCCGAGGCCGCTGAATACTTGTCGCACAACGTGGAGGTGGTGCTCATGGGTGGCATCGATCAAGAACTCGCTCATTTCCAGAAAAAATACGTGGGTTCGCGCGTGCACGTGATCGGCTTCCAGCCCCGCGAACAGATTCCCGGACTTCTCATGTCGTCCGATGTATTGGTGTTGCCAAATAGCGCAAAACCGAAAATTTCCTCACACTACACTTCGCCGCTGAAACTCTTCCAGTACATGGCCTCCGGTGTGCCGATTGTTGCTTCCGATTTGCCGAGTATTCGTGAGATACTTACCGACGAAATGGTGTTCTGGTTCACGCCCGACGACGCACGATCGCTGGCACAGCAGATCACATCCGCGCTCGAGCGAAAGGAAGAATCACGACAAAAAGCCGTTCTGGCGCGAGAAAAAGTAAAAAAATACACCTGGGACGCGCGGACCGCTGCGATCCTCGCGCACATCAATGCTTAGTGTTATACGACCAGGACTTATCTGCTGGTTTTTTTGATGCGTTCGAGGTCGGATGCAACCATCATTCGAACGAGGCCATCGAAGTCAACCGTCGGCTTCCAGCCAAGCGTTTTTTGCGCTTTCCTACTGTCACCGCATAGAAAGTCTACTTCATACGGTCGATAAAACTTCTTATTGATGACGAGTATCGTTTTGCCGTTGACGTGCCCAACCTCGTTCAGTCCTTTGCCCTTCCAGCGAAGCGGCATGTCGAGTTCGCGACAGGCTGCTTCGACGAAATCGCGCACGGAATGACTTTCTCCCGTAGATATCACGAAATCATCGGGCTTCTTTTGCTGCAACATCGAGTGCATTGCTCGCACGTAGTCGCCGGCAAAACCCCAATCCCTGCGTGCCTCAAGGTTCCCGAGACTAAAATCTTTCTGTAGCCCAAGCTTTATTTTTGCAAGCGATATGGTTATCTTGCGCGTTACGAAATGCTCACCGCGACGCGGCGACTCATGATTGAAGAGGATGCCGGAGCTGATAAATAGACCGTGTTTCTCCCGGTATGGCTTTACGAAATCTTCCCATGCCTTCAGTTTGGATACACCGTATGGGCTTACGGGGTCAAACGTTGACCCCTCGTTCTGCGGCGGCTTTGTCGAACCAAACATCTCACTGGTAGATGCCTGATAGATACGGACCTTCGGGTCAAACTGTATCGCCTCGTGAATAAGTCTGCCGACACCGTAGTAATTTATCTCCATCGTCTCGTCGGGGCACTTGAATGAAATGCCGACATCGGACTGAGCTGCGAGATTGTATATTTCGTGCGGCTTACTCTCCTCGATTGCCGAGCGCAGCGTGGCGCTGTCGCGCAAGTTACCGTACAGTAACTGTATCTTTCCTTCACGGACGTTACTCTCGATCTTCACGAGCGGATCAAGACTCGTGCGTCGCATGAGGCCCCAGACGTCGTACCCTTTTGATATGAGGTACTCCGAAAGATACGAACCGTCTTGACCTGTTACGCCCGTGATGAGTGCCCTGCGCGCCATAGATCTGATCTGTACAGAATGTATAAAAAATGAATAACGTTGCGTATTGTACTTTGATAATCGAAATACGCCAGCTCACGAAGCTTTGCGAAATATGCAAAAACACGGTACAGTTTTGACCGCATGCATCCCCCCGCAAAAAAAGTCTCCGTCGTTTTACCAGCGACAGACGAACCGCTCTCTCTCGAAGAGACCGTGCGTCGCGTCAGAGAACAGTCACCCGAGTATTCATTCCAATTCATTATCGTTACACATCCGAAATTGACCACTCCAGAGTGTCGAGAAATGATTGCGAAGCTGGCAAAGGAATCGCGCGACGTGGAAACTTTTGAACAAAAACGCCCGAAATTAGGGGGTGCGATACAGGATGGATTTGAACGATGTTCCGGAGAGTATTCTGTACTTATGTCGTCCGACCTCGAAACTGACCCCGCTGCCCTGCCCGAAATGCTCGCTGCAATGCAAGGTGGTGCCGACATTGCCGCGACGACGCGGTGGCGCGGAGGCGTGCGATTCAAGGGATACGATCCCTTAAAGCTCGTGCTCAACTTTTGCTTCCAAAATTTTTTTCGCCTCCTTTTTTGGACACGTCTCACCGACCTCACCTATGCGTATCGCATTTACCGCACCCCGATCGTCAAGCATATCTGCTGGGAAGAATTCGGTTTCCCCTTCCTTTTTGAGAGTATCGTAAAACCGCTACGTCTTGGGTATTCGGTCGTCGAGATCCAAGCCCCGTGGAGGTCACGACATGAGGGCGTGAGCCACAACTCCTTCTGGCAAACTGCGGACTACCTCCGTGTCGGACTTCGGGTACGATTTCAATCAAAAAAGAAGATGGTATACTAGCGCGGCCATGGCGACCACCACTTCCGTACTCGTGACAGGGGGATGCGGCTTTGTGGGTCGCCACCTCGTACAAGACCTCCTCGCGGACGGCTGCGAAGTCTGGGTCGTCGACAATCTTTTTACCGGCAAACATCCGGATAAGTGGCTCTCCGGTTTTTCTAAAGACGAAAAGAATGATCGTATTGAGTACAGCAACAAAAAGGGCCAGCGCCTCATTTTTTTACTCACAGATATCGTGTCTCTCCTACAAACTGAACTCGCCGCACCTGGCACGGCACATTTTCCGGAGTTTACCGAAGTTTATCACCTCGCGGCAGTTGTCGGCGGACGTGCGGTCTTGATAGAACAAGACCCTATCTTTGTCACCCAAAACCACGTAATAGATTCCGTGTTTTTTCAATGGGCGGCGCGCAACGCACGATCAGTCGGCCGCGTCCTCTATGCGAGCAGCTCAGTCGCCTACCCGAAAGCGTTGCAGAACAAAGGCGCGGAGCAGACTCTCAAAGAATCTGACCTCGTGTTTGAAGACTCCGGGCACATAGGTCTGCCCGAATCTATTTATGGCTGGCTCAAGCTCACGGGAGAGTATCTCGCTGTTGTTTCTGCTCGAAAGTACGGGCTCAAGGTCTGCTGCGTGCGTCCGTTCAACGGATTTGGCGATGACCAAGAGCTTTCATACCCTATTCCGTCGATCGCGGCGCGCGCAGCGCGGCGCGAAGATCCGCTTACGGTGTGGGGTTCGGGCGATCAGAGTCGTGATTTTATTTATATCGATGACTTTGTTTCTGCACTTCGCGCTTCTATCACTCATGTGAGCGACGGAAGCGGCGTCAATGTCGGCCTTGGAAATAATACGACTTTTAAGCAGGTAGCGGCCATCTTTGCCAAACTCGAGGGGTACCAGCCCGCTATTACGGGTCTCACCGAAAAAGCGGAGGGGTCGTACACGCTGCGCAGCGATATAACGAAACTCAAGAGTTTCGGTTGGCAGCCGCGCGTAAGCGTGGAGGAAGGTTTTGGCCGAGTACTGAAACGCGTTAAAGAACAGTAAGAAAATAACATGACCAAAAAATGAAAACTGCATTCGATTCAGCGATAGTTACAACGACCATTTATGTTCCGAAGCTGCTCGATTCATACGCGGACGACGCGGTGCGCTTCAAGCACAAAGTGCTTTTTGTCATCGTCGGCGACAAAAAGACACCGCCTGAGACTACGGCCTATTGCGAAAATCTCGCGAAACGCACGGGCATCCTGGTCGAGTATTTTTCCGTCGAACGGCAAGTTGAGTATCTCAAAAGATTCCCCGCACTTGCCGACCACATCCCCTACAACTGCATCGAGCGTCGCGATATCGGGCTCGTATACGCATATGAGCGCGGCTGCGAGACCATCATCACCATAGACGACGATAATCTCCGCGTTACCGACGATTTCATAGGTTCGCACCAAGTGACCGGCACGCGAGAATGCGACGCCATTTCCTCCTCGAGTGGCTGGGTCAACGTATGCACAGAGCTCGAAGAAAAACACGGTCGACGATTCTACCATCGAGGATTTCCCGTCGAGATGCGTAACATTGAGGAGAAATGGACGCGAGTGAGGAAGGTAATACGCCCCGCGGCAAACGCAGGCCTGTGGCTTGGCGACCCTGACGTGGATGCGCTCGAGCGTATTTACTGGACCAATGAACCGACTGAGGCAATACGGTACAAAGGCAAGCAGCAGATCGCGCTCGATGTAAATAATTGGAGTCCGTTCAATTCTCAAAATACAGCCGTGCGGCGAGACACGCTACCGGCGTATTTTCTCTCACCGCTTGTCGGACGATTTAGTGATATCTGGGGATCGTATTGCTTCAAATATATTGCAGATCACCTCGGCGAATACGTCACATTTGGCGTGCCCATTGTGAAGCAGGAGCGCAACCCGCACAATTACTGGAATGACTTCGACCTTGAGCGCTATGGTCTCGCCCTCAATATGCGATTCATGGAAGCACTGCAAAGTGTCAAATTGTCGGGCAAAGATTATCGCGCGTGCTATGCAGAACTCACCGAGCAATTTCCGAATGCGTTCGGCGCAATAAAGCTCGCCGACATTGAGCGGGCATTTCTGGAAAAATACTTTGAGGGAATGCGTGTCTGGCGTGATACGTTCAGAAGCCTCTAGATCATTTGACCTTGTACACACGCATTTTTAGCTCCGGCTCTTCATATACGAGCTGAAGATGGTCATATATGTTCTCGATGCCGAGAAAACTTTTATACCGATACGTAAGGTACACATCGTGATCCGCAATATACTGGACATTCTCACTCTGAATATAGTTCCAGATATCCCTATTGCGAATTGCCAAAAACGCCTCATTGTTCACGAGCCCATCGAGATTTACGACGCGATGCGTGGAGAAATATCCCAGAATACCGCTGTTGAAAGCGCCGATGACGGTACCTTTTGGCAAATTGTCATTCATCCAAAGCGCCGTCTCAACTACCTGACGAGACCCTTCGATACCCTTTCGATAATTTTTGCTCCAATCGATGTAAAGCACGGACAAAGAGAAAAGGATAAGCACAGTCGCAACAGCTGGTCGCAGATAGCCTTCTTCGCGAAGTTTCTCTAAAAACCACGCGAGCCAGATCACGATAAGAAGGTCAACGGCAATAAAGTACCATGGACGCGCCGTCCAACGTATAGAAGCATTGGCAATAAAACTAAGTACAAATCCCGAGGCCACAAAGAGCTCAACAGGAATTTCTTTGCTCATGCGTTCCCGAAGTGCCTTGCCACGACCAAATAAGAGCCAACCAATGCATACGCCACAAAGGAGCAAGAGGACCAGCGGGATGCCCGTTTGCGGCTCAATTTCACGCAGGTAGCGGTCGGTATGGTAAACAACAGCTTTAAACGTCTGGAACCAGCTTGTCCCATGATCTTGGACAATGAGCTGATGGTTCACGGTAGTAAAAGCAACGGACGACGAGGTGAAAAGCATCCCAAAATTCAATGCATTCCATGCGAGCCACGGCGCGACGATCATCGTCGCCGCGATACCAGAGATAAGCACTGGGCGAAACCCCTTTTTTATTCCACTCGTGTACAACAGAAACAATAGATATCCGACAAAATAAAAAACATTATCGAGACGCGCGAGCATCATGAGGCCGGCAATGCATCCAGCTTCGATGTAGCGACGTGTAGAGGGTATTTCTGAAGCTCGCATCGCAGCAAGAAAAAAGAGCGCTGTGAAAAAAATGGAAATTGAGGTCTCAAGCCCATTGATCATTTGGTATTGAGCAAAGGGATTCAGGAACCAGAAACCAAGAGTGCTCGCCATTACCCAAGCACTCTTGGTATACCGACGTATGATCATCCAGAGAACGATTCCGGTGCCTAAATTCAAGAATGCTGACAGAACGAGAACTCCGTTGATCGGAGCGATATCATTCACCCCACCGACTGACAAAAAATGGAATATCGGCAGGATGAGAAGAAGCCACAACGGGTGGTACCCGTTGGTGGGATTTATGCCATCGAACGTCGAGCCTAATCCATCCACAATATTGCGCGCGATTTGGAAATAATAAAACGCGTCATCGAAAACAAGGCTGGAAAGAATAAAGTCGAGTGGACGCAGTGCAAGGTATAGCGATGCAGCGGATCCGACAGCGATCACAAAAAATGGCAGCCAGTTTGTACGAACGTATTTCATGACGGCCTATTGTATCTCTTCTCGGAGTCGTCGGCCAAGCTCTTTCAGCGAGTGCTGCTTTGCGAGGGCTCGCATGGTGGTGCGTGCTCGCTCGCGCTCCGACCCCTGCATGCTCATGAGCGTTTCAAGCTTCGAGGCGAGATGCCGCGCGTCATTTTCCGTAAACGAGAACTCGGGTCCGGCAAGCTCTGCAAAATCACGGCTTGACGCGAGTACGAGACAGCCAGCCGCCGCAGCTTCGAATATAGTCTTGTCATACATGCCCGATCCGCTCAAATTGACGAAAATATCGTGTGCGCTGTAGATGGACGGTGTAACGCTGTTCGGCACTCCCTCGTAGAATTTCACCTCCAACCTGGCATTCTGCGCGATCATCCTTGCCTTCTCGGCGAACGCCGCATCGTGGGGAAGCGGCGAGCCGTAGAACGAGGCAAGGAACAGTACGCCACGCTCCTTGAGGAGCGTCAGCGCTTGGAGAAGCACGTCAGGTCGCTTCGACGGCGCAAAACGTGCGAGAAAAAGTATCGAACGTGGTATGCGCGCTACCGAACTGGGTATGATGTCGACACCAACCGGCATGACCTTCGTCTTTGCAAATTTCGCCGTGTACGAGGACTTCGAGGTGCAAAATACGGTGCTTGCGAGCATGACTGCGAGGTCCGTCAAAAAGTCGCCTGCGTAATGATTGCGCCACAAATAAACGTTTTTTCCGAGTAGTTTCCACAATAGTCCTCCGAGCAGCACGTATTCTTGATTCATGTGCACAAAGACAGCGTCGTATTCATGCCGCAAGCTCCACGCATAGCGGAGAAAGCGCATTACGTACGCCACGCGGGACACGCCCCGTTCCTTACCCAAAGAATGCACGGAAACGTTCGAAGGAAGTGCATGCGTACCTTCAAAAAGGCAGACGACATGTATGCGCTCGAACCGTGTGGCAAGTTCTTGTATCCATCGGTGGAAAAATCCAAGGACCGGGTCCGCCGTGTCCACGGCCTGCGTCACGATAAGGAGACGCACCCCGTTAGAAATCGCGCCCGCGCTTTGCGCGCCCGAAGGGCCTTGGGGCGGGCTATTTCTAACGGGGCGCATGACAATGCCCTATCGGCGAGACTTTTTTCCGCGCTTAAGAGCAGCAGGTCCGTATACGCCAGTGAGAAGCTCAAGGTCTTTGCGCGACTCTGTCAGGAGCGCGATGTTCTTTTCTTGCGCGGCCTGGAGGAGTGCGGAACCCGCAGGCTCTTTCACCACGTCTCCGTAGTGGCGCGCGAACGCCGCCATGTCTTTGATAAAACAAAAACCACCCGCGCCTCTACCTCCCTTGTGCACAGGGTTGCCGTACCGATTGCAGATCAGCGGATCGCCTTCGATCGCGCGTTGGATGGGCCCCCAGTCGGCTCCATAATGCTTCGCCAGATCGTACACGAGATTGAATGTGAGGATCTGCATATAGCCGCTGATGTTGTGCGCATATTTTATCAATTCCGCTTCTTCGCTCGTGCAGAGCACCCACGACGGCGCCTTTTTCATGATAGAGAGCGCGAATTCCGATGCCTTTTTGTGTGCGACGCTCTTTGACGGCGTGCCTATGACGTTAACGAACGGGTTCTCGACGTCATACTTAGCAGTCGCGACGGAGAGGAATTCGGGACAGAAAAGTACGGTGATGCCGGAGTGGCGAGCCTGCAGTTTGCGCGTGGTCCCCGGGACGACTGTAGATTTTATGATCGCTATTTTGCCCTTTCCTATCAGTTTGAGGGCGCCATCGACGATGGATGCATCAAAGCCTTTTGGCGTCGAGGGGGTGGGCACGGCCACAAACACCACGTCGCAATCTTTTATCAACTCCTTGTTGCCTATGTATGGCTCTTCAAGCGAGTATCTGACTACCGAAAATCCCCTCTTCTCGAAATCGTCCGCATAGTTCTTGCCAACATACCCCTGCCCAACAAAGCCGATAAGAGGCTTATTTTGCTTGGTTTTTTTTGTCATAGATGAGCGATTGTAACAGCTATTGCCCTCTCGCGCACGCCTCGATGTCAGCGCAGTAGGCGTGCACATACTCGTCAAAATCCTTGTAGGGATAGGTCTTCAATTCGCCGGTACGTGGACCGTTGGCAAGCCACTCTTTGAGCGCATCCGCAAATTGTTCTTCGCGCGCGACGATAGCACCCACTTCGCGCGCGATGCCAACATCGGTGGAAAGAACGGGCTTACCCGCGGCCAGTGCTTCCACAATGACAAGGCCGTATCCTTCGTATTTCGAAGGCACGAGGACTAGATCGGCAAGCGCGTAGTATGGCGCGACCTCTGGCCCAACTTCGAAAAAGACATGCTTAACCTTGAGAATATGGGCTAGACGTGAGAGTTCTTCACGAAGGCTCCCTTCACCCACGATCATGAGACAGGCATCTTTTGGTGCGACTTTTGAAAAGACTGTTATCGCAAGTGCTACGTTCTTCTCAGCTTCGAGACGCGCTACTACCAATAGCTTCGGCGAGAATGGCGAAAATCGTTTCAGGAGAGCGTGGTTCCAGAGGCCGACGCGGATGCGCGCGACGTCGACGAAAATCGGAAGAGTCGTGATAGGCGTCGAAAGATGGTACCGCCGTTCTATCGAGATCTTGATCCTCTCTGACACTACGCGGATCCGAAAAGCGCGACGCAGTATAAAACCAGCGAGCGTCACGCGGACGCGATTAATGGTTGAGTGCTTCGCATATTCCGGGGAAAGAAAATCGGTATGTACCTGTATGTGCAGCGGACGTCGCAAGAGTCCGGCAATGAGCCACGCGACCAATCCTGTTTCGAAAGGGTCTTGCGCCGATATCACATCAGGCTTCGGCACTGTGCGCGCGATGTGCACCGCATAGAACGCTTGAAGCAAACGAGAAACAGCGTTTGTCGGGAATACTCGCAAAGGCCCGGCCTCAACGAAGTGCGCACCGTCGGAGCGCAGAGAGAACGCAATGATATCCAATTCGCCGAACGCTCGCGCATATGCCTCCTGCCGCTTGAACGCGGGCGAGCCGGGATAGAGTATTCCTCGTTTCGATCTATCTGATCCGATCTGTAGCACTCTCATGCGCTTTGAATGATACGTTTAAAAACTGCGACGTGCTCGCGCAATACGTCTTCCCACGAGTGTGCGAACGATATTGCGGAGAATTTCTTGGCGAACATTTCATACTTGGCATCATCAGCAAGCATTTTGATCTTCTCCGCGATATCTTCGAGCGAGTGCGGATCTACCGTCGCGGGCAGTCGGTCGGCAATACTCAGGTAATTCTCCTTTGTAACAAGCGCGGGCAGTCCTATCGCAATCGCTTCATAGACCTGATTCGGGGATATATCCGTCCAGCTCGGTAGAATAGTTGCGCGTGAGTTTTGTACGCGCTCCAATACGTCGGTTCGGCTCATGGTGGGCACGAACGATACGCACTTCTCGAGGCCAAGTTCATAGGTGAGATCTTCAAGCTCGAAGAGTCTCGGCCCGTCTCCGATCAGCGTAAGCGTGAAGTCATCAGAGAGGTCGGCGTCGCCGAATGCACGGATGAGTTTCGCGAGGTTCTTCATCGCGATGAACCTGCCCCAAAAGACGAATTCTTTGCTCGGAGACCCTCGCCCCGTGCGGCCAGCGCGCAGTACAGGATTGTAAATAGTCGAGACGCGCTCTTTTTTTAGACCATAGTGGCGCTCGTACAATTCGCGTTGTTTGTCCGAATTGAATATCACATGCGCCGCGCCTCGTAAGACAGAGCGGATAAGTACATACGCGAGTCGATATTCGAGCCTGCGATGAAGCCCGCGCTCGTAGAATTCCTTGAGCGTGAGGGGTGGCTCGTTGGACTCTAAATAGCGCTGCTCCCAGAGGTAATCGCCCCCAACGCGCACCACGTACGGAACTCTTCTCAACCTTGCTGCGAGCGCTACGGGCAATCCGGCAGCGAACCAATCAAGCGTATAGACCAGATCGTACCCCCGTAGTTCTCGGTAGGCAGCTCGAAAATAATCGATGCGATCCTTTATTTTATTTCCCGTTCGCACGACTCTAACTACTTTGAACGGATACGATGCGGGTTCGCCATTTGTCTTCGAGACATACGTCAAAACTTTGGCCCTATGACCGGCTTCCACGAGCTTTGCGGCAAGTAGCGGAGCGTATGTAGCGGGGCCTCCGGTTTCCGGCTCAAAAATGCCCGTTGCGATAAGAATGCGCATGTACGTAGACTAGCGCAAAGAAGAATGGGGCGCGAGCATGCGGCCCCATTAGTATCGCTCAAAGCGGATCTCGGCTTTTCTCCTTTGCCTCGGCTTCGAACCACGCCATCGTAAAAGCGAGTCCACCGTTGAAACCCCACAACACGGTGGCATCCCACAGTTTACCGATCGCTTCCGCCTGTATATGGCTGGGCGGCTTCTCGGCCCTATCGGATCGTTCGGACATGATCATTCTCCCTTCAAGCTTCAGCAAACACCCGCAAGGCGAAAACGCCTAACCGGTTATCCCCTGGATATTAATTCTGCGAACATTTTGCCTTGCGCTTCAGAGATGATGTTCCAATCGTATTTCTCGATCGCGAGCTGTTTCGCATTTTTGACAATGCGTGCGAGAAGGACCAGGTCCTCCATATACCGCTTCACGGCGGCGGCGATGGACTCCGGATCGCGCACATTGCAAAAAAGTCCTGTCGGTTCCATATCCGGATCGCGTATGGGGTCGGAAAGAAAATCGGGGATACCGCCGACCGGGGTTGCGATTATGGGCACGCCTGCAGCGAACGCTTCGATGAACGCGCTGCCCATGCCCTCGATGATGGATGGTCTGACGAATATGTCCGCGATCCTAAAATACTTCGGCAACTCGTTCGGTTCGATATGACCCACAAAGATGACGCGCTCGGAAACGCCTGCTTTCTGCGCGATCAATTCAAGCTTGCGCCTATCGTCGCCTTCGCCCGCAATGAGGAATCTCACATGGGGCGGCAGGTGCGGCAGCGCACGTATCACATCCTCAACCCCACGCGAGAGCACGAGGCGCGAGGCGGTAAAGAGAAATACGTCGCCCATTCTTTTTCCAACTTTCGCTTTGAGCTCCGTTATCTCATCCTCAGACGAGCGCTCGGAAAATTTGTGTATGTCCGCACCATTCGGAATGACGTGCAATTTCCCGCTATAGTCGACCTCGCGCGCGAGGTCTGCAATGTAGCGTGAGATCGCTTTGATGACGTCAGCATGGCGATATATCGCCCTATACAGGGGCCAAAGCAATGTCGTGATAGGGCGCCGTTGTCTGATCCGTTGCAGTGAGCTGCCGTCCTGCAGTTCGAGAAGGTACGGTACATTTGGATACGTCCATTTGAAAAAGAGTGCCGCAAACCCTGCTTGATTGGCCATCATCGCCCACGTAGCGTCGTACGGCCGTTCCCGGTGAAGCGCGCGCGCCTTGAAGAACGCCGTGAACGGGAATAAGAACTTCGCGAGCCTCAGTACGAGCGGCATCGAACGATCGGAAACCTTGGGGTCGCGTGCCGTAAAGCCAATGCGATGCACAGTGATGTTCCCTACCCTCTCCGCCCTCGGCAATTTCTCGTCAAAGCGCAGTGTTACCATGTCGAACTCGTATTCCGCGGGATCAAGCCTGTCGGTTATCTCCTTGATAGACAATTCCGCCCCGCCGACATACGGAGTGTACGCAAGCGAAAAAATAAGGATGCGTTTCACCCCGTTAGAAGTCGGGCGCGGACTATCAACTAAACCCCTTGGTTGAATGGTATTCATACTCGTATTTTGTTCACAGCATCGACATTCGCGTGTCCGCGACTTCTAACGGGGTTCATTTTTTGAGCAATTCGATATAGTCCCGCACCGTGTGCTCCGGCTTCCAGCCGAATTCTTTTTCGACCTTGGTCGTATCGATTTGCGAATCCATTCTGTTACCGGGACGTTCCGGGAGCATTTCTATCTTTCCGCCGAACATCTTCGCGATATCGAGCACGGAATACGATTCAGGGGACCCGATGCCGTATTCGTCGCCTTGTCCTTGTTCACCAACTAACTCAAGGGCTCGCACGGTGTCTTCGACATGGGTAAAATTCCGCATTTGCGTTCCCGGCGACACGACAGTGATAGGTTGACCCTTACGATATTGAGCTTTGAATCGGCCTATGACGGACGCATACGGACCTTCTGAAAGTTCGCGCGGTCCGTAGTTGTTGTAAAAGTAGGTTATTGCGTATGGTAGATTGAACCACGCTCCGTAATTCGCGACCAGTTCGGTATTTGTCGCCTTCATCCACGCATAGGGACTTCCGTTCCGCCCTTCCCCACGTGCAGAGAATTTGGTGGATGATCCGGCATAGACTAATTTGCACAGCATTCCAGACACATTACGTTTGTGCCAATATTCAAGGACAGAGAAGGTCCCCACCACGTTGAGGTCCCACACAAGCGCGATATCGGCAAAACTTTGTTCGACGCGCGAATACTCGCCCAGATGGAAAATGATAACCGGCGATTCTTTTCCGAGGAGCATTTCGATATCCTTCGTGTGCCCTTTTATATACTCCGCGCCTTCGATGTGGTTAGCTTTCGAACCAATGAAATAATTGTCGAGCGAGACTACTCGATATTTTGGAAGCAGGAGTTCGATTAGAGATGAGCCAATCAGACCTGCGCCTCCTGTAACAATTACGGTATCCTTCATACACTTAGTAGAAGGCCGACCTGCCCCGTAGCCAACGCGAAGCGTTGTGGTATCGGGGTGAGCCCCGCTCCTCCCGTCACGATGACCGTCTGTTCCCCTGCCATAGGACGCACACTACACTAGCCGGCACTTTCTTCAACGATATTCCATTCTCTTTTCTTGAACCGACGCGCAGCATACACAGCTCCGCTGCCAAAGAGCGCGATGCCAAGCGCGCCGAGCCACCAGCTCGAGCTGCCGCCACTTCCAACCGATGCCGCCGCGAGCGCGACTTGAGCGCTTGTCGCACTTGTTTCAAACACTGGCTCGACATCGTGTATGACTTCCTCGGTGTCTTGATGCATGCGTTCAGCTTCGATCTCATCATCTGCAGATTCCGATTGCGGAATGGGTATCACGGGAGATGAGGCAGGCTCCGTGACGACGATCGCAGGCGCGGGAGCGTCTGAAGTAAGTGCAACGACTCCATTCGGATACACCAGCTCGACGCCCTCGCCCACGGTAAAACCGAGCGTACGGGGCGTAAGGCGCAGTGTTTGTCCTCCGAGCACAATGGTATTCGGCGGCATCGCAAAGCGCTGCCCCTGATATCGAACTATCCACGCAGACATGTCGATATCACGCCGAGATTGGTTCTCGATCGAGACACCGTCGCCGAGAGCGGAGAGCGTGAGTTGCATTTCGTCAACGGTGACGACGAGTTGATCCGATGCAGTGTCATCCTCGACGACCGTAAGGACAACCGAGAAGCGGCCAGTATACGCGAAGGAATGTGTGACGATCGAACCCATCGCCGTCGATCCGTCGCCAAAGTTCCACCGAAAAAGAAGATCGGTGAGCGGCTCCTTCTTCTTGTTGTAGGCTTTTGCCCTGAAGATCGTGTCTGCCCCCGCTACGACACTGCGATCTGATCCGGCGTCGAGCGTAATTGCCGAGGGAGATGCCGATGTGCTTCCTCCACCTGAATCGCTCGGCGCTTTTGGCGGACTCGGGGGAGGAGGCGGGTCAGAAGCCGGCATAAGAGGGGGTGATGCGGATGCTCCTCCCCCCACAACGATATGACCTTTGATGCTGTTGAATGTCACTTCGCCGATCCCACTGACGTTCTGTATGTCCTCAATCGTTGCGAACGGTCCATTCGCATCGCGATGATCAATGATAGCGCGCGCTTTCACCTCGCCTATACCAGTCAGTATCATAAGCGTATCTTGGTCGGCCGTATTGATATTTACCGCGTGGTCGGCAAAAGCCGAAGCAGGCTGCAGAAAATAGATGATGAGAAGGAGTGCGCATGGTAGAAGCAGGCAACGGTGGACGATAGTGCCGCATGAGGGTCCGGCTTTCATATCAACCGCGATCGAGTTCTTCGTCGCTCATATGCAAGACTTTTTGGAGCGTGTCGGGTGCGACTTCTCCAGTATCTTCGGGAATATCGGGCTCCGGTTTCTCGATGGCTTGCGGTGGCCGCGCGAATTCTTCGGTGCCGCGTGGAGCAGCCGCGATTGGAACAGGCGATTTTCGCGCATCGCGCGCCGCGAGGCCCTCGGGCGTAGCCTTACGGGCGAGCCGGGCGCGGAGTATCTCCGCGGGTGAGCGTTGTTCGCCCCCATCGATATTTTGGAATGTCGAGGTTGGTGCGGCAGGAGAGTGTATCGGCGCGG
>C687J35174_10002526_pt1 | contig 25740 bp, 33 predicted proteins | sample RifCSPhighO2_01_FD_35174 | JGI IMG/M metagenome (IMG submission 35174) | reverse complement strand
CGGCGTACTCCCAATGAAATAACCCCCGGCCTTAAAAAGACGCTCGAAGAGTGCAATTTGTGAATAATTTGCCTCAACTTCAGCTTGGGAGTAGAATTTGACTATGGCCAAGGTACGCTACGAGGAAATGTTTCCCGAGGAGTTTGAAGTGGCCATTAAGAAAAATCCAGTTGCTTATCTTCCGCTCGGGAGCATGGAATATCACGGATACCATAACGTTTTAGGACTCGATTCCCTCAAGGCTTGGAAAATATGCGAGTTGGTGGCAAAAGTGACTGGAGGTATTGTCTATCCGCCGCTATATCTCGGAGTTGATGCGTGGTCTGACTTGGACTTTAAAAAATATCCAAACAAGCGTTTTGACAGTTATCATATCCCGGCAGATGTTTATAAAAAACTTTTGAAAGAGTACTTTTATCGAATAAAGCGAATTGGATTTAAAACTATTTTCGTACTTTGTGGCCATTATCCAAATACTGACGTAGCGAGGGAAGCCAGCAAAGAATTCCAAGGCTTAAAAATAATAGTCAAGACAGAAGCGGATTTAGTCGAGGGCGAAAAGGGTGATCACGCAGGAGTTTGGGAAACTTCTTTAATGATGGTTCTCTTTCCACAGTTAGTTGATTTAAAAAGAATGGATGGAAAGAAAAATCGGTTAATGGCCGTTGATGGCGACGATCCGATAAAATCATCTAGAAAATACGGAAAGGCTGTGTTGATAAGGATTATTAATGGAATTAAGGAAAATTTAGAGAAATAGAACTTTGCTTTCAAATTAACTTCAAGGTAGAGTAGAATAGTGAAAGTATGGAGGTTAGAATAACCTATTTCGTTCACGGAACAACGACAGATAATGGAAAAGGCATTTCTTCTGGGTGGTCGGATGTATAACTTTCAGAGTTAGGAATAAAACAATCAATAGAATTAAGAGACCAAATTGATATTAAAAGTTACGATGTAGTTTTTTGTTCTGACTTAAAAAGAGCAGTTGATTCCACAAACATTGTTTTTGGTAGGGAAGCTGAAATAATAACTGACAAAAGACTTCGCGAATGCAACTACGGGGATTTTGATGGTAAGGCCTCAGAAGTTGTCGAGCCTATGCAGGAAGATAATATTACAAAAAGATTTCCAAACGGTGAGAGTTATGAAGATGTAAAAAAAAGAATTCAGGAGTTTTTGGATTTTCTTAAAGATAATTTCGACGGGAAGCACGTTGCCATTGTTGCTCACAAAGCACCCCAGCTTGCTTTGGACGTTTTGCTGAAAGGCAAAACCTGGGAGCAAGCCTTTCGTGATGATTGGCGAAAGAAAAAAGCTTGGCAACCCGGCTGGGAATATATCCTAAAATAATTTGCCTCAACTTTAGCTTGGGAGTAAAATTTAAGGAGTTAAAACTAATTTGTGATCACTTCGAAACTAATTGGCGACATTGAGAAGTTTGTCTACAAACAGGGTGCGCCGTCGATCTTTCATATCGATTTAGCCAGAAATAAGGCTGTCGAGTTAGCCAGGAAACTTAAAGGAGATGAAAAAGTTGTTGAGTTGGGCGCTTTATTGATGGATTGTATGATTGCAAAAGCATTGGCTTTGGGGAAACTTCCTGAGCATGTTAAAATGAGCGAAGATAAGGTTGCCGCTTTGTTGGTTAAGTCCCGGTTGTCCGATGAAGAGAAAGCAAATGTCTTGCGGTGTGTTCGCGAACACCACGGAGTAAAAAAATTTTACTCTCTGGAGTCAGAAATTTGTTGCAATGCAGACTGTTATAGATTTGCCTCCGTTTCAGGAGTAATTGGTGGGATGATTAATTCGCCAGGTATTCCGCTTGATGAGTTAGCTAAATTGTACAGCTTAAAAGCCGATGAGAAATGGAATGCTTTAAGCTTGGGTATTTGCAAGAGGGAGTTGAAAGACCAATACAGAATAATCAAACTATTTTTGGGTAGCTATCATAAAAACTAATCTGCGAGGCAAACCGGGGAGTGGAAGTTGGTTATGAAAAAGAAGCTTTTTTCTGTCGCAAAGTCTTGGCTGGGGCCGCTTTTGGTCCAGCTTGGGTTTGCCACTCCGCTAAGTAAGATATTACCGGTTAAAAAAGTATATGAGGATGCAAAAGTTTTGGCTTTTTACCACCCAAAGCCGTTTTGGGAAATTCACATCGTCATTGTTCCCAAAATGAAAATTTCCGTTCTCGATACTGCAAGAGAAGAAGATTTTGCTATAATGGGTCACATTTGTCGGGTTGCTTCAGAAATTGTTCGAAAATTAAAACTGGATTCCAAAGGGTATCGCTTGGTTACCAACGGTGGGAAATATCAGAAAGTGAAATATTTGCACTTTCATTTAGGAGCAGGTAAACAAATTCAAATTGACGAGGGTAGTTCAAGGCATTCAATCCCAGATCACTGATTTACTTCAACTTCAGTTTCAAGCGGGTAATGGTTTTTGACACCCAAAAGTGGTATCAATTGGTGTTGACTTTATGATAAATTTGTCATAAGATATGAAAGTATATTATTTCGAGGAAGTTCTTGAATTTTTAGCGAGACTTAATGAGAAAGAGAGAGCTAGAATCTCAAGGACAAGGGAGTTTTTTGAGAAATACGGCTTTGGGATAGGGCCGAAGTATATTAAAAAAGTTAAGTCTAATTTATGGGAGTTGAGAGCAGGGAATGTTCGTCTTTTTCTCGGCGTCATTGGCGGGAAAGTTGTGGGGGTTCATATAGTTCGCAAGAAGTCTCAAAAATTGCCTTTAAAAGATGTTAGACTAGCTGAGAAAAGGAGTAAAGAAATATGAAAAGAAATATTCGTGAGTTGGTCAGTGCCCAAGAAGTGCATGAAAAATGGATGAAAAATCCAAAATACCGTCGTGAGTATAACAAGCTTCAACCGGAATTCGAAATTGCAAGTAAGATGATTGAAGCAAGGCTGGAGAAGAAAATGAGTCAAGAGGAATTAGCAAAGAAAGTTGGTACAGGCCAGGCCGTTATCTCGAGACTTGAAGGGATGAATGCAAGCCCATCACTGTCTTTATTAAAAAGAGTTGCTTCAGCTCTTGGAACAAAAATAACAATTACTATCCAATAACCCAATTTGCTCCAACTTTAGTGGGAGAGTAGAATTTTAGATAATGAAAGTAAAAGTTGCAGTATTGCAATATGACTGTCCGGAAAAACCAAAAGATTCTTTGGTGAAACTGGAGGAAATGGTTGCCAAAGCTGCTAAACTTGGTGCCCAACTTATAGTAGCTCCCGAAACTGCAGTTGGTGAAGCGATGGATTCAAAAAAGTCAGGCAAAGATTATTTGCCCGAGCTTTCGGCGATGGCGACTAAAAATAATGTTTATCTTGCAAAGCCCGAAATTGAAGACCTAGGTGTTATGCCAGGAAGTGACTTGAGAGTAGGCAAGTCAAAAATAGGCAACTGTTGATGTTATCTGTGTTCCGTCAATGAGTTTTTAAATTCTTTCGGGAGGTCACTTATCATTAGTCCTACAAAAGGAGTTTTGAAAGAAGGCTCGCCAGATAAAGAAGAGATATTAATTGAGGAACTGGATTTGGAAGAGGTTAAAAAGGCGCGAGAATTTGACTCCTGGTGGCAACCTAAAAAGAGAGTGATCTAGTGATAATTTGCCTTAACTTCTGCTCGGTAGTAAAAAGATGGTAGAATGAGGCAGTGGAATACGCATTAATTACGGGGGCTTCTGTTGGCGTAGGGAGAGCAACAGCTTGAACTCAATCCAGCTTTGGGGTAGAATTGTTTTGATATACTCCAATTATGAATATTAGGAATGTAGAAGCTGCAGACATCGAAGCACTAAAGAGAATTAAACCTTCAATAAGCAACTCGACTTTTAAAGGAAGGTTGGAAAGATAAAAGAGGTGAAGGTTATGGAACTACTTTAATTAAAGAGTGTGAGAAGATGGCGAAAAGTCATACGTGGACGCAGTTTATGATACTTCTGAAGATTTGGTGGTTGATTTGGAGAAAGATTTATTATTTTGAAGGAAAGAACAGTATTAAGTTTCTTTTCGACCTTTTCAATTCTTACTTCGTGGTCATGGACTTGAATTTGCAGTCCAGATAAAGTTGTTATTTCTTCACGCACCGCTTTTAGTTCACCCATTAATTTATCCGACTGTTCGAAAAATTCCTTTTTAGTCGGCAAGTGCCTAATGTCTGATTTTGTGGCTAAGGTAGTTTCAGCTTTCTCTTCTATTTTTGGTCGATTAGATCTTCTAATGCCCTAGGGTTGTCATCGGTTAATGCCATATACCGATTTAATTACATGGAAATTCTTTTGTTAATGACTTATTAAGGAGTATGAAGTGATATAGTCTGATCTCTTGAATTGAGATCAAAACAACAACCAGCCGTTTGATATTTCTGGCGAGCAGTGGCTGAATAGGTCACTACGGCAGGACTAAGGCGCTTCGACTTTAAAGAGTAAGGTTGTATAATTGACTTATGAACGTTAAAAATCTTGCCAGAAAATATGATTTGGCCAAAGCTGTGAAAAAATAAAATTCTTCAAAACCATTTCCTCCGTCGTTCTCCTTACACTTGACACTACCTCCTTGCAATGATACAATCTCCTTACTATGCAATACACGGCGACAATCACCAGCAAAAGACAGTTGACGATACCTTCGCAGTTATTCAAAAATACCAGACTAACAAAAGGAGATAAGGTGTTGATGGAAGAGAAGCAAGGAAGTATTGTTTTGAAACCGGCAACTGCTTTAATTGAAGAACTAGCCGGTTCTGTTAAAGTCCCGAAAAACTTGAGGGGTGTTGATATCGATGAAGCAATAATGATTGCAAAGAAAAATTATTTCGGCAGGGGCGCTAAATGATATTTATCGATACGAACTACTTTGTTCGCTTTCTCTTGAAAGACCTCACCGTGCAATATAAGGCGGCGAGAAATTTGTTTGAAGCGGGTGCGAAGGGAGATAAAATCCTGTTTACGTCGACGATAGTTATATTTGAGATTTACTGGCTTTTTAGTTCCTTTTATCAAAAAACAAAACCGGAAGTTGTAGATATTTTAAGAAAAACGCTCTCGTTGAGTTTTATAGAAATTACTGAGAGAAAAATTATTGAAAAGGCAGTTGAAATTTTTGAAAGTTCCAATTTAGATTTGGAAGATAGTTACAATATTGCATATTCGGTAGAAAAAAAGGCCGAACATTTTTTGACATTTGACAGGCGACTTGATAATTTTTTAAAGAAAAATAAGTTCGAGCGTACTTAATAAAAGGGACTAACTTTTGATATACTTATCATATGGGCAAACCTCCAGGAATTTTTAATGTCGCGGTTGAAGGGATTATTGTTAAAGCGGCAATATATTGATAACCCAGCGTTCATTTGAGCGGCCACACGCTCCGGGCGAGTGGTAAATATTAACCGGTAGGATGGACCATGGGGAAACTTTTGAGTAATGAGTAAAAAGAGAAGCTGATAACCGACAAAAGCATAGTTGCGCCAGTTAAGAAAGCGCGAAATTACATAAAATAAGAAAGTTTCCATCATTGGAGTTTTGGTATAATTNATTCGTATGAGGAAAGTGATTCTGATTTCCGGCGGTAGTGACGGTCTTGGCAAATCAATTGCTGGTTATTTGGCGAATGACTGTCAGGTTGTGATTCTGTCCCCAACTGAATCCAAGTTAAAAAAAGCGGCCCGCGAGATTGGGGTCGATTTTGTTGTCGCAGATGTAAGAAATTACAAAAGTCTTGAAAAGGCAGTAGAGAGAGTTATCTTAAAATATAATAGGGTTGATTGTCTTGTAAATAATGCCGGGCTATGGATTCAGGGAGAGCTTGACGACAACAAGGCAGAGGATATTAAAGACGTAATAGAGGTTAACAATTTAGGGGTTGTCCTTTTTTCAAAAGCAGTAATTCCACAGATGAAAAAGCAAAAACGAGGCTTAATAGTGAATATCATTTCCCAAGGTGGCTTATATGCCAAACCGGAAAGAGCAGTTTATAGCGCAGCTAAATGGGGAGTAACTGGATTTACAAAGTCTTTGCAGGGGGAGCTTGCGAAATACGGAATTTCAGTGACCGGTATTTACCCCGGAAAATTGAATACTAAAATGTTTGAGAAAATGGGAATAGAGAAAGATATGAGCGACGCGTTAGCGCCGAGAGAAGTTGCTAGAATAGTGAAATTTTTATTAGAAACTGACAGTAAGGTTATCTTTCCGGAAATAGGAATAAAGAGTCTAAATAACTGATTTATGGCTGTTAGGAAAACTATTCAAATTGGCGATCCAAGACTTAAAGCTAAAAATAAGAAAATTGTAAATTTTGGTGACCCCAGACTCAAAAAGGTGATAAAAGATTTGATCGATACGATGAAGAGGAGAACTCTTATAGGAATGGTTGCACCCCAAATAGGTTATAACTTCAAAATTTTTGTTACTCAGCCGAGAAAAACCAAATTTAGAAAACTTCCTTTTAAAGACAAAATCAGAGTTTATATTAATCCCGAAATTATTAAGTCTTCAAAAGAAAAAGTAATTATTTGGGAGGGGTGCGGATGTGTGGGAATTAAGGATATGTTTTTCGGTCCAGTAAAAAGNCCAAAGGAAGTTACACTAGAAGCCTGTGATGAAAAAGGTAAAAGATTTCAGTTAAGATGTAACGGAATTTTAGGTCGCGTGATTCAGCACGAGCTGGATCATTTAAGAGGTATTGAGTTTATCGAAAAAGTTGACGATTATAAAAAGCTCATGCACGAGATGCACTACACAAAGACGATAAGAAATTCCAAAGAGCAAAATGAAGCTACAAGGGTGACGGTTTTGGAGTATAAAAGAATAAACTGACTAATTCAGATATGCAGATATTTGACGTTGTAGACAAGAGAGAAATATACAGACATGGCAAAATATTGGCTAGAAAATATTGACTGGAATAAATTTTTCTGAAAATGAAAAGACTATTTTTGGCATCTGAAGCAAAGCATCCTGAAAGCATGCAAAAGCTTGAAGATTTTGTCGGCGGGCTTAAGAGCAAAAAGATTGCCTATATTCCAACTGCTGCGAATGGAGAAAATTCGTACGGTTCTTGGAAGACAGGTAGTGATACTTGGAAATTAGTAAACACACTTGAAGCAAGCGTTGAGGCAGTAGTTTTAGAGGAATACAAAGGCTCAAGTGTAATGGAAGTTTTGAAAAGTAAAGATATTTTGTGGTTTGCAGGCGGGGCTTGTGGGTATTTAATGTATTGGATGAGGCGTTGCGAGATAGATAAACACATTAATGATCTTCTTGAATCCGGCTCTGTCTATGTCGGTTCAAGCGGAGGAAGCATGGTTTGCTCAGAGACTTTGGATATTGCGGAAGCATTTTTAGGTGAAGCAGAGCATGGTGCAAAAGTAATTCCCGGATTAGGATTAATTGATTTTAATATTTACCCTCATTATGGAGATGAGCTCCTGCCGGAGATTAAGAAGGTTTGGAAGGGCGGAGATTTGTATTTAATCAAAAACGGCGAGGCGATTACCGTTGTAGATAGGAGAGTAGAAGTCTTAGGCGAAATACGAGTTTTGAGAAATGGTAAGCTTCTATAAGTGTATGGGCTTGGGCAGACCGGGAAAGTTGCAAAAAGGTAGAGTAATTGGCTACAATATGCCTGCCTAATAGGCAAAAGGGAAATAACTATATGATAACCGTAACCATAAGGAGGCTGCGCTATGAGGTACAGAACTCGGCGGAGGCTATACTCACAGAATTTTCTCGTCAATCGGGAGCTTACCTCTAAGCTAATCCGCAGATCTTCTATTGGCAAAAACAATACAGTACTTGAAATTGGTCCGGGCAAAGGCATAATTACCCAAGAATTGTTAACGGTCGCGGGTCGTGTGATTGCAGTTGAACGCGATTGGAATTTATATCACTTCTTATTAAGGAGATTTCGAAATGTTAATAACGTAGAACTTCACTGTACAAACTTTTTGGACTTTAATTTATTAAAGTGTCCCTACAAACTTTTTTCCAACATTCCTTTTGCAATCACGGCGGATATTGTAAGAAAACTTACATCGGACGGAAACTTCGTCGAGGGCTATTTAATAATCCAAAAGGAAGCCGCTGAAAAATTCATCGGCATGCCGTATGCTACCAAAAATACAATGATGGCAATTCTTATTAAGCCGTTTTTTGAAATGGACGTGGTTTGGAGGTTTAACGAGTCTGACTTTGTCCCACGGCCGAACGTAGATAGTGTTTTACTAAGAATAAAAAGAATCGAAGAGCCCGTGATCGAAAAAAGTATGAGCGATATATACAAAGACTTTGTTGTATATGGTTTTTCCCGGAAAAAAGTTGGGAAGTGGAGTTTTGGTGAATGGATGAGGAGGTTTGAATATTTTGTCCGCAAAGTTAGCCCGGAGCAAAAGAGAATTGTCAGGCAAAAGGCGCGGAAGTTCTTGGCCGACCAATCAAAAAACCAAAAAATTAATAGAACGAGAAGGGACAAAAACTGGAGAGAGTAAAATAAGTGTATGAGTAAAGAAAGGGAGGGGTTTATTGACAAATATGAAAAATTCAACTGGATAACCATGTTTGGTTCGCTTCTTCTGATTGGCGGAGCGGTGGGGACAGCACTTGCCATGTTTGATGCCGCACAAATTGCCCTTATCAGGTATTACAAGAAAAAGAGAAAGCAAAATTGACGTTTTGTCTAAACTTGCGTGACCTAAACACAGTATTTATCCCGCTTAGCTTCAGATTGCACCTTTTCAAGTTCGCTCACGGTAGTCAGCTTGTCTTCTTAGACCTGCCAAGGGGATTCTTTCGGCTAAACCGTATCTTAATTGAATTAATTTTGAACGATGGTTGAGCATTTAAATTCTTACAATACACCCGAATTTTCTGATTTCTGAAACCCATTTGACCTCTCGAAGACCTACGACATGTTTTGTCATCTCGTATTCATTGGATCTGACCATTACCCAGTTGTAGTTCGGATTGGGTATTGGAGAAGGTTTTAAAAACCTTTCGCTTCAGCGGAGATTTCTGTAAAAGTTAATGGCTTGGGTGTCATATGATCATCCAATGTAAAATCATCGTAAAGGTCAAGACTTGCTCTCTTTTTTAAGGCGTTCCCGCTGATCCAGAAATTTTCTTGAAGCGGAGTTTTAGCTATAAGTTTGCTGCTTAGGTCTTTAACCAGAAAAATAAAAAAAATCACGTCTTGCACCCAAANCCCGTCTTTCTTTCTCATTTTCCGGTAAATTCTCTCAAGATAAAATTTTTTAGCTTTTAAACCTGTTTCTTCGAAAAGCTCCCTTTCGGCAGCTTCTTGCACTTTTTCTCCGAATTTTACTTTGCCGGTTGGGTGCCCGACCTTACCGAAGTATGGTTGCCTCAATCGTTTACTGAGAAGGTGTTCCACTTGGCCTTTCGGGTTCTTTCTTTTTGCATGGATGATAATTGAGGTTTTGGGCTGTTTTTCGGGGAGAGAAGAGTTCTCATCAAGCATATTCGAGTAGTCTTTGCCGATATCGGTTAGTGTGTACTTAGAGCTCATCTTTTGGACAAAGCCTAAGTTAATTAACTTTTTTAGATGGTAATTCATGTGTTCGCTCTCTAAGCCTTTAATAATAAGATCGTTAAAGCGAATAAATACAGCTTGCGATAATTTTTTAACAAGCTCGATTTGATAGTAGTGAAGTTTGATATTGGTTGTGCTCATGAGACTATTGTAGTGAATGCAAATCACGCGTCAACTGAAGAAAGTTTTAGTTAGTTTGCCGGTAGACTACTTGGGTTCCCAGACAATTGTTGTTTCATCGTAAACTCCTGAAACTTTGTAAGTATCGGTTAAAGTAATTTTATATCTGTGGTATATTGTGGGTAGAATTTCTTTGTTCACGTCCGGAGTAAAGTAATTATTGAGTATTATAAAGTCGAAAGCCTGGTCGTTTATAGCTACTTTCATTGCCTCAACTCCCTGAAGGCTTTCGTATTCCAGGTACCAAGTGCTGCTCCAAGAGGACGGGTCTTCAAATCCGTCAAAAAGATGATATTTATAAATAGCGCTGCCTTCGGCAAATATTTTGTCGGCACTACTTCTGTTTTTCGCAAGGTAAGTAAGTGCCTTGGTGCTACTCGGCCAAGAGCGCTGAAATCTCCAGTGTCTGCTGAAATTTACCCAAACGGAGGTGACTACACCAAGCAAAAGAAGAGTAAAGACTATTTGGGAAAGATTTGCCAGGGTCGTGCTTTTACCCCCCGCTTTTTTAATGAACCCTGCTATTTTGGAAAGTGAGTAAGCCGACAGCGGTACCCAAAAAAAGGAAGTAATTACCATATGCTTCCAAAGTGAGCGGATATTGGTTGCGCCGATGTGATAAATAATTGGCAAAAGGCCTGCCATAAAAATAATCAAGATTAATTTGTTCTTGTCACCTAATTTACCTTTAACTGCCAAAATGAAGGCCAGTAGCGCGCCCAGGATAGATATATTAAGATTGCCTATTATTTCCTTAGAAATTTCCAAGGTTGAACTGGGTTGGTTTGAATAGGGGCCGTTTATGTATGAGAAAATTTCAGAGTGGAACTTAAGCAAATAAAATCCCAGGATTAAACCTGAAAACAATAACCACAAAAATGCTCCTCGGCTATTAAGCAAGCCTTTTTTAAAAAAGGCTACAAGAAATAAAGGTAGTATAAAGACAATTGCAAAATACTTGGTAAGTACCGAAAGAGCGAAAGTAGTTGCCGAGAACAATATCAATAATCCGGAATTTATGTTGGTGTTTTTCCTGATTAGGATTGCCGAATAAAAGCTCATAGCAAGAAGAGTAAGCGACAATGCGTCGTATGTTCCCATTTGGGCAANGTCGAGCGTTACCGATGAGAAGAGAAAAATAAATAGCGATATGACTTCGANAACCTTGCCGCCTAGTCGTTTGCCGATCTTGCCGGCAATTATTCCCGTGACAAGTACACATACGGTTGAAAAAAGCCTGACGCCGGCAAGTCCCATGTACCTGTTTAGCAAAGCACTTATGACAGGGTAGATGTACGAGCCGCCCATCCAAAAAAGGGCTTTTTCCCAAAATATGCCCCTTAATACTTCTTCGCCGATAGTCGCGTAAATTGCTTCGTCGACAAAAGCGGTGTTATATGCCAAGTCGCGAACAATATATGTTGTAAAGCCGAGAAATACTAAGAGATAAAAAACTGCCAGCCAATTTACTTTAATTTTGTGCTCATTTATTATGATTTTCATTTTCTTTTGCCTTTCTCAAAGGGTGTGGCTTCAATACTCAAACTTGACCTTGTCGGATAAACTGTTCCGTGCGAATTGTTGATAACCCCTTTCATTTGAAATTGGATATTGACTCTTGGTGAATATTTCCACGACGAGACTTTAATTATTTGTACAAAAAATGATGCTTGGTAAAACCCCCAAAAAACCGTGGCCCAGTCGAAGCCCGAGTAAAGGGGCGTGGAAACGACTACTTTGGCAAGGCTTAGACAAATGAGGGCTAAAACCAAAATTTGGGGTAGGACCAGGTGGAGATAGTTGCCGTATTTGTTTACTTTTTTTGTTACTTTGTAGGTAGGTTTGTTATTTGGGCCTGAGATAAACACCTTGAGGGCGGCCAAGGCAAAGTTGGGCGAAAGCCCCACCCAAAACTGGCGAATTCTGGTGTAGGCAATATTTGCATTGTTGGTTAGAAAGTATGCTTCCAGGGACAGGAAGGAGGGAAGAAGATATTTTGTGTGGGTTACGGCGTCAACTGTAGTCGGCCATTTCTCAAAAAGTAAACTCAAAGACGTCAAAACAACAAGTGCCAGAACAACAAAGCCGTTTAAATAAAAAAGTGGCGTTTCCAAAAAGTGAAGTCTTTGGCTAATAGTCAACCCGCTTTTAAAAAGCGGGTTGTCCCAGAAAAAAATTCGCAATGCGTCTGTCGCCCAAGTTACTCTTTGTTTGATGAAATTGGGCAAGTCTTCGGGAGCCAAACCCTCCGACAGCGGCTCAAAATGGTATCTTGAGTCCCAGCCCTTGGCCAGTAAATTATACGAAGTGGTTAGGTCTTCGACCATGTTCCAAGTGGAAAAACCGCCGACGGATTCCAGCNCGGAAATCCGCCAAACAACGCCCGAGNCGCAGGCAAACATGGCGTTGCNGGCGTCTTTTGAAGCGGCTGTCCTGCCATACCACACTAAGTCGCGGTTACCAAACGGGTCGTGTTTGGCAACTTTGGATTGTTTGATTGTCTGGACGTAGGCCACGTTTGGGTCTGCAAAATAGCCGACAGTCGCATTTAGAATGTCGGCATAGGCGACTTCGTCAGCGTCTTGAGTTAATAATAGGTCGAAATTGGGGAAATTGGCCCTTAAAAAAGAGATGCCTTGGTTTAGGTTTCCGGCCTTGGCTTGGGTGTGTTCTGTGGTGTGATAAAGAAAAAGCCTGTTACTTCCCATGTCTTGCACCATTTTTTCAAGTTCATACCTTTGTTTAGGGTCTTGGTCGTCGTTACTGACGACCAGCGCGATTTCACCGGGGTAAGTAATGCGAAGCAAAGATTTAACGGTTTTTCTGACTATTTTTACAGGTTCTTTATAGGTTGCCACAATAATTGCAACCGCGGGGGGACTTGCACTCAAGGGTGGCCGTCTAAGCCGATATTTTGTTTTCCAGTGGTTAATGACGGATAAAGTAACCAATAAAAAACTAAATGTTTGAGTGACAAAGAAACCCCAACTAATTAGTTTTGCATTGCTGTTAAGGTGTTTTGAGAGCCAAAGTAAATATATTGTCGTTGAAATGATAAAGAAAATTCCGGCTATCCTGTAATATTTTTTTCTAATGACGTACTTTTCGGCTTTGTTTTGCATGGGTCAAGCACCATATCAAATACCACATATAGTATTCTTTTTCAATCGCCATTAAGGTAAGGACATTGAGTATTTCGGGTATTCAGGCCAAGATAATAATTCTAAAAATTTAGGTTGGGATGAAATTTCAGGAAGAACAATTGTTTTTTGACAGATGGCTGAAATAAATTAGAATAGAAATGTCGTGATTATCAAGAAACGTATGAAGTTTGACTATACCGTGGAAACTTATAAAGCCTTTGACGAAGCGGTCGAGGCGGTTGAAGAAGAAACTACTAAAGCGGGATTCAAAGTGCTCTACATTCATGACATCAAAAAAACCATCGGAGCCAATGGTTTTGAGATTGAACCGTTTAAGATAATCGAAATTTGCAATGCTGAATCTGCCTACACAGTTCTTAAGGTAAATATTAAAATAGGCCTTTGCTTGCCTTGCAAAATTAATGTCTACACTAAAGACGGCAAAACCCATATTTCCGGCATGCGGCCTATTGTTCTACCACGGTTCTTTCCAAAAGCGGATTTGGGGAGTTTATCTGAGGAAGTAGATAAAGTAATAAGGAAAATAATTGATAGCTCTAAATGATGACGAAGGGAGGTGAGTATCCTATGATGGGAAGTTTTGGTACCAATCCAAAAAGAACGCTACGCAAAAGGAGAGATTGATAAAAAGGAATTTGAAGAGAAAAAGAAGGATTTAAGCTAAAAAGCTTCTCGCTTATTCGAAATTTAACCTCATAGGCTTGGTCTTTGACCCGATAAAGTTTATATTAGAGTTATGGAAGAAGTTGCACCAACGCAAGTCGAACCTTCAACTGCCCGACTCTTCCCAAAGTTTAATTTAAAAGTTAAAAGAAGATATACCATTCTCTTTGTTTCATTGACACTACTAGTATTTACAGTTGTTATTACTAGCCTGTTCTTCGGAAATAAATCTAAAATGAGTGAGGGGTACCAGTTAGCAAACATTGACTGCAGTTTGAGTGGGCAAAAGGAAGCACAGGAGAAACCTCTAGAAAAATTATCCAGAGAAGCGAGTGGCTTTGATGAAGAATATAATTCCAAAATAATTGCAAAACTTCTCAAACGTGACACTCTAGTGATTGAGGTCTTAGACCGTGAACCATGGTCTAATTTTGTGAGAGACTCTTTTGGAATTGAGGATGAACTATCTGTTCGAGAAGATGCTTTAGGTGAATTAAACAATTTAACATTTGGCGATATTTTTGAAGCAAAGCAATACAGTTACTTAGTCGGGGGTATTGAGCTTGGGATGGCAAGTGGCATATATGATATTAAAAGATTTAAAGGAAGGCCTAGTTACTATCATGAAGACTTATCCGGTTTTCCAAGCTTCAGCCGAAGCGGTACTTTAATCCGTTATCATTCTTTTGAATCGGGAACGCTTATTATTTATAGAGACAGTATTGTTTATTACAAAGACAAAAACGGAAATATACTGGAGGGAGAAAAACTTTCAGCTTCCGAGATAAATAGTTTGCTAACAAGCTTCGCTAGCGCTAATTTCGATATTCTCGAGAGCAAAGATAGTTATGCACAANATNAACCTGCGATTACTTTGATTTGTAACCGTTATCAAAATGTGATTTTGGAAGGCAATGAAAACAGTTTAAATCCTGTTCTTGCAGAACTTGAGCAAATTATATCTAAATTTCAAGAAAAATTTGACTTACTAATTAAATATGAGGAGAAAAAGCAAGTTCAGGTAATTGACTGGCCAATGACTGATTACCCCTTGTCGCAAATTAAAAAATATCATGATGAAGCGCTGGTGATATATAGAAGCACGGGTAAAGTGCAGGAAAATCACCCTGCTTATACAAGCGTACCAGAAGAAGTATTATCAACACTTTCCCCTCTGGCAAGTGTTGACGAAGGACCTTTTTATAAATCAGAAGGTAAAGTGTATCTTGTATCTAAAGGATATGGGTGTACTCCAAGCTCTGAAGTTTGTAAGGATGGAACTTTGTACACAATAGGAGCAAAGGAGATAACTGAACCTGTGGACAAATTGGGAGATACTCATTTATGGCCAAGTGCTACGGAAATAAGTCTCAAAGATGTAAAACAAAATGGTGGTGTGTTACCTCAAGAAATCTACATGCGAAACAAGTCTTTTTTTGACAAACTTGCAGGAGGATTAGGAACAAGATTTTTAGAAGACGAGTATATATATGTGCGGGTCAAAATGTATCGTGTGGACTTAGAACAAAAAAGCAAAACACAAGATGTTGCTAATTATTTACTTAAAATAAATGAGGGTCACCTTCTTAATAAATGGCAAGGAAATAAGCCGCTTTCGGTTTATGAGGGAATGTATTCAGCTCGCGACCAAGGTACCAATACGAGATTCCTTGAACTTAAAAGTACTATTCCTGACAAGATAAATCAGCTCAAAGATTTCGAAACAAAATTATTCTTTGAAGATGACGGGGGTTACTTTTGGATATCCAGCCTTTCAACCGATACAATATTTGTCAACAAACTTTCAAAATCAAAGGCAGATGAAGGATTTTTTACAGGTTATCTTATCTGGAGTGACCCCGATGTCAAATTGTCTGAAATTCCTGAAGGGGGTTTAAAAGTGTCACAAAGGTTTGTTGATAACAACGAACTAAAAATTCAGTTCAGAGACGATAAATACTATATTGAAGGAGATAGCCTCTATATATTAGAGCTCTCAAATGAACCTATTAACTAGGTTCATTTGATTAAGCCACTGTATAGAATCCTTAAACATCCTTATAATTTGCTTACTGTAGTTCTAATAATCTCGGGGCTGGGGAGATCTGAGAAAACAAAGAAAGCTTGTTGTTGGATCTCGCCTTGTTCCATGTNACTGAATATTGTTATTATGAATATAGAAAGAGAGGTGATAGGTCTATGGTGGGTGGAGCCGGAATTAGAGAAAATTTACTCCGTAAATTTGACGGGATGGACTGGATTCTGCGAATAGCCGTTGCCGGGGAGTTTATCGGTCACGGTGTATTTGGCTTGCAAGCAAAGCAAAGTTGGATTCCTTATCTTACTTCAGTTGGCGTTTCCACGGATACTGCTGTAATACTTTTGCCGCTTATCGGAGCTTTAGATATAACACTTGGCATCTTAGTTCTGATAAGACCGTTCAGAATAGCTTTGCTCTGGATGACGTTTTGGGCGTTTGCCACCGCGTTAATCCGGCCAATAGCAGGAGAGCCTATTTGGGATTTTGTAGAACGTTTTGCCAATATCGGCGCGCCGATGGCACTTTTATATCTGCGGGGGATCCCAAGATAGGCATTAGTTTGAATATATGACCATTTTGTTATTTCTAAATATTTTCTGAAGTGAAAAAGGTTGTTAATCTTGGTGCGTNATTTCCTTATATATTTCAAGAATTTATACAGTAGCCACAGAGCCACCAGNGTAAAGATAACATCAAGTCCTGGTATCTTTTGGACAAGGGTAGTGGTCGAAACAGCCACAGATTGAATTAGTTCGGTTACGCTTTCCTCACTGCGATTCATGGCTAATTTTCCTGATAAGGTGAGGAAAATGATTAAAACCCCCATGCCNGTAAACATGCCAAAAGAGATTAGATTTGAAACGGTGATCATGTGGGTTTTACCGAANAAGGCCACCTCTCTAAACGGTCTTCTGAAAATTGGCCTCTCAAGTAAGTTGCGTTTATCAATAAACAGACTGGCAAGATACAAGGGAGTGACCATACCCAATACATAGAAAAAGCCGACCAAGAGTGATTGGATTGTTGTTGGACTCAAGGAAGATAAGGCAATCACTCCGATTAGGACTGGCGCGCAGCAGGCACTGGTAATGCCGGAGATAACACCCAAAATATAAGTTGAGAGCGGGTCGTCGGCTTTTTTTGTGAAGTTAAAATTTGGCATGGGTAGCTTGAACCCAAGAAGCGTAGTAAAGCCAACAAAGATTAAAAAGAGTCCGCCAATGACGTAGGTTTGGTCATGGAGGTTAAAGAANACTTCTGTTAGTGCTCGGGCGCCCAATACTACTGGTAACATGATAGTAAAGATTCCCAGAGAGTAGATAAAAGTCATCAAAATTACCCGTTTTTTCTCTTTGAAGACATTGGCAAAATAAGCCGGTAAAAGGAACGTGATGCAGCAAGGGGCAAACAGGGCAACCATCCCAGCGATAAATGAGGCTAAAAGTGAAAGCTGAAAGAGTGTGTCCATCTTAGTTATTCTTAACGACCGTGGCGGTGATCGTGCTTTCTAAATCGGGAAAATTAGGATTATCAGTTGCTATGTAGATTGTCCTGATCAAGTCACCTAAATCGGAATCGTCTTTGTGCACGGCCGGATCAAAAGACACGTTTACGGAGGTACTTTCGTAGGCAGCCAGATCTTCTTTTTCTACTTGAGCTTTGGTACAACCACAGGAAGTTGAAACGCGGGTAACTTTCAAGGGTAGGGGTGTATAGTTTGTTAAAGTGAAGGTGGTTGTTGCCACATCTCCATATACGACGGTTCCCAAGGCTTTGGTATCTGGATATAATGTCACGCTAACATTACTTTCTTTATATGCATTGGTTCCTCCTTCAAGATCATAAACGGTGGAATACCCCATGGCGGCAATTTCGGCAGAGGCTTTGGCACTCATGCTGCCTGAGCGGCAATAGACAAAAATAGGAGCCGATTTGTCGGCTGGCAGCTTGTCTTTGTTATCCTGAATTTGGTCAAAAGGGATTACGGCATCTGTACCGGGAATGTGTGTTTGCCCCGGCGTATGGACGTCGACTACAAATGCTTTTTTGTCTTTGGCAAGAGAGGCAAATTCTTGTGGTGAAACGAGCTTAACTGCGGCATTCTTTGGTGATGTTCGGTAGCTAATCCAAACTAAACCCAACCCAACCGCAATAAAAACGGCGACGATGATAATTTTTTGGCTCATATATAGATTTGCTATTTTTTGACCACATTGGCAGTCAAATTAAACGACAGAACCGGGTTTTTTACATCGTTTGTATTCATAGTAATGGTTCTGGTAATTGGCCCCACTCCGCTAGGACCATGAAAGGCCGGGTCGAACTCGACGAGAAGTTCTGCCGTTTCTCCGGGTTTAACCTCAAAAACGCTTGAACTTTTTTCGTGCATTTTAAATCTCGGCGATGTTTGGGAAGCGGTTCTTAGTTGGGCGGTTGTGCACACACACGAGGTTTTGACGTCGTAGAGCTTGAGTGGGGTAAGGCCCTTATTTTCAATCGCAAAAGATTTGCTGACGATACCGCCATTGAGATCTATGGTTCCCCAATCGTATCTGTTGGAGTCAACCGACATCACCACTTGGGTATCCGCAGTCACTTGGGTGGTTGCCCCCGTTTTGGTGCCAAATAAGACAGCTCCCCCAAGGATTAGAATTGTTATAATAACAATTCCAGCAACAAACGGGTCAAGCCTTCCTTTATCGTGACTCATAACAGTGTTTAAGCTCCGCAGCCACCTCCGCCTTGTTGTGGTTTGGGCAGACTTTGAATCTGTTGACGGGTTTGCTGATATCCTTGAGCACTGGAGTACTCAGAACCAAGCACCGTCTTGGCATCTACCTGGTTCCAATCTTTGCCTTGTTCCTTAAAGTAAGTCGCCAGATCGATGTATGTCTGGGGGAACCAGAAAGAATTAACTTTCAGGGCAACATTATACATTTCTTGCTCACCGGCGCCGTTTTTGGCTAGTAGCTCCAGAAGACCCAGCATAGCCATCCCGTGGTTGCAATCGGGGAAGTGAGTGGAATTGCCGCAGCAGGGCCGATAAATCCCGCTAGATACTTTATCAACCAGTGTTTGCTCCTGCTTCGTCAGAGTGATATAGGCATGTTTGCTGTAGTGATCCATGCCGGCACCTTTGGCTAGAGACCAGCCACCAGTTGAGGCAAAGTTGCCCGCTCCGCCGTATTGTTTGTCGGTCATTTCGCCGTTTTCCAAAATGGCGTTTTTATTGGCCAGTCCGAACGCCCAGAGAAGATCCAGTAAATACCGGCTGTTTTGCTGATTCATAACGATAGGCTGATTGCTGTTACCTGATAACATCTGTTCTTCCGTATTGGTTAAGCCGCCTTCAAACAACGCCCTGAATTTTGCCTCGTCAATCACTCCATCAGCAAGCATTTGCTTGCCCAAGTCCCCCCAACTGATAGGGAGTGCCACCCCTTCATCCGGTAATACGGCTTTAGTCAATGTTGCAGTATCAATACTGCCGGACCCGATTGGAGTTTGTGCGGTTACGACTTGTTGTTTAGTCAAAAGTGAATTTCGTAAAAATGAAAGCTTAGGAGTAATGGAGATCTCAAAAGTTTGTGTCAGAAGAATAATAACAAAGAGCAAGAGAGCCGTTCTTTTCCAAATTTTACCGCTTGTAGCAGAGTCTGTTTTAATTGTCATGCTTTGCATGAAGACTACCAACACCAAGATGAAGCGAAGATGAAATCCTGTCCGCCGACAGACAGGATTTAAGAGAATGTGACGGAAACGCTCGTGCCTTTATTTAAAGAAGAGGAGATAGCAATTTTTCCACCCAAATTCTCAACTACTGCCTTTGCGATGGCCAAACCCAACCCTGAGCCTTTCTCCTCGGCGTTCGTTCCCCTGAAGAAACGCTTGAATAGTTGCGGCAAGTCATGTTTGGGGATACCGATACCGGTATCCTTGATGGTAACCATAATGAAATGCGACTGTTCCACCAGTTTTAAACCTATTGATCCGTGTGGCAGGTTGTAGGCTACCGCATTGTAAACAAGATTGCTCAATGCCCGTTGCAGCAGTTTCTTGTCTGCGCTGACATTTACATTTTTTTGAATGTCTGTTGAAATTTTTAAACCTTTGTCCTCACCTAAAGTGGTAGCCAGTTCAGCGAGATTTGTCAGGATCTCAGTCAAAGAAACGATCTCTAATTTTTGCGGTCTGCCACTGACACGGGACAAGAATAACAGATCGCCAATTGTGTCACTGGCTTTGTCGATAGTTGTTAACATGGCTTTTCGACTTTTTTGCCCCAGGTTCGCATTCTCGGTTTGTGATCTGAGCACGGCCAGTGGAGTTTTGAGGGTATGGGCAGCGTCTAGGAAAAACTGGCGCTCGCCGGTAAAAATGGTCTCAAGCCGTGCCAACATCCCATTGAGGGCTTCTTGGATTGTTCTTAGCTCTCGGGTAGGAGAAGCGATGCTAATCCGTTTGCTAAGAGACGAGGTGTCGGTAACGTCTTTTGCCTGGCCGGCAATGCTTTCCAAGGGTTCGAGCTGTTTTTTTAGGAGTTTGTATCCCCAAAAGGCTATGGGCAATACCAGAAAAAAGACTACTCCAAGGACTATGAGTAACATTTTATACAGTGACGCATAAAGAACTTGTGTAGAGTAGCCGACTGCCACAATGCCCTTGCCGGCATTGACGGTTGCCGGCATGGCCGCAAAACGGATATTACTCTCCGTAAAATGGACAGGGCTTGACTCGTATAAACTACTTGAGGTGAGAATCTTTTGAAGTTGATGTTCAGTAACCAGTGCTATATCAGGACTATTTGTTTCCAGAGTAGCTGCGCCGTCGGGGGAAAGAACAATGACCGTCATACCCCGGGCGCCAACAAGGTTCTTGATTAGTTGATCACGTTCTTCACCACGATAATTTTGTACGATTTCTCTGGCCTCATTGACAGCAATATGTACATGGTGGTCAATCTGATCTTTAAGTGTCACCCAAAATAATCCACTTACGGCCGTCAAAAATGAAACAATAATTAAACCAACAGATGTNATGTACCACAAGGACAAGCGTCCTGCCAGAGTAGTAGTCACTTTTTGACGGATTTTATTCTTCATTTTTCCCCAAAATATAGCCTTTGCCACGGATTGTTTTGATGAGACCGGTTGGTGTATGGCTTTCCAATTTTCTTCTTAGGTTACGAATATAGACATCAATGACATTGGAAAAAGTTTCAAAGTCGCTGCCCCAGACATGTTCCATGAGCATGGCTCTGGTAATAATCTGACCATTATGTTGTGCTAAGTATTCAAGCACGGCAAACTCTTTAGCGGTTAAATCAAGCACATGCTTGCCTGCTGTTGCGGTGTGTTGCGCCGGTTTTACCACCAGATTGCCGATAGTAAGCACTGGCAGGGCACTTTGGGTGTTTCTCCTGATAACCGCCCTGATGCGGGCAATTAGTTCGTTTGAATCAACCGGTTTGGGAACATAATCATCGGCGCCGATGTTTAAGCCTTTGATACGATCTTCCACTTGCCCTCTGGCCGTTACAATAATGACCGGGGTTTTGTTTCCAGTGTTTCTTAGGTCGTCAAGGAGATCAAAGCCGCTGCCGTCAGGCAGGTTGATATCAAGCACTATACAGTCATACTCGTTTATTTCAGTTTCAGCCAGGCCATTTTCTCGGGTATTCGCTGTATCAACGGCGAACCCGGCCTTTACCAATACCTGTTTGAGGTTCTTGGCCAGAGTCCGGTCGTCTTCAATAATCAGAACTTTCATGTTATTTGAGCATATTGTATATCATTTGCAAGGGAGTTCTTTGTCAGGCCCCTTTTATTGTAAATAGGGGTTGACAATGTACCTTATTTAATATAAATTAGGATCATGTATATAAAAAGGCATCTAGAAGAGGTGTTAAAGGCCAATTTATTTCAGGGGAAGGTAGTCATAGTATATGGAGCTAGACAAGTCGGAAAGACCACCCTGGTAAAAAAGGTGGTTGAAGATTTGAAAATACCGAGTGGGTATTTGAATTGCGACGAACTGGATGTGTTGAGTCGGTTACAAAATGCACAAACTTCAGAGGCGCTGATGCAGGTAGTTGGAGGAAACAAATTAGTGGTAATCGATGAAGCACAAAGGATCAAAAACATAGGTTTAAAACTGAAACTGATGGTTGATAATTTTCCCCAAATACAAATTATTGCTACAGGATCCTCGTCTTTTGATTTGGCGAATGAGATAAATGAACCTCTGACCGGTCGAATTTTTGAGTTTTGGTTGTTTCCTTTGAGTTTGGGGGAACTTTTTAACAAGGACCAAGTAATAGAAGCGAAGCGAAAATTGGAGACCCTTCTAGTTTACGGTTCATATCCAGATGTTTATCAACTGGAATCAGAGGAGACTAAAGCACAAAGAGTGAAATATCTGGCAGCTAATTACCTTTATAAAGATATTTTAAAATTTAATAACGTCAAAAATTCCGATACAGTCCTGAAGTTTATTCAGGCTTTGGCACTGCAAATCGGGAGCGAGGTTTCTTATAATGAGCTCGCCAGTATGGTTGGAGTGGGGAAACGAATGATAGCGGAGTATGTGGAGTTACTGGAAAAGGCCTTTATTATATTCCGACTAACGCCGTATTCAGGGAATTTAAGGAAAGCGATAGGAAAAATGCGAAAAATCTACTTTTTAGATTTAGGGATTAGAAATGCAGTAATAAATAATCTAAACCCAATAAACATCAGAGACGATATCGGAAAATTGTGGGAAAATTTTGTGATTGCTGAAAAATACAAACAGCAACTGGGCTTGGGGTTCGCAACCAATTATTATTTTTGGCGGACTTATGATCGGCAAGAGGTGGATTTGGTGGAAGACAAAGGGGGACAGCTCCATGGTTGGGAGATTACTTGGGGTGATAGAAAGAAAACCCCCCCCAGAGCTTGGATGGGTTATAAAAACGTAAATTGGCAGCTAGTAAATCGTGATAATTATTTAGATCGGTTGTTGTAACCTTTTNATTTTCGTTTGTAGGATTACGAATTATATGAAGCCAGCAAAATATACTTCAGAAGATACCAATAAAATCGATTTGGGTACGAAAGTAATTTTCAAGTATCCAACTCCCACAAAGCTTATGGATATCGCCCGAATGGTGGTAAAAGGTCGTCACCCTCAACAGAAGACAAAATTCTTATTAGAGCACAATTGTAATTTTGTTATCTATGTTATTAAGGGAAGGGGGAAGATTTTTGCGGGGGAAGAAATATTTAATGTTGAAGTTGGAGATGTTGTTTTTGTTCCGAAAGAGAACAAGTTTGCAGCAGAAGGTGTTATGGAATACATAACTGTTGATTCACCGGCGTTTTATATGGAGCAGTCGGTGGAAATCGAAGATAAAAAAACATAAAATGAAAGACAATTACGATTTTATTTCTACTACTAATATGCTTATCGTAAAAGACGGTAAGGGCTTGTTTATTAAACGAAGTGAAAAGTTAGTAAATTTTCCAGGTTGGTTAATGCTTCCTGGTGGAAAACAGGAAGTTGATGAAACCCCACAACAAGCAGCTATTAGAGAGACTTGGGAAGAGACGGGTTTAAAAGTATTAAATCCCAAACTTAGAGTTGTTGCCACACACAATCATTTTTACAGAAGAAGTATTAAAGGATCCCAAATTATATCCCGATCTCAAACGCCACATTAAGTTAGTTTTGGAAGCTGAGAATGACCAAGTGATATTTACTTACCATAAATTCAATAAAGATTTAGAAATAATCGAGGAGATATGAGTCCAAAATTAGTTGAATTTAGTACAAAAGATAAACTTTTACTTCCAGGACTTTTGTATGAAGCCAAAGATTCAAAAAAAGCCGTAATTTATCTTCACGGGAATGGAAGTTCTTCGGTTTTTTATGATGAAAAAGAGAAGAGAGTTTTACCTAATGAAATTACTAAAAAAGGTATATCATTCTTAAAATTCAATAATCGTGGTGCACATATTATTAAGAAATTAAATATTAAAAAAGAAAACGAAGTTGAAAGACTGAAATTTGGATGTGCTTACGAAATAATCAGAGAATGCGTCTTAGATATCGATGCTGCTGTCAAATTTTTTCAAGGCTTAGGTTATAAAGAATTCTATTTGATGGGTACCTCAACTGGTGCAAACAAAATCTGTGTCTACAATTACTACAAGCCCGACAATCTCTTTAAGAAGTATGTTTTGATTTGTGGTGGGGATGATACTGGAATTTATTATTCGGAGCTTGGTGATAAAAGATTTTGGAAACTATTAAAAGAATCAAAGGAGAAGATTAGAGCAGGCAAAGGGGAAGAAATAATAGAAAGTCTAATTAATACAGAGGTATTCTCTTATAAAGGGTTTTATGATATTGCAAACCCCGATGGAGATTATAATGTTTTTCCTTTCTCTGAAGCACTTGGTAAGGTAAAACTTTCTAAGAAACCACAATTCAGATACTTTAAATCAATTAAGAAGCCAAGCTTAGTTGTCTATGGCGAAAAGGACGAATATGCTTGGGGTGATATACCTAAGATTATTGAAATACTGAAGTCACATCAACCTAAGTTTGATTACAGAATAATAAAAGATGCCGATCATGGTTTTACGGGAAAGAACGAAGAATTAGCAAAAATTATTTCAGAATGGATATGAATATTCTAGATATTGTAGATGAAAATGAAAATATAATTGGTGAAGATAGTAGGGAAAATATCCATAAAAAAGGGCTTCTGCATAGGGAGATTCACGTTTGGTTTTACACCCCGAAAGACGAGATAATCTTTCAATTGAGAGGAAAGGATAAAGTTACACGTCCTGATCTGCTTGACGCAACTGTTGGAGGGCACGTAGAGCTAGGTGATAGTTATGAGGACACCGCAATTAAAGAGGTATATGAAGAAACTGGTGTGAAACTGACAAGTACGGACAGGTACCCCTTAAAATGCACAAAGTTTCTATATAATTAGGAACTTAATTTTAAGGAGGTGATTTAATTTGAAACCTGTTATTGCCAAAGAAGTTAAAGAGGAAATACTAGCTAAAGTTAAAGCCGGAGAACCGGTTTCTGCTTTATCCAAGGCCTACGGAGTTAGCGACAAGAGTATTTATAATTGGCTCCAAAGAGGGGCAACCAAACACGTTAGCTTTCTGGAACTTGCCAAATTAAGGAAAGAGAACCAACAACTAAAAGAGATTATCGGGGTTTTATCCCTCGAGGTTGCCAAGTCAAAAAAAAAGACAAATAGGTAAGGCAATTGAAGCCAGACTTCCCCGGATTAGTAAATCTCTTATTTCCCAATCCCTGGGTATTCCCAAAAGAAATCTTTACAATCTCAATACAATACAAGGCCTAAAAGATTTGATCCTTAAAGACCAGATACTCAAGGTTTTGGAGTTAAATCCCAGTTACGGCCACCGGAGAATTGCTCTTGCTCTGGAGATTGGCAAGAAAAGAACTAGAAGAGTAATGAGGCTCAATAATATCAAGCCTTACAAAAGGAAGGCCAGATGGACCAAGAAAAAGGATTACGGGAAGCCTCCTTCAGGCTATCCCAATCTTATTAAAGGCTCCTGCCCATTAAAACCTAATATCATCTTTGCCGGAGATTTTACGAGGCTAATCTGGAACGGAAGGATTATTTATTTAGCTACTTTTATTGATTTATACACCAGGGAAATTGTGGGTTGGTCAGTCTCAATGAAACACACCACCGAGTTTGTTATCGAAGCATACCTAGATGCAGTTAGAACTGTTGGTAAATCATTAATCGTCCACACTGACCAAGGAAGTGAATACAACTCCAAAGAATATATCAAGTTTATGGAAAATCTGGGAGTAAAGGTGAGCATGAGTGCCAAGGCCAGTCCTTGGGAGAATGCCTACCAAGAAAGCTTCTATGACAACTTTAAAACCGATTTAGGAGCCGAGTTTGAAAGATTTGAAACCATCGGAGAGTTTGTTGAGGCCATTCACCAAACCATCAACTACTATAACAAAGAGCGGATTCACACCAAACTTAAAATGTCACCTATCAAATTCAAACTGAAATTCCTAACTTTAAACATGTAGAAAGTGTGTGCAAAAAAAGGGGTACTTGACG
>C687J35174_10002504_pt1 | contig 25871 bp, 22 predicted proteins | sample RifCSPhighO2_01_FD_35174 | JGI IMG/M metagenome (IMG submission 35174) | reverse complement strand
AGAGAAACGCCGGAATATTTTGGGGACAAGAGGCGGCTCGCCACGGGCGAGCCGCTCGCCTACGTCATCGGCTGGCAACCATTTCTAGGTCTTAAAATCTACCTCGACTCCCGTCCGCTCATCCCCCGCCCCGAGACCGAATGGTGGACTGAAGGACTTCTGAAGAAAATGTCGGGGAGTGAACGACCAACTGTGTTTCTTGATCTTTGCGCTGGTTCGGGCGCGATTGGGTGTGCTGTGTTGAAAAATATTCAGGACGCGCAGGTCTACTTCGGTGAGATTGACCCCGCACATGAGGCAACTATTTTTAAAAACATACGAGGAAATAATCTCGATGAGTCCCGCGCTCATTTCGGCATCGGCGATCTCTTTCAACCGTTGAAGGATTTGAGATTTGACGTTATAGCCGTCAATCCTCCCTATATCCCGATAAATCGCGAGCTGCCTGCGAGCGTAACTGACTACGAACCGGCGCGCGCGCTCTACGCCGGAACTGACGGACTAGATATCATCCGCAAAATTGCCACGGAACTTCGCGCCTATCTTACACGCGGTGGCACCGCATGGATTGAATGCGACAGCGCTCACGCTGAAGCCGCTCGCGCTCTGTTTCTGAAACAAGAATTCCGCGCCGTCATAAAGGACGACCAGTTCGGCGTACCACGAGTCGTGGAAGTGAGTTACTCATGATAAAATCTCAGCATGTCTGAACCGCTTTCAACTGAACCCTATAAAGGCGTCCGCGATTTTTATCCCACCGACTGGGCACGGCTTCAGACGATATTCACTCGCATTCGCGAGACGCTCGCCCTCTGGGGGTATGAGGAATACAACGCTTCCCCGCTCGAGCGCGCCGAGCTCTATGGGGCGAAGACTTCGGAGGAAATTGTAAGCGAGCAGACCTATACCTTTACCGATCGCGGCGACCGCCGTGTTACGCTCCGCCCGGAGATGACTCCGACCTTGGCCCGCATGGTCGCCGCGAAGCGCCGAGAGATGCCCTTCCCGCTTCGCTGGTTCTCGATTCCAAATATCTTCCGCTATGAACGCCCTCAGAAGGGCCGCCTGCGCGAGCACTATCAGCTCAATGTCGACCTCGTCGGTATCGCGAGTAGTGAAGTAGATATCGAGATCGTCAAGATCGCTTCTGAAATAGTGCGGGCGTTCGGTGCGAAGGAGAGTGACTTCACCATTCGCGTTAATTCTCGTGCACTCCTCACCGCCGCCTGTACTGCCGCTCTGCTCGACGCCGATGCGACGCGCGCATACCTGCACCTGCTCGACAAGAAATCGAAGATGCCGGCCGAAGAATTCAATGCGGCGCGTGAGGCTATCACGACGACTGACCCGCTTCCACTCATCGATTCCACCGAGATAGAATCATTCGTCGCGACGCTTAAGGAACACGGAATCGGTAATGCCGTTTTCGATTCGACACTCACGCGCGGGTTCGATTACTACACGGGCGTCGTGTTCGAAATTTTTGATACTGATCCAGCGAATCCCCGCTCCATATTCGGAGGCGGTCGCTTCGACAAGCTGGTTGCCCTTTTCGGCGGCGATCCTATTCCCGCAGTCGGATTCGGCATGGGCGATGTGACGTTTGCTGATTTCCTCGAGACGCATGGGCTCACGCCGAGCGAAGCCGGCAAACGACCGCAGCTCTACATTGGTACTCCCAATTTAAGCAATATACCTGCTGCACAAGCATTCGCCGATATGCTGCGTGCGCAAGGCGTGCGAGTATTCGTCAATCTAAGCGAGCGCGCTCTCGGCGACCAGATTAAAGATGCCGTGAAGCGCAACATTCCACTCTTCATAGCCTATGGTGCTGACGAGGTCGCGAGTGGCACCGTAAAATTGAAAACACTCGCGATGAGCGAAGAAATTTCTATTCCGATGTCAGAACTCGCCTCGAAAATCCAAAGTAGCAATTGAACATGCGTGCTATCACCTTCGACATCGAATCCATTTCAAACTCGTCCGTGCGGGGGCATGTCGATGTCAACGAGCAAGAGCTCACCGTCGTGGCAATTCACGATTCTCTCACCAACGAATATTCTTCGTATTTTAAAGAACAACTGCACCTCCTGTGGCCAACGCTTGAACGAGCCGACCTCTTGATTGGATTCAATTCCAACACATTCGATATTCCGCTTCTGAATCGATATTACCCGGGTGACCTCACTCACTTCCCCTCACTCGACCTGCTCCTTGAGGTGCAGAAAGTTCTTGGTCGTCGCATTCGGCTACAATCCCTCGCCGAAGCAACCCTCGGACGCGGGAAGAAGGGCGACGGGCTCAAGGCGGGCGAATGGTGGAAGGGGGGGGNAAGAGACAAGGTACGCGAATATTGCATCGAAGACGTGCGCCTCACGCACGATCTCTACGACTACGCACTTAAACACGGAGTCCTCAAGTATAAAGATCTGCGCGATATTCGTGACATCAAGCTCGACACCTCCGGATGGGATACGGCGGCCGCGACATCCCCGACAATGACCCATGCCCTTCCCTTATGAGATCGACTTACACCATTCCGGTCGCAATTGTACTCGGCGGCGTTATCGTTGCGGTAGCAGTCTATTTCTCCATTGCGCGTCCTTTCCCTAAAACCAGCTCCGGCACCGGTAATCCGGCGCTGGTGCGTCCGGTCGGTACGAGCGATCACATTCTCGGGAGCCCCACCGCGCCCGTGATGATTGTCGAATATTCTGACTTCGACTGCGACTATTGCAAAGGTTTCCACGCCGTACTGCACCAGATCATTGCGAACGAGGGTGCGCAGGGGCAAGTCGCGTGGGTGTTTCGTGAATTCCCGCTAACTGAAATTCATGCGAATGCGATGAAACATGCCGAAGCGGCCGAGTGCGTCGCGAAGGTTAGCGGCAATGATGCATTTTGGAAATTCGCGGATGTACTCTTCGCGAATCAGCCGGTTGATCCCTCGCGCTACTGGGAGTTCGCAGCGAGNGCGGGCGTTTCGGGAGATGCATTCGCCACCTGCTTCGCGGAGGCTGCAACAAGAGTCGACATGCGCATCACTGCCGATCGTCAGAATGCACTTGATACCGGTGCCATCGGCACCCCTTACTCCCTTATTCTCGTGCAAGGTAAAGTACCGATAGTTATTGACCAAGCGTTCTCCTACGACGACCTGAAGCTCCTCATCGATCAAACTCTCGGCAAATAACTATTCTTCCACGAGACGCAAGCGATACATATTAAAAGAGTCCTCGCCTTCGAACATGTCAGAAGGGTTTGGCAGGAACACGCGACGGCTCGAGAGCTCCTTCGTGGCGTCATTCACGAGTCGGCGAAATACTTCAAACTCCTCCTTTACATTTTCGTACTCAAGCACATAGCGTCGCATCTGTGACGAGCCATCAGCATTCCTCCTCTTCTTGCATTCATAGACAATGAACCGCCGAACCGGTCGGTCGAACATCTCGCGCACGGTGTAATAGTTGAAAATAGCCTGCAGGATAAATAGCGGCTTCCCTGCGCCACTTTTACTAAACGCATCGACGAATTTGTGGTCCACGATGTCGACCGCACTCGAGTCCCCGCGCGACTCCACTACTAAATCCGAAATAGCCTTTATTGGCAGCGCAAGCCCTTCAACCGATACGACTCCCGATATCTCGACACCCAACACCTTGTGCTTCGGAGCCCGCATTAAGTAAAAGCCGACAGCCTGCAAATAATCCTTCTCCATCGCTGCACGCTTCGTTTTCTTCGCTCTTACCGACTTCGCCTTGCCGAAATTGATTTCAAAATCCGCAACCGAACGCAGGTATTCAAGCCCGAGGCGTTTAGCCATCTCTTTATCCGCGCCACTATAGAAATGCTGGAGAGCGATGTGGCCGGCGCGCCCAATAATCCCAGCTGGTCCAGACGGCGTGTCGTAAATCTTCTCTACGTACCGCTTGTACCACGCTAAGGGATTTCTCAGAAACGCCATCAATGACGAATGGCTCCAATGCTCGATTGGAAGTTTTGACTTTCTCTTGCCATGCTTTCTTTTTGCGGTAGCCATACCGCTCTATTGTACGTGAAAACTAATACGGCTTCAGGTGGCTGGCTTTGTCGTGGACGACATTGTTTGATTATGAAGCACGAATTAGAAAACAAGAAGTACTGAGAAAGCTAGTAACTCTTAAGATGTCTAGCTTTATCATGCAGGCGGATTTTTTCGAGTGCTTTTGCCTCGATTTGGCGGATGCGTTCGCGCGTGACGCCGAATTCGCGACCCACTTCTTCGAGCGTGTGATAAATGCCGTCCATCAGCCCGTGGCGCATTTCGAGAATTTTGCGTTCTTTTGAGGAAAGGTCATTTAGGATAGCGCGCACATGCTCCGCGAGAATGCGCTCTGAGGACTCCTGTACAGGCGACGGGATTTTGTCATCCGGAATGAAGTCGCCCAAAGTCGACTTCTCGTCGTCGTCTGAACCAACCGGGTTCTCCAAGGAGAGCGTGTCCTGATTAATCTTCTCGATTTGATAAATCTTCTCCGGCTCCACACCCATTTCAACGGCAATTTCCTCCGGTTGCGGATCGCGACCAAGCGCCTGCGAGAGACGCCTCGAGACCTGCTTATATTTCGCGATAGTTTCGACCATGTGCACGGGAATGCGGATGGTGCGCGACTGATCGGCGAGCGCGCGCGTAATCGCCTGGCGAATCCACCACGTTGCATAGGTTGAGAACTTATACCCTTTCTTCCAATCAAACTTATCGACAGCGCGGAAGAGGCCGAGATTCCCTTCTTGGATGAGGTCGAGGAGTGTGAGGTCGGCACTGCGGCCGACGTACTTCTTCGCGATGGAGACGACGAGGCGCAGGTTGCTCCTCGCGAGGATGTTGCGCGCTTCGGCATCACTCTTCTCGATGCGCTTCGCGAGTTCGCGTTCCTCGGCAGCGGTGAGGAGCGGATACTGCCCTATCTCGCGCAAGTAAATTTGGATTGAATCATAGCCAGTCGAATGACGATCCTTAATATTGCGCGTCGCGAGATATTCGTCGGCGTTGTCTTCTAGCATGCCACCCTCGAGCACATCGACCCCGGCGATAGAGAAACGTTCATAGAGGGATTCAAGGAAATTGACATCGTCCTCGATGTGCGGGAACGACTTCAGGATTTCACTATAGGTCACGTACCCGCGCTCCTTGCCCTTCTCGATAAGTTGCTCAGCCGAGACGGCTTTGAGCGAAGTGGCTTTTGCCTTGGCGGCAGACACTGCATGACGCACGACCTGTTTGGTGCGCTTCGTCTTGGCGCGCGCAGACAGCGCCGACTTTTTCACGGCTTTTTTAACGGTCTTTGCGACCTTCTTCTTTTTTTTAGGAGAAGCCATATGGAATGCTATGTATTAGAAAAATGTGAATTAAGTTCCGATGAAGGAGAGTCGAACTGATAGCGCCGCACACACCGCTTGTGCACCGGCGACTGCGGCCGCATCTCCCGCGGCTTCTGCTCTGCGTAAATCCTCTACTGCTTTTTGATACGCCTCGCGGATAACCGCTGATTCAAAGGCGTGCAGAAGTTCGTCCGCCGCCGTCTCTAACGGGTCCTCGCCGCATGCTTGTTCCGCCTCAAATACGGCAGACTCGGGGAGGGTCTCGAGAGGAGGCACCTGAACTCCAGTAATTCGAGCGTACTCTGCTTCTATACGTCTGGCAAGGGGGGTATCGGGATAAGCGCAGAGTGCACCAAGGAGTTGCAGCTCGCGCGTCTCACGTGCAGAGGTGCGAGGTGTGAGGTTTGAAATGCGAGAAGACGTGCCATCATCCCTCATGCCTCGCACCTCATGCCTCGTATGTGAAAGCGTTTCGCGAACCGCTTCGGTCGAGAGTCCGAGCGAGCGAGCCGCAACCTGCAAGAAATGTTCGCGCTCCATCGGGCTCTTCATCGCGGCGATGAGAGGCAACACGACCGTCTCGGCCGTGCGCACCAATCGATGAGGATCAGCTTCTTTTTCAGAAAGTACCGAAAGAAAAAATTCGACAATGGGTTTCGCCGCTTTCACTCGTGCTGAAAAATCATTGTGATCTTCAGAAATTAGATCTGCCGGATCTTTTCCTTGTGGGAGTCGTACCGCCTTGACTCGCAATCCTTCGCGAAGTGCGAGTTGCGCCGACTTCGCCGTCGCGGCGAGCCCCGCGGTATCGGCGTCGAGCACGAGCATCAAGTTCTCGCTGTAGCGCTTCATGAGCGCCACATGCTTCTCCGTGAGTGCCGTACCAGAGAGTGCCACAGCATTCTCAAAGCCAGCTTGGTGCGCGTGGAGCACATCCATCTGACCCTCGACAAGGAGTGTGAATCCCCGCGTGCGAATCGCATCCTTCGCTCGATCAAGTGCGAAAAGAATTTCAGACTTATGATAGAGCGCGGTCTCAGGACTATTTAAATATTTCGCTGGTTCGTCTGCCGACAAAGCTCTGCCAGTAAAGGCGACGACACGCCCGACAACATCACGTATCGGGAACATCAGCCGATTGCGAAAGCGATCATAATAGGTGCCCTTTTTCCCATCGGCCTCTTTAATTAATCCTGCAGCGAGCAATTCTTCAATAGTGAAATTCTCCGCCGTCATTGCTTCAAGCAATGCGCGCCACGCATCGGGCGCATAGCCAAGACCCCAGATCGTACGCGTATCATCCGCGAGTCCGCGACTCTTTGCATATGCCTTAGCAATACTCTCGGGAAAATTTCCCTCATACCACCTCGCCGCCCGTTGCATTACCTCTCGCAGCCGTTCTTTCTTCGACGTCGCCTCGTCGCCCGCTTTACCCCGAGCGAAGTCGAGGAGCACTCCCGCCTTTTCTGCGAGAATCTTCAGTGCACCTTTAAAGTCAACCCCATCAATTTTCTGAACAAACGAAAATATGTCGCCGCCCTCGTCACAGCCGAAGCAATGCCACGACCCGCGCTCCACGCTCACGTGGAAACTGGGCGTCTTCTCTTTATGAAAGGGGCACAATCCCATCATCGACTTCCCTGCCCGCACGAGCTTCACGTGCGGACTGACGATATCGATAATCGAGAGACGGTCTTTAATCTCGGAAACAGAGTCAGTCATGCAGCCAGTCTACCGCGCCGCAAAAGCATTTGACAACAGCCGTCCGTATGTTAATGTGCTTGCGGGGTTGAGATCCTAAAGGAGGTTACATATGATGAGTAGAAGAAAACGTTTTATGCTCGTTTCTGGCGCACTGCTTGTTGGTGCGACCATCGGCATCGCACTCGACACCGTGACTGGGACTGACACTAGTCAGTTGGGATGGAGGTGGCTTGTTCATGACCTCTATCTCATGACGTGGGGTTCTGTCATCATGGCTGTGGTTCTCCGGTAACCGGGGCTCTATCAACGAAACAGCAGGGCGAGAGGCCAGCGGGTCCCTCGCCCTTTTCCTGAGGATATCTGATATCCTCAAATAACTCCGAGTTTCCGCGTTGTTTACTTTTTGTAATGAATTGTTAGAGCGTCCGGCTTGGACGGAAGCTGTAGCTCGTGCGTTCGGCGGGAATACCGTGGCATTATCGCTTCTTAGCGTTTCTGGAGTGTGACTTGAGCCAGGTAGCAATTACCGCGGCCTCAATCTTATCGGTTGTCACAGACAATACAAACGTCTCAACTGCCTTGTTCGTCGCGGTCAATACATGTCCATTTACAAAGAGAAACCGCGCGCACGCGGCAATACCCGTTCTCTTATTTCCATCCACAAATACGTGATAATTAACGACGGCTTCGAGATAGACTGCCGCCTTTATAAATAGGTCGGGGTAGAGGTCTCGCCCGCCGAACGTAGCGCGCGGCTTGTTGGCGGCTGCAGCCAGGAGATGCGGATCACGGACGCCATGGGAGCCGCCGGTCGCATCGATAACCTCAGAGTGGATAACGAGAATCGACTCTGCGGTAAGATACCGAATCATTTTTTTGCAAGTGCTTCAAGCGCAGGACGATATCGTTTAATGAAACGACTCGTCCAGTCGAGCAGCTCAGTATCGATCATAGGCGCAGGATGCGACACTAAAAACCGTCGATGCTTTTCATCAATATCAAGCGCAAGCGGAGTCCCATGCCTGATGCCGAGAGCCTTTAGGGACCGCCTCGGAATCACAACAGCAATTGACGAACCGACCTTAATTGCTTTTTGAAATGTTGCCATTTTCGTAAAGATTATTGATTATAACGCCATTATAATCGTTTGGACTGAGATGTCAACCGCTTCTTAATCTCCTGTACCGTATCCCGCTCCTGCGATGTTGATCTTTTTTGTAATGAATTGTTAGAGCGTTCTGCTTGGGCGGATGTTGAAGCTCGTGCGCTCTGCAGGGATCGGCGCGGGGCGCTCGGCCTGAAGCTTCGCGATGTGTGCGAACTTTTTGCTTCCTGAGAATCCTGTGCCCGCAGGGATCAAGCGTCCGAGAATCACGTTCTCCTTGAGGCCGCGGAGACGATCCACACTGCCACGGAGCGCGGCATTGATGAGGATCTTCGTGGTCTGTTCGAACGAGGCGGCCGAGAGGAAGGATCGGCGAGAAAGCGCACTCTCCTTGATACCGAGCACAATCTCTTCGCTCTTCGGCGGCAGCTTGTTTGCTACATCCATTTCCTTCACCGCCTTTTCAAATTCCCAATCCTCGACGACATCGCCGACTGAGTAGTCCGTGTCACCAGTGTTTGTAATCTTCACACGCGAGAACATCTGCTTCACCACCACTTCGAGGTGTTTGCGCGAGACGGACGCGCCCTGAAGCTCGTAGATCTTTGACGCTTCGGCGATGATATATTCCTGCACCACGGAGCGTCCCGCATACTCGAAGAGATCATCGAGATCTGCCGAACCGTCGGTAAGGACCTGTCCCTTCACCACCGCATCACCCGCCCTCACCAAAGGCACACGTGGATACGGCGCGAGATATTCGTAGACTGAGCCGTCCTTCTTCCCTTGTCCGGCTGATGGTGCGACTACGACCACTTTCTCACGGCCTGCCTCTTTGATCTCGGTCACGAGACCATCGGATTTCGAGATAACTGCCGGATTTTTTGGTGAGCGTTTCTCAAAGACTTCTTCGACGCGCGGCAAACCGCTCGTGATATCGCCGCCGATCGACGCCACGCCGCCAGCATGGAAGGTGCGCATCGTGAGTTGCGTGCCCGGCTCGCCGATCGCTTGTGCGGCCACGGTGCCGACCGCTTCGCCCAAGTCGACAAGTTCTTGCGTCGTGAGGTCCATACCGTAACACGTCTGGCAGACGCCATACCTCGTCTCGCACGACATCGGTGAACGAGCAACGACCGATGACACCGACGCTGCGGCAGAAAGCGCCTCAGCATCACCTGCCGAGAGGTATTGTCCGCGCTTGAAGAGCACCGTTCCATCGGCATCTTTTACATCATCTGCGAGCACGCGTCCGCGCAAGACTTCAGCGTAGTCGATCTGAATACCCGAGAAACTGGTACGATTGATATTCACGCCACGCTTCGTGCCGCAATCTTTTTCTGTCACGATAGAATCCTGCGCTACATCGAAGAGACGGCGCGTGAGATATCCGGCCTTCGCGGTGCCAAGCGCCGTGTCGGTGAGGCCTTTGCGCGCGCCGTGTGTGGACATGAAGTATTCAATCGGGTTAAGGCCTTCAGAGAAGGAGGACGCGATCGGCACTTCGATAGTTTCTCCAGCGGTGTTCTGGATGAGACCTTTCATACCAGCCATCTGTGTCAAGTTGCCCATCGAGCCGCGAGCACCACTTCTCACCATGTCGGCGACCGAACCCATTGGATTCAACTCGAGAGCGACTTGCTCCTCGACTTCCTGCTTGGCGCCCTGCCAGATCTCGATCGCCATGCGGCGTTTTTCCTCCGGCGCGAGAAGACCATTCTGGAAATCTTCTTCAATCTTCGCGACTTTAGCATTGGCCGCTGCGATGATGCGCGGCTTCTCCTTAGGCACAGCAACATCGTCGATAGCCCAGGAGACGCCGGATTTCGTTGCATACTCGAAACCGAATCGCTTGACCTTGTTCACAATATTCGGGACGGCATCGATGCCGTAGCGAAAGATGCAGTCATTCACGATGCGTGCGAGCACTTTCTTGGTAATCGTGTCGCCGATAAAAGGATAGTCAGACGGGAGTACGGTGTTGAAGAGCAGTTTCCCGACGGTCGTCTCGAAGACATGTCCCTCGAAGGCCGCGTACTTCTCCTTCCCCGCTACCGGCAGCACCTTGATCTTCGCCCGTCGGTCGATGGCCCCGTATTCGGACGCGAGAATAGCGGCATTCGGTGAGGCGAAATATTCGCCTTCGCCCTTTGCGCCATCCACCGCCTTGGTGAGCCAGTAGACGCCGAGAATAATATCGAGCGGCTTTCCGGTAAGCACGATGATGTCGCCCGAGCCCGGTTTCAAGATATTTTTATTTGCACTCATCACGTTCTTTGCTTCCCACTGCGCTTCTTCTGAGAGCGGAAGATGCACGGCCATCTGGTCGCCATCGAAGTCCGCGTTGAATGCGTTACAGACGAGCGGGTGCAGCTGGATAGCATCGCCCTCGATGAGCCGCGGGCGGAATGCTTGGATACCCTGGCGGTGAAGCGTTGGCGCGCGGTTTAGGAGCACGTATTTCCCCGCAATAGCCTCTTCGAGAATTTCCCACACTTCAGACACGCCGTCTTCGATGAGGCGTCCTGCACCGCGGATATTGAAGGCCAGTTCGCGTGAGAGGAGTCCCGCGATGACGAACGGACGGAAGAGCTCGAGCGCCATGTGCTTCGGCAGACCGCATTCGTCGAGCTCGAGATCAGGACCGACGACGATCACCGATCGGCCCGAGTAGTCGACACGCTTACCGAGCAAGTTCTGGCGGAAGTAGCCCTGCTTCCCTTTCAGATAGTCAGCGAGCGACTTGAGCGGTCGGCGCTGCGCCGCCGTGAGCGCACCTCCCGAGGCGCTGCCCTTGCGAATAGAGTTGTCGAGGAGCGCATCCACCGCTTCCTGCAAAATGCGTTTCTCATTGCGCAGGATGACTTCCGGCGCGTGGATGTCGAGCAGCTTCTTAAGACGATTATTGCGATTGATGACGCGGCGATACAAGTCGTTCACGTCTGAGGTCGCGTGGCGGCCGCCTTCGAGTGCGACCATCGGGCGGAGCGCCGGCGGGATGATCGGGATGCGCGTGAGGAAGAGCCATTCGGGTCGAATATGCGACGCGATAAGACCGGCGATGAGCGAGAGACGCTTCGCGAGCTTTTCGCGCTCTGCGGCACCTGCCTTTTCATAGCGAGCAAGCAACGTCTTCTCGAGCTCCTTGATATCAAGCGCGCGGAAAATATCATAAATGGCCTCCGCGCCGATACGCGCTTCGAAGAGGCCTCCGTACTTGACCGAGTAGCGATGATACTCGAGCTCATCGAGCACCTTGCCGATGACGACGCCTTCGATCTCGGCCTTTGCGAGCGTCATCTTCACCTTCAGTGCATCGCGCTCCTTATCGCCAGTAATGGATTTGTACTTGGACTTGTATTCGCTCTCCAGTTCGGCGAGGAGACGTTTCTTCTCCTCCTCGGCAATTTTAGTAATGATATAGCCCGCGAAATAGATGACTTTCTCAACGTCCGCTGCTGAAGCACCAAGAATAAGCGCCATGCGCGACGGCACACTGCGGAGGAACCAGATATGCGCGACGGGCGTACAGAGCTCGATATGCCCCATGCGCTCACGACGCACGATCGAGCGCGTTATCTCGACACCGCATTTATCGCAGACGATCCCTTTATAGCGGATACCTTTGTACTTGCCGCAGTAACATTCGTAGTCCTTCTCGGGGCCGAATATCTTTTCGTCGAAGAGCCCGTGTTTCTCGGAGCGTTGCGTGCGGTAATTGATGGTCTCCGGCTTGGTGACCTCGCCGCTCGACCACGCGAGAATGCGTTCCGGCGATGCGAGCGCGAGACGCAGACCATTCCAGGTGTCTCGTAGCGGAAGTTTTCGGGGAGTGAATGCCATAAATAATTAAGAGGTTACAGATGGTAGGTTTTAATAAATTGCAATCACTCCTCCGGCGCGGGCGGAAGATTCAGAGGTTCGACGTCAAGTCCGAGACCGCGGATCTGATTAGTAAGGACCGAGAATGATGCTGGTGTGCCGGTATGCAATATCGCTTCGCCGCGAACAATCGCGTCGAAGGCCGCTGAACGACCCTGGATATCATCCGACTTGATTGTAAGCATCTCGCGCAGCGTGTATGCAGCGCCATAGCCGAGGAGCGCCCAGACCTCCATTTCGCCAAAGCGCTGGCCGCCGTTCTGCGCCTTGCCGCCCAAAGGTTGCTGCGTAATGAGACTGTAGGGACCGATCGAACGCATGTGGATTTTGTCCTCCACCATGTGATGGAGCTTGAGGATATACATGTAGCCGACGGCGATAGTCTGCGCGAATGGCTCGCCGCTGCAACCATCGTAGAGCTGCATCTTTCCTGAACGCGAGAAGCCGGCGGTCTCGAGCTCGTCGCGTATTTCGTCAGCGGTCGCGCCGGCAAACGGAGGGACGACTGCCTGATACCCGAGTGTGTTCGCGGCGAGTCCGAGGTGCAATTCAAGAATTTGTCCGAGGTTCATACGGCTCGGCACGCCGAGTGGCGTGAGAATAATATCGACCGGATTGCCGTCTTTGTCATACGGCATGTCTTCGACCGGCAGTACGCGGCTGATGACACCCTTGTTGCCATGACGTCCCGCAAGTTTATCGCCGACGGATACATTGCGTACTTGCGCGACAGTGATGACGATTTTCTTGATGATGCCGCTCTCGAGCTGATCGCCTTTCTCACGCGAAAATACCCTCACGCCGATGATGCGTCCACGCTTCCCGCCTTCCATGCGCAGCGAGGTGTCCTTCACATCCTTTGCCTTATCGCCGAAAATGCTGCGTAAGAGACGCTCTTCAGGCGTGAGCTGCGTCTCGCCCTTTGGCGTCACTTTGCCGACGAGAATATCCCCCGAGCGCACTTCGGCACCGATGCGAATAACGCCCTCTTCGTCGAGGTTCTTCAATCGCAGTTCGCCCACGTTCGGGATGTCATGTGTCGTTGTCTCCGGGCCAAGCTTCGTGTCTCGCACGACGCACTCGAAGTCTTCAGTGTGCACCGTGGTGAATTTCGCTTCCTCAACGAGACGTTCGGAAATGATGATGGCGTCTTCGTAGTTCGCCCCGTTCCAACTCATAAACGCCACACGCACGTTCTGGCCGAGCGCGAGTTGACCCTGATCGGTCGATGAGTTATCCGCAAGCACATCACCTTTCTTCACTTTGTCGCCCATGCGGACAGACGGCCGTTGGAGGAACGCCGAGTTCTGATTGGTCTGTGTGAGTCCCTGGAGGCGATACTCCCGCTTCTTTCCCTCTTTGTTGGTTACGATAATCTTGCGCGCATCAACATAGGTGACATCGCCCGATTCAAGAGCGAGCACGAGGCGGCCCGTGCTGCGCGCAGCATGCGTCTCGATACCTGTTGAAACGACAGGCGCCTCTGGGATGAGGACCGGCGTCGCCTGCTTTTGCATGTTCGAACCCATGAGCGCGCGGTTCGCGTCGTCGTGGTCGACGAAAGGAATCATCGAGGTCGCGATGGAGAACATTTGATACGTGGAAGCGTCCATTAAGGTCACCGCGTCGCGCGGTACGATAATGGGATCTCCCTTGTGACGGGCCTCGACCGATTCAAGCGAGATACGGTCATGCTCGTCGATCTTCGTGGCGCCATGCGCGATCATCTCGAGCTCTTCATCGAGCGCGTTCAAATACACAATCTCATCAGTGACTTTCCCTTTATGCACGCGAACATACGGCGTTTCAATAACACCGAAGTCATTGGTTCGTGCATGCGTTGCGAGACGGAGAATAAGACCAATGTTCTGACCTTCAGGAGTGTGGATTGGACAAAGGCGGCCGTAGTGCGAAGGATGCACGTCGCGCACTTCGAAGCCTGCTCGCTCGCGGGTGAGCCCGCCGGGACCGAGCGCGGAGAGGGTGCGCATGTTCTCGAGCTCTGCGAGAATGTTCTGTTGATCCATAAATTGCGAGAGCTGGTTCGCCGTGAAGAACTCATGCACCGATGCCTGGAACGGACGAGGGTTCACAAGTGCGAGCGGTAGAGTCGTCTCGCTCTCGATGGTCGACATGCGGTCCTGAATATTGCGTTTCATGCGACTCATGCCGACACGCATGCGCGCCTGCAATAGTTCGCCGACAAAACGGACGCGGCGAAAACCGAGATGATCGATATCGTCCGGGCGTGCGTTCGGATCAGTATTCAACTTTGTAATTTCTGAAATGATTCGCACGAAATCCGCAAGCGTGAGTGTGCGCTTATCGAGCGTCTTCTCGGTTACCGGGAGGCCGAAACGCGCATTCAAGCGGTGGCGACCCACTTTCCCGAGATCGTAGCGCTCTGCCCCGAAGAGCGACTGTACGAAGTTCTTCGCGTTCTCAGACGTGACGAGGTCTCCGTCCCGCATGCGGCGATGGATCTCGATATAGGCCTCCTCGACTGAGGTGGCCTCATTGTGCTCGAGTGTCGCCTGCATCGCCGCGAGCGCGAGTGGCTCATTCACAAAATGCTTCAACGTTTCCTTCCCTACTCCGCCGCCAAAAACCGTGAGGAGCTCCGTGATCGGGAACTTGCGCTTCCGGTCAATCTTCACGAAGATCGCGCCGTCCGCTTCTGAATCTATCTCTATCCAGACACCGCGCAGTGGAATAATCTTCGCACCGAAAAAAGGTTTCCCCCGAATGAGTTCAGAGACGAAGAACGCGCCAAACGAGCGTGCGAGTTGCGGGACGATAGCACGCTCCACGCCAGAGACGATGAACGAACCATGCGGCGTCATAATAGGCATGTCCGCGAGAAAAAGTTCCTGCGACTTCTCGGATCCCAATGTCTTGTTGACGAGCTTCACAGTCGCCTTGATTGGCGCCTCGTAAGTGCGCATGTTCTCACGTGCAAATTCCTCGTCATACTTCGGTTCGCCTATTTCAAAACTTTCAAACTGCAGTTCAAACTTCTTCCCCGAATAGTCGGCGATCGGTGAAAATTCCTTAAAGAGCTCGGTGAGGCCGTTCGTGAGAAGCCAGTCGAATGACCCACGCTGGTGCCCGACGAGATCTGGGAACGGCACGTGCGGCGCTCGATATGCACCGAAGGTCTTCTGGGGGAGGTTCTTACGCATGTGATTGGGGTGAATTAATAGAAGTTTGAACGTATACAAACAGAAGCACACAAACAAAAGCGCGCTCTCGCTTTGCGTTTCTTCTGTGCCCGTATGAATCTGGCGCCCCGCCCTCCGCTACTCACCCGTATCTCAATTTCTAATGTATCAGCCCCCGTATTTTTGTGCAAGTGGGTGTGGGGATAAAGAGAAAGGCGGCCTGTTGTTCAGGTCGCCCGGGCCGGGGGTCTCTGGAAGCCTAAGCTTCTTTGTAGGCGTGCCGCAAACGCCTCGTTGTTCGGCCCGAAAGCCTACACCACCCGATAGCTATAATTTATTTCTTGCTACGCCAGTTGTCAATGTTTGCGTGATGGCCGGTTTGAAGAACTTTCGGGACCCGATAATTCTTCTTTTTGTATGAAATGGTTTCGGGGCGGGTGTAGACCGCCGAGGAGGCGATGCGACGCTCCTCGACGGACGCATCCTTGCCGAGCACGCCCGGGAGACGGCGCGTGACTGCATCCACGATCGCGAGTGCAGGTATCTCGCCGCCGGTGTATACAGCCTCGCCAACTGCAAATTCCTTTACGGTTGCAAGTGTTTTTAGAATCTTCTTCGCGCGTTCATCAATGCCTTCATAGCGACCGCAGACGAGCACTACATCATCATACTTAGTGAGTTTGTCGGCATCTTTATTCGTGAACTGCTTCCCGCTTGGGCTGAACCAAACAATGACCGTAAGGCGTTGCCTTACGGTTTTGCCCAAGGCTGCCTGAACAGCCTTAACTATAGGCAGCGCTGACATCACCATCCCTGGCCCCCCGCCATACGGGCGCTCGTCCACCTTGCCCCATTTGTTGTCGACAAAATCGCGTGGGTTCTGATACTTCACTACCATCTTCTTCTCTTTCCGCGCGCGCCCGATGATCGATGCATTTAAATAAGCATCGCAGGCTTCTGGAAACAGTGTGATGAGATGAAATTTCACTTTTACAACTCCTCAACAACTTGGTCGACGGTTTTTGATTCGGTATCGCGTTTGCCACCGACGGGCTCATTGATTTTTAGATTTACCCGTGCATTCCCTTTCATACCAACCACGCGAAGCAGAATGCGCAATGCCTCGGCGGTCTTGCCGCTCTTGCCGATAATCTTACCCATGTCATCGGGGTGCACGGTGAGAGTGAGGAGTACTCCCATTTGATCAATGGTGCGCGTTGTTTCTACAGATTCCGGATGATCGACAAGCGCTTTAACTGCGTATTCGAGAAATGTTTGGTCTGGTTCCATAGGGATATGTTAGCTATTCCGCCAAAGGCGGCAGGTTAGGTGGCAGGAGTTTCTTCTGTAGCCGGAGTTCCCTCGACAGGAACTTCTTCGGCTGGCGTTTCCGCTGGGGCTTCTTCGGCTGCTGGCTCTGCTTCTGCCACTACCTCTGCCTCAGTCGGCATGGGAGATACCTCATCTGCTGCGGGAGCCGCTAGTGCAGTTTCGCTTTCGGTCTTTACTGCCTCGGCCTCTGCGGCAGTTTTCTTTTCTGCTTCAGCCGCTGCCGCAACCGCCTCCTCATCTACTTGCGGCGTTTTCTTCGGAAGGACATTCACCTTTTTACCGGTGAGTACGCCTTTATTAATCAAGAGATTGCGAATAGAATCAGTCGGTTGAGCACCCTTAGCGATCCATTCCTTCACTTTTGCCTCGTTCAAAGTGAGCGCCTTACTGCGAGGATTATACGTGCCAAGCTGTTCGACTATATTGCCGGTCTTAGCAGCACGCTCCTTTTCCAAAACGGCAATGCGAAATGCCGGATCATTGGTCCGGCCGATGCGCTGAAATCGAATCATCAACATGAGTGCGACTATAGCAGAAGGACGCAGATATTGCTAGAGTAGAGCTAAATGGCTGGTTCTGAACTCTATGAAGGCCCGATAGCGATGACCCGCAAGGGTTTCGGCTTTTTTTCGATTGGCGAAGATAAAGAGGATCTCCTTATACCGCCTGAATCAACAAACCATGCCCTCTCGGGCGATATCGTAAAGGTGACCCCCGCGGGAACATATCGCGACCCAATGGGAAAAATGCCGCCGCGAGAGGCTGGCACAGTAGTCGAGATCGTCTCGCGCGCCCGCGAGTCCTTCGTCGGTACACTCGTCCCATCTGAGGAACGGCCCGGAATCATTCTCCTCCAGCCTGACTACAAGCGGATGCATGTGCCACTCGAAGTGAGAGATGCCCAAGATGCTCCTCTAGGCTATAAAGTCCTCGTTGAAATGAAGGGTTGGGACGACGATATTGCCTACCCATGGGGTGTCGTCACCGAGAAGATCGGCGAGGCTGGCGTGCATGAGACCGAGATGCGCGCGCTTGTCCTCGGCCAAGGATTCTCGAGTGACTTCCCTCCCGGTGTGATGAGTGACGCACACGACCTCGAGTTGAATGGCCGAACCCAAATCAAAGAAGAAGTTGCCAAAGGAACGCGTAGAGATTTCCGCGCTATCCCGACCTGCACCATCGACCCTTTTGATGCAAAAGATTTTGACGATGCACTCTCGGTGCGAAAGCTCGACGATGGGAATAGCGAAATTGGCGTGCATATCGCCGACGTCTCATTCTTCGTGAAGCCAAGCACAAACCTCGACAAAGAGGCCTATGCCCGAGCAACAAGTGTGTACCTCGTCGACCGCACGGTGCCGATGCTCCCTGAGATTCTTTCAAATGACCTCTGTTCACTAAAGCAGGGTGAGGATCGCCTCTCCGTCTCTGCAGTTTTTACACTCGACAAAGACGCCAACATTGTGGACACGTGGTTTGGCGAGACTGTGATTCACTCTGCGAAGCGCTTTGTCTATGAAGAAGCTCAGGATGTCCTCGATAACGGCGAAGGGACGCTGCATGAAGAGCTCGCGCTCATGCTCGATCTATCGAAGAAGATTCGCACCCGTCGTCAGGCGAAGGGTGCGATCGAATTCGACACCGTCGAAGTTAAGGTCGAGCTCGACCAAACCGGTAAGCCGATCGCGATTCGCTTGAAGGAGCGCAAAGCGACTAATCTCATGATCGAGGACTTCATGCTTCTCGCGAACGAGGCCGTGGCGAAGCATCTCTCAGATCTCACGAGTAATGGCGGCCCTCACTTCGCTTCGCTTTACCGCATCCACGATGAGCCAGACGCCGACCGGATCGAGAATCTAGCGAACCTTCTTAGGATTATGGGTTATCAACTTAAGACAAAAGCTGGAAAAGTCTCGGGCGCTGAATTAAATAAACTGCTCGATGCGGTGAAAGGCAAACCTGAAGAGTACCTCGTAAAGACAGCTACGCTTCGCTCGATGAGTAAGGCAGTGTACGCGACACAGAACATCGGTCATTTCGGTCTCGCCTTTGATTTTTATACTCATTTCACTTCCCCGATCCGGCGCTACCCTGACCTCATCATCCATCGCCTCATCAAAGCGCACGCCGGCGGCGACCTGATCACACCTACAGAAATGCAGGAGTTCGACAAACTCGCACTGCACGCATCAGAGCGCGAGGTGGCGGCATCCGACGCCGAGCGCGACTCAGTCAAGATGAAGCAGGTAGAATTTCTCTCGACAAAAATTGGCGAGACCTTTGACGCCGTTATCTCGGGTGTGACCGAGCGCGGTCTCTATGTCGAGGAGCAAACAACCCACGCTGACGGGATGATCATGATCCGTAATGTCGGTGATGACTATTTTGAATTTGACGAAAAGCATTACCGCCTCGTCGGCCGCCGCACGCACAAAGCCTTCCAACTTGGCGATCCTATCCGCGTCAAATTGATGGCCGCCCGCATCCCCGAAAAAGAATTGGATTTTGTTCCCGCCTAAGTTAGGCGACACATCAATATTTCTATCCAGTCCATACTATATAGCGTACTACAAGTAAAACAACCACCGGGAAAGTTAGGACATCGGATGTCCTAACTTTTGTATTCCAGATAGTCGCTTTCTTGAGCAAGGCTTGGGTCATGAATAACTTCAACGATTGTCCGCTCATACTCTGACCGCGTCCCGAGCATTGGATTAAGCACATCGGTCCTAATAATTGACGGGAAATTTCGCACGCCCAAATAATCGAGATGACTGCTCCAGCGATAGTCGAGTAATGCTTCGAGAGCCTTTTTAGTATTTCTAACCTCGCCCGCGCGCCATTCTGGATGCACATAATCGAGAGGATTGAGATGTATATAAAATGGAATATAGAGAAAATGCGCATCACGTTTTATTTGCACCTTGCGATATTTACCCTGCCAGAGAGCACCCGAGCGTTTATGCCGATTATTGAAATATTTTGTATAGCCCATATTAATCTTTTGCATAAACAGAGAAATCCCATTCTCGATACGTTCTGTAACGAGCAGATGATAGTGATTCTTCATTAAGCAATACGAATGGATATCGACGAGTTGTTCACGAGCATGATCTTCGCGCCGCTCATTCAGAATGTAATTCGGCGTCGTGTTGCGATCATTTAAGGCATACAGGTTGTGAATGAAGCGGAGACGGTCGTGCTTGTCTGTAACGATATCTCGTTTCTCCACCCCACGCCCAATAAGGTGCCAGAATTCCATTGCGTCATTATAGCTAAAGTTAGGACATCCGATGTCCTAACTTGTGCATAATTCATGAGCTGGACAATCCTATCGAGGTCAGACTTACTGTTGCTTGCATCACTGAAAAAGAAATGGATTTTATTCCTGCATAAAATTAGAACACCGGAGGTCCAACTTTACTTTTGCAGTTTTCTTATGAGCATAATCATTTTCTGAATTACCCAAGATAGTCCCCCTGTAGCGCAGGTTACGAATATGAGCATCAACCATTGTATGGAACTAATTGTTTTAATTTCTGATCGGATTGTTCCATTACGCAACGTGTAGGTACAGAGCGTGCCAGGCGGCCAAATCGACAATTCCATTTTTGCACATCCGCCTTCCTCAAAAAATGAAGATCCGCTATATAGGCAGCGATGCTCCGATATCGGCGTAGCTAATCCCCAAAACATCGCGAGACCTACGATAAATGCTAACCCACTAATAATTAGACTTAAGCGTGTCATCCGTTGAACATTGTGATGTTCATATTAATTAACTTCAGAGCGACCGTTTAAGTTACTTCGCAACAGCGACCGCTTCGTCGAACTTTACACTTAGGAGTTTTGAGACGCCATCCCCACCCATAGTGACGCCATAGAGGATCCCGGCGCGGCTCATAGTCTCGCGATTGTGCGTGATCACGATAAGCTGCGACTTCTTCGCGAGGTTTCCGATCATGTCGCCGTAGCGACGGCTGTTCGCTTCATCGAGCGAAGCATCGGTCTCGTCGAGGATGAGGAACGGTGGTGGGTTCACCTGACTCATGGCAAAGATGAGCGCAATGCTGGTAAGCGCTCGCTCGCCGCCCGAGAGCTGCATCAGGGAGCGCACCTTCTTCCGAGGAAGATTCACTGAGATTTCAATGCCGGCCTTACCCTTCGTAGCATTGGCGGAGAAGGGGTCGCTTGATTCTTCCAACTCTTCAGATTCGTCCAATTCCTCAACTTCGGGCTCTTCCAAAGTCAAACGTGCATTGCCACCGCCGAACATAAGCGCGAAATATTCGTTAAATGATTCATTTACTTTCGAGAGACCCTCAGTGAAATGTTTAGCGAGTTCAGTATCCAAATCTTGAATGAGTGCACCCAAGCTCTCGGCCGATTTCGCGAGGTCGTCGAGCTCCCGCGCGAGAAATGTCTCACGCTCCGACACCTCTTTGTGCTCGTGACGGATCTCTTCGCCCGCACCGCCAGCTTCTTCGAGGCGAATCTTGATTCGCTCAAGTTGCCGCGCGCGATCTTCCTGGCCGCTATGCTCGTCCTCAGATATCGACCCACGCGGTTCGTACGAGATCCCTTGAGTACCGACGAGCGCTACCACTTCCGCCTTATCGGTATCTAGCCGCCCCGTCAACAGTTTCAATTCGCGCTCGCGCGCATCCGCGTGCGTTACCTCACTTTCTTCATGCGCTTTCGTCTGGGCAAATTCGAGAATGTGCCGACGCAACTCCCTACCCGTCTCGTCGTATGCCGTAAGTTCTTCCCTCGCACGCAGGAGCGCAAGTTTCGCTTCTTCAAGATTCTTGGAGAGCATAGTTTCTTTTTCTCCTAATTTCTTCTGCTCTTCTTCGAGCGCATACACCGACTGCTCCTCATCGGTGAGCCGATCATCGCCGACGATAAACCTGTCGACGAATGCTTTTATCGTCGTATGTAACGACTTCAGCGCTGACAAAATGGCGTCCGATGTACTCGTCTGCCGGACTTGCCGTTCTGCTTCTTCAGCGAGCGCGACGAGCTCTTCTCGAGAGATGCGCGCATAGGGATCGGTGCCGATCTTCGTGCTGCGCTCCTTCGCCGCCGCCAACGCTCCCTCGATTCTCCCGAGCTCGCGTGCGAGCGCGCCCCGCTCGCTCGATAGGCGATCCGCCGTCGCCTCTGCCTTACGCACTACCTCGAGACGCTTAGCGCCCTCCGCATCGGTCGTGGCACGCTCCTCAATCGCCGAGAGCTCGGCACTTGCGGCGGCGAGCCGTCCCGTGGCCAAACGTTTCTCTTCGGCGACCTTCACCTTCTCTTCCGCTATGCGCGTGTCCTCGATCGAGAAGTACATCTGCGCGAGCGTTATAAGTTTCTTCCGTAAACTGTCGGCGCGTTCAAGCTTCTCAACTTGTCGCTCGAGGAAACGCAGATGCGGCGCGAGTTCGCGTCGAAGTGAATTCACCTGTGCGATGTTCACTTCAGTCTTCTCAAGCTTCCGTTGTGCTTCAGTCTTTTTGAATTCATAGACCTTGAGCCCGAGCGCGTCTTCGAGCATCGTACGTCGCTCGCGCGCATTCGCCAGAAGAATCCTATCAGCTTCACCCTGCGAGATGATGTGGTGGCTCGTCTCGCCGATGTTGGCACCCGCCAGCAGTTCTTCGATATCGCGCAAGCGGACCTTCGACCCATTGATCGAGTACTCGCTCGTCCCATCACGGTGTACTACACGCTCAATCACCACTTCATCAAAATCGATATTGAACGTGCGCTTCCCATCCGTTCCGCCATCCGCCAGCCGGCGGATTGGATTATCAAAAACAATCGCGACCGCAGCGCGATTCGAACGAGGCACGGAATGCGACCCGTTGAAAATAAGATCTTCAGCGCGTTTGCCGCGCATGCTCTTCATCGACTGCTCGCCGAGCGCAAATCGGAAGGCCTCGGCAACATTACTCTTGCCCGACCCGTTCGGCCCCACAATCGCCGTCGTGGCCGATGAGAAATCAAGTACGGTCTTCCGTACAAAAGATTTAAACCCGACGATCTCCAGTCGCTTCAACATTGCTCTCTATTGTATCAAACAAAACTGTGCTAAAAGAGTATTCAGAAGGAGGGTAAGTATGCGTCTTGAATCGAATAGGAAGCGCCCGCGACTGGCTCCCGTTTTCTTCCTGGCTGCTGTCGCGGGGGCAACGTGGTTAATCTTCACAACTCCCGAAACGAATGCTCGTCAAAAGAGCCCTGCACGTTTCGAGTCACTCGGGCCGGTTTCAGAGCAACGACCCAATCGCCACGAGTGTTCTCCGGTTCCATAATGTGTCCCCTGCAAAAGATCACGGGCGCGACATCCTTCGAGGATGCCGCGCCCGGTTTTGTAATAAACGAAATGATTTAGCACCGCTACCCACTTGGGGGTTTCGCCGCCAAGTTACTCCCAGTGCATCGATGCCAAACCGGCCTGAGCGGCGGCCTGTTCTGCCTCCTGCTTACTCTGCCCTTCGCCGTGGGCGATTTCTTCGGAGCCGATAAAGACACCAATAGTGAAGCGCTTGTCGTGATCGGGGCCGACTTCGCCGAGTGTTTTATAATTCGGTGTCACCCCACGCTTCTCCTGAGCGAGTTCCTGGAAATGGCTCTTAGCGTCTTGGTACGCACGCTTCGCGATGACGTCATCGATTTTTCCGTACAGATTCGCGGCAATAAATTTCTCTGCGCTCTCGTAGCCCAAGTCAAGATAGATTGCACCAATAATCGCTTCAAAGGTGTCTGCGAGTATCACGTCGCGTGCGCGGCCAGTATCGCGCGCTTCACCCTTTGACAGCAATAAAAAATCATTGACCCCGAGCTTCTGCGCACTCCCGGCGAGCGAGACGGTATTCACAAGCGCAGCACGAAAATTCGTCAATTCCCCTTCGGGCTTGGTGGGAAATTTCTTGAAAAGGAAATCGGTAACGGCGAGCTCCAGCACCGCGTCTCCGAGGAACTCGAGACGTTCATTATGATTCCCTGCATAGTCTCGATGTTCATTCAGGTATGAACGATGCGTGAACGCCTCGATAAGGAGGTCGAGCTTATTGAAAGACAAACCGATACGGCTCGCGAAGCTGGAGAAATCAGGCATGCAACGTAGTGGTAACCATTAGGGTATAGCGCGTTTAGAGAAAATGTACAAACTGGCGACTAAATCCTCGTGGCCTGTGGCTGACTAGCCTTGGTGGCGCTCGCGTGATCGAGAAGCTTCTGGACAGCCGATGTCACGATGGGGAGCATGTCATCATAGAAATTGAGATCAATGATGTCCTGCAGACGGAACCATTTTGCATCGTCGAGCCCACCGCTCTTCTTGAGCACGAGCGGCTCGAAGTCGCATGCCGCGAGGAAGAACCATACGTGCTTGCACACTCTCCCCTTCTCCGGATGTGAAGCGACATACTCATTCTCGCCGATCTGACTCTCGATTTTCCCATCGAGACCGAGCTCTTCTTTCAGCACACGCGCCACCCCGACCTCGGGCGATGGATCCTTATCGATATGTCCTTTCGAGAGTGTCCAGTGACCGAACACGTCGTGCACGAGCGCGAGATAGTATTGCCCGTCGTGCTTGGCATACGCGATAGCTCCCGCCATTTTCTCGAGCGGCAGTTCTTCACGCTTTACTTTCTTTTTGCCTTGTTCGTCCTTGCCTGGTTCGCCGAGCTCCTTATAGACGGCACCGAGGACACCATTCACGAACCTGCCTGAAGAATCGCCACCAAAGGTCTTGGCGAGTTCGATTGCCTCATTGATCGCAACCTTCGCTGGCACTTGTGCGCGATCGGCGAACAATAATTCAAAGAGTCCGAGGCGCAGGATATTGCGATCGATGGGCGCGATGCGCTCGAGTGGCCAGTCAGGGGCGGCCTTCGCAATAACTAAATCAAGATCCTCGCGCTTCGCGAGCACGCCTGAAAGGAGATTTTGTATAAATGGCTGATCGATGTCATCACCACCGAACTCAGCGACATTGCGCGCGAGAATCGCCGATGCTTCCTTCTCTGATGCGTGTGTCGTATCCCACTCGAAAAGTGTTTGAAGAACAACGGAACGCGCTAAGTGACGATTCGCCATGGAAAGATCTATGTGCCTAGTATAGCAAATCGAACGCTTGCACAAGCGTCAATTGTGCAAAAACGTTTCCTTGTGCCTACGCGCCTCCACCGAAGCCGCTACGCGCCTTCGGTCGGCCGCCGATACCAACTATTTTCCCAAGGATACCCTTTGAACTCTTCGCCTCTGCATTCGCGTGTTCGTGTGCGTGGTCGTGACCGTGTTCGCCTATCGGTTCAGCCTTCGTGACCTTCTTGGAAACTGTCGCACCTTTTGCTTTAACTATAAAAATTTGCTTGCCGCGATACATGCCGGTCGACTCGTCGACACGATGTGGGAGGCGGAGATTCCCGCTTTCCTTATCAACGACGGATTTCGTCGCCGAGAGCGCGTGGTGCGACCGGCGGTTGCCAGTGTGACCTCGGGTATGACGCATGCGTACTGACATGCGTGGCACTCTAGCACATGCGTAGGATAAATACAAAAAGGGGTCGTAGCGCGTTCGCTACGACCCCCACCTGGCGGCTACTGTCTATCGGCCACTGACGCGTCTCTGCTGATTGCAACACTGAGAGACGTGAGAACTCACGTACTTTCCCTGCACCCAACAGTAGAGCACGTCATACGGCTTTGTCTCTACGTGTGCGCCTGCTCCCGTACAAACTGCACAGAGCGGATACCCAGCCAGTGCGAGCTCCGGCCGATATTTCGCCACAAACGGAATTTCTGCTGCGGCCCCCTGCTGCTGCATTCCAACAACCTCCGTTGCGTTGCGCTCGAGTCACCCCGAGACCCCCGTTTTGAAACACCTTGTTTCAACCGTCCGCTAAGATTTATACCACTAATTACGTGAACTCTCAATGTGCAAAAAAGAACGCCGGTGAATAGCTGAGGGGCCATGGAGTTTGAGTGCTTCATAATGTGCACGCGTACCATAGCCTTTGTGTTTCTCGAGACCATAGGCCGGATACTGCTTCGCAAGTTTGGTCATAAGCCGATCCCTCGTTACCTTCGCGGCAATCGAGGCGAGAGAAATGATCGGTACTAAATCGTCCCCGTTGATGATCGTCTTTTGTTTATATTCTGGCGGAGCTTTGAGTGATCCGTCGAGCACTATCTCGACGAGAGCTGCATCCGGCGCGAGCGCATTCACGCCGCGGTTGAGTGCCTCGCGTACTGCATGACTGATTCCCCGCTCATCAATAATAGCCGCGCTCGAGAACTCGACCACAAATCGCGCGTCGCCTCCGGCG
>C687J35174_10002484_pt1 | contig 25975 bp, 16 predicted proteins | sample RifCSPhighO2_01_FD_35174 | JGI IMG/M metagenome (IMG submission 35174) | reverse complement strand
CCACCAGCCATTTTCCGCCATCTTCTTCGCTTTTTTGCGGCGGGTCCCTGAAGAAGTAACGGTCGAACCCTTTCACAGTCCAGAATCCGAACCAGTCCCTTTCGGCATCTGTCTTCTCCCAATAGGTTTGGGGCGGATATTGCATATAGAAAAGGAAGTAAATATATGGTCGGCCGTAACTCGTGGTTACGTATATACGCTCATATTGCTGCTGAATTGGGGTAATGTACTCCACTAACTGCTTGTACCCGTATTGCCAGGATGCAGCCCAAGTCTTCGGATAGTGGGCGTGATAGGTATGAAGATACGATGTCACAAGAAACAAGTAACAAGAGACGAATAGCAGGATAAATATCCGTTTCCTTTTAACGAGTTTATACAGATTAACGATTCCGAAGGCGGCGATGATCTGGGGTACGGGAAGGACGTTTAGGGTGCGCAGCGCGTGGGGGGTTTCGCGGGCAGTCGAGGCGGGCAGTACTGCTGAAAGCCACCAAAAGAGGATTAGCGCGCTTGTCGTATCTTTTCTCTTCACAAGGAAATACAACCCTGCAAGGATGAACGGCAGATCTGCGATATAGAGCAAACCCTGGTCCCGGGTGCCTAATCGCGGATTGACATCCCCGGAAAAGAACAAGAAATTCGCACGAAAATGATCCCCGTAATGTTTGAGAAATTCCATCGCGAATTGGACTCTTCGGTTATGAACAATCTTTGCCCACATTGAATTTCCTTCCCGGGCAATGCGGTCATTTGCAGTGATAATCGGATCAACATCCAAGAGGAACGTTACTTCCCGAAATCTCAATTGTCCTTCCCTTGACTGGAGGTAGGGCACCAGAGGGCTCAGGAGCGTAAGCAGCAAAGCTGCCGAGATAAGGAGATATTTGAGGTTGTGGCGCAGATGTTTTCTGTAGATAACCATCAATCCGGCGATCAGTATGGGTACGAAAACCCTGTGGGTATTGAAGGTGTACATTGAGAGGGAAAATGACAAAGCGCTCAAGATCCAATACATGCCTTTCTCCCGTCCTCTTAAAAATAAGTACACCCCGGAAATACTGAAAAAGGTAGCCAGGTTGGCTTCAAATGCGCCTCGGGAGAACTGAAGATGCCAAGGCGAAATCGCGAGCAAGAATGCCGCGATTACGCCTATGTTTAATGTTTGATGTTTAATGTTTAATGATTTTTCTCCAAACAGTTCCTTGACGAGGAAGTAGGTGACGAGTACGGTTAAGATCCCGGCGAAGGCGGAGGGAAAGCGGACGGCGAATTCCGTCAGTCCGAAAACGGCAATTGAAGGCACTGCCGCGTAAATATATCCCGGCGGTTTGTAGTCACCGAAGGCAATAAATCGAGTTATGGGAAGGAATTCTCCGTGTTCGTCGTACCCGGTTTTCAAGATGGAATAGGTGTTGTATCCCAAGGATGCCTCATCCCAATACAACGAGGGTGGATTGCTCCCGAGTTTGTAAAAGCGCAATAAAGCGGCGACCAGTACGATTGTGGCAAGGATCAATCGTTCCCGTCTTCTGTTTCTCATAGAGGTTTTTCGATTTCTGTCATGATGGCGTTATGGCTATTTCCGGCTCTCCATTGGGTAAGGAGATGACTTTCAACGCTCTCTTTCTGAAATCGGCATCCATATTCTTGTAGATATCGATGATGAGCGTTTTCCCGCCGTCCCCCATTGAATGATAGTCAATCGGGTGGAATTCGAATTTCCCGAAATGGTTTCGATCTTCATTGAATCCGCCGGAGACCGTTCCTCCGTCGATAAAGATGTACGTCCAAGGATCATATTTGGAGTAAAAAGCGAAGAAATTCTGCGGCTGGCGCAAATTCGTTGATACCACCACTTTGTCATATTCAGCAAGATGCTCAACCGCGTAATCCACCGCTTCTTGATAGCCGTACTGCCAGCTCTGCGCATATTCGATCGGGGCATGGACGTAATACTGATGCAGATAGTGAAAAAGGCTCAAAAGCACAACGACAGTCAATAAACCAGAACGGAGCTTGGAAATACTCCATTCCTTTCTCAACCACTTCGCAATGAACGCATACGCCCCCATAGCTGAAAGAATCTGCAGGGCAGGAAGCATGACCGCGATACGGGTTGAGCTCGGCACATCGATGGTGAGCGCCGCAGCGACCGGCGCGAGCAGAATCCAAATGAATACCACACCCGGAATCCGTTTGTCCTCGTCTTTTAACAATTCGTGTGCACCCCATATCACCAGCGGCAATTCAAATAAGTAAAGTAATCCGACATTCGGGGTGTAATTCAGCGGAGGTCCCCACATCCCCAGAAAAAGTACATCGGGAGCGAAATGTTTGAGGTATCCGTTCGCAAGCGTCAAGAAGGCAGCCATCGGCCGGTTATGAATAAGTTTCATGGACAGACCGTCTTGCGCAGCGGCATCAACCACTGCCCGTTGAGCCTCTTTTTCCATGAGTCCCGGATGCTCAAAAACACTGGTGCCTTTGAAGCGCATCATTCCCTCCGGAGAAGTCAAAACAGGTAGAAGTGGCAATATGAGGATCAAAAAGATAAATGACGGAAAGACGATTTTACTCACGGCTTTGAAAAGCTCTTTGCGAAAGATGAAAAGCAGACTTATTGATAGCAGCGGAACGAAAATCCGAGCCGATTGGTAGGTATAGAGAGCGGCTGCAAAACAGATAGCCGTGATCGACAACCATTTCTTACTTCCCTTCATACCGTTCAGAAATGCAAGCAATCCCGCTGCGATGAAGAAAACGGCGACGTTTGTCTCAAATCCCGCCCGGGAAAACTGCAAGTGCCAGGGATTTATCGCCAGAAAAGCTGAAGCCAGCAGGGCGATCAATTCCGCGCTTTCTTTCTTCTTCCCCAAGGATAACAATTCTCCTGTCAGAAAATAAGTGAGCGGTATCGTCAACGTTCCCAGCAGCGCGGAGGGAAAACGGACGGCAAGTGGGGTGAGATCGAATGCGGCAATTGTGGCGGTAGTGAGGTAGACATAGAGCGGCGGCTTATAGTCGTCGTGGGACCGGAATGCTAAGGGGAATCGTTCTCTGTACTCATCTCTTCCGGTTTTGAGTATTGAGTAAGCGTTGTAGCCGATCGCTACTTCATCAAGATTCAGGCTGGGCGGGTTCTTCCCCAATTGATAAAAACGCAGAAATGCAGCGAGAGCGACGACGGCGACGAGGATTTTTTTCTGGGACATTTCCTACTCCTTCTTCTTTACGAACCGCATGGCGACCGTGTTATCGGGTCTGAGAATTTCCCGGGTGATTTCAGTCTCGGATACGGGAGCGCATTCACCGACATTCCCGTACAGGGTCCCGGACTCCGGCGGTGTTGTATCGTTCAGGGGACAGGCTTCCCTCGAAAATTTTACTTTGTCTCCAAAATCCCAATCTCCTTCAACATCGCGCTTCCCGATCACCATCTGCTGTCCTACCGTCGGGTCCACCTTCCCAAAGAAGAGGAAATAAAGGTACGGTTCCGTGCCCGATTTACTGATAACGACCTTGTTGTAATTCTTCTCAACCTCCGTCACGTAGGCGACAATTTGAGGGAACTGCACATTCCGATGCCATGGTTCATGAATGGGCTGATGGATGACTGACTGATGGACGAATCTGCCGACTTCCCAACTTCCAAGGATGAGGAAACCCGCGGCAAGCAGCCTCTTCATCACGATACTCCTTTTCCGTATTGCATTAGCGAGAGCGGCGGCTCCGATCACCGTAATGATCTGAAGACCGGGAAGCATGAATACCGAGCGCTGAAGGTTCGGCGAATCCTCTGTCGTCAGGGCCGCCGGCAGCGCTCCGGCCATGAACCAAAAGATGGCAAAGATTCCCGATCGGCTTGGTCTTCTGAGGAGGGTAAAAAGACCGATTAGAAAGAACGGAACCTCAAACCAGTATTCAAGGGACTGTTCCGGTATGACGTAGCGGATCGGAAATCCACCCTGAATGAAGAGAAAGTTACCGTTCACGTATTTCGTGTATTCCCTGAGGAACTCCCGGAGACTGTTCTCAAGTTTGTTATGAAATAGACGGGTAGCAAGGAGTGGGAACCTGGTTTGGCCGTCTTCCAGGAAGGGTACCGCAAGGCGTGCTTCAGCGGCTTTCCAGGTGATATTTCCGATCTGTTGATACCGCGCCAGCCCTTCACCGCTGCGAACCGTCAGATAGGTCGGAAGGATTGCGAAGATAAGAACCAAGATTGTGAGGGTACCCGCTTTTTTCCTGTCGCCGGTTGCCGCCAGAGCGATTATCCAGAATACGGCGTGGAGAAAAATTATCGGGCGGGCCCCGATATAGGCAAAAAACGTCATCACCCAGCTTAGGTAGATTAGGAAGAGAAATTTCGCCTTCCCTTTTGAAATCCACAGCACCAACCAAACTGAGGAAAGCAGCATAAAAGTAAGACCGATTGCGCCGTCAGCCGTCGAGCGGGTCAGTATCACATGCCAAGGAGAGATTGCAAGCAAACCACTTACGAAGAGAGAGAGTTTGTAATTTTGAAAAAGTAGTTTTACGAGAAGATAGGTCAGAAAAACCGACGTGACACCCAAGGCTGCTCCCGTTACCCGTACGGCGAATACGCTCAGGTCAAAAACAGCTATCGAGGCAGCCGTCAGGTACATTGAGAGCATGGGGCGGGATTCGTTAAAAAAACTCGTATGGACTGGTAAGAGTCTTCCGTTTTCGTCCCGAAGGGTTTTGAGGATTGAATAGGCGTTATATCCGACCTGCACCTCATCCATGTCAAACCCCGAAGGTATGCTGTCGAGCCAGACAAGCCTGAATACGGAGGCGATGATAAGAACGAAAAGCAATGCGCCGTGCTTTCTCATATCAGCAGGTCCTTGGTTGATTCATTCATCGTTCATCGTTGAAGTGAAACGACTTACCGTACGTCTTCCTCAAACAGCTTCAACAGCGATTCATCAGTGACTTTCATTTCCTGCTTCTCCAGATGTCTTTTTCGTACAGCCTCCGGAAGCTGCCACAGGGCATGCAGGCTTCCCCAAAGAAAGGCGCTGTCTCCTTTGACGACGGACACAAGCAGCCTTAGAGGAAACCAGATCAGATGGCTGACGATGAGTTTGCTGTCCGTGATGTTTTTCCAAACAAAAAGGAGTTGATTTTTACTGGCGATGCGTCGTATGCGAGCTCTGCCGAAGGCACTGATGTTGGTTGATTCCGGCTGATGATAAACCAGGCTCTTCGGTTCGAATACCACCTTCCATCCCCGCTTCCAGGCGCGATAGGAGAGATCGATATCTTCCCAGTATGCCGGTCGAAAAAGCGCATCCATGCCGCCGAGTTTCAGCCACTTTTCACGGCTGAAGGCTCCCGAACCGCCGAACGCCCAGAGCGTCGGTCCCGGTTTGCGATCCTGCGCCTCTGCGTGTACCAACATCCCCTGTTGAAACTTTCCCGTCGATTTTCCTCTCGTCTTCTCCCCGATGACCTCCATACAGCCCACGGCAAACATTTGTTCGTCTTCAAAATGCCTGCGCAGGGGTCGTAAAAAATCCGACTCGGGGAAGACGTCAGAATTCAACAACACGATAATGTCACCCCGTGCCGCATCGACTCCGCTGTTGCAGGCTATCGCGAATCGCTGATTGGTCCGATGCCGGACTACACGAACCTCAGGAAATGAAGTTTTCAGAATCTTCAAGCTATCATCGGTTGAAGCATCATCGACGACGATAATCTCAGCATCCTCTGCGGCTTTGATGACTTTGGGGAGATTTTTCTTTAAAAGATGGGAGCCGTTATAATTCGGAATAACGATAGAGAATTTCATGGTACCCAGGTGGAATCATTGTACCACGCAATGCGTACAGGACCCTCTCCACGGGTAGGGGTTTCCCATCAAGGGTCGCACTCCAGCCGGGATAATACATATCCGATACAACCAGCATTCCACCCACTTCGCTGCTGACGCCGATGCGTACCGCGTTTTCAGTGTAGTCAAGGATTTCCGCCGTCTCCTCAATGTCACTTTTCCGCAATCTCAACGCTTGGTCCAGCGCCCGTTGGTCATCCTGCGGTTGTTGATAATCTGCAATCACAAATGCCCTGGGAAAAACCTGCATATTTCTGTAGATTCTGGTTTCGCCTTCCTGAAATACCTTCTCAAGTTTTTCATCTTGGAGATCAGTCAGCGCCAACACATACTTGACGTTGAGGAGATCATACATCGGCGAATCAATATTCTCGGGTCGGATAATGCGGTGAAACGCCGTGGGCTCAAGCACCGGTTCGTCCTTTTGGGCAGAAGCGATCAGTGTCCCGTATCTGCCGATGTAGATCGGGTCATAGCCTTCAATAGTTTGTAATCTGTAAACGACCGAGAAATTGGGCGGCAGGATTCTGGCATCGGTCGTCATATATCTCCAGGCTCCGGAATCAGATTTTAAAAAGTTTATGACTTTGGTATCAGGAAACAAGTACTGTTCAACGGAAAAAGGGGTAAATTTCGCGGCGAAGCGCAGGAGATCCCCGGCTGTCAACAGAAAAAGTAAGAGAAAAATGACAGATAGAAGCCTGCCTCTTATTCGAATGTTTATTTTGCTGATTATTGTTAAGCTTGCAATGGATAGGCTTGTTAGAGTAAAGAGCATTGTGGGTAAAATGAGATTTCGCTTGGCTATTTGGAGATACTCCGGAGGAATATGAATACGCAATGGTGAAAATCCGAGTGCTACGATCCACATTCCAAAAAGCATTAAGGCAATGATACCCAGAGATGCTGTCAGTGCGGGTAAGATTAATTTTGTTTTTTCCTCTTTGAGCTTCGTGAAAATGTTCTCTGCCCCGATGGCAACCAGCACGCTTAAACTCAAGTCGATGATCATCATGAGTCTTGATGGTTGGGCGCTGGAAACGAGCGGGAGATTCATCATGAATGGAAATCTTGAGATCGGATTGGGCAAGGCAAAGAGAAGCGCGGCAGCAAGTACCAGGAGGAAAAATCGTTGTGTTTGTTTCAAGCGCTTTCCTGGTGAAACGATGCCCATGAATGCCAGGATCAGGGGTGCTATGCCGATATAGCCCACGAACTCCGTGTAATTGAAAATCCCCCAATAATTGAGTGTTGCCGGATTTCCGAAATAATCCGGGGCGACAAACTGAACCAGGTTTTGCCAGGGAAGAAACCAATCATCCCTTTCCAGCACATTTCCCTGATCGAACGAACGCGCTGAACGGTTGATGAGCTTGAGCGTTGGGAGCCATTGAATTGAGGTAACAACTACCACGATAGCTAAAACCGCCGTGAGTCCGGTCAGGATTTTTTTCCGGTCATGACCTTTACCGATAGTCACAACTCTCAATACGGCATAACAGCCAAGAAGGAAAAGCGCATAAAACGCGGTTTGAAGAAACCCAGCAAATACGATGCAGGAAACTGAGAAGCCGAGGAGCACAAACCAACGAAGCTCCTCCTTTTTCATGATCTTCTCCACACAGTAGAGCCCGAGCGGCAACCAGACAAGAGTGTGAAGCGTCGTGTTCCACTCCAACCAGGCGATGGAGAATCCGCTCAGCGCAAGCGCAAGCGAACCGAGTGTGGAGGCTTTTTTTGAGATTCCGATTTCGGTTAAGAAGAGAAACATGAAGATAGCCAAGAGCACCGGTTGTGCGATGACTTGGATGGTCCAAACCGTGTTAAACGGAATGAAGAAGTAAAGAAAGTTGATCGGGTAAAAAAGCGCAGTTTGGATATTGGCAAGTAGCGGTGTCCCGGCGTGCGTATATGGATTCCAGAGCGGCAACTCCCCTCTTTGAAGCAGATCAAAGGCCAATTGCCGCCAAGGGTATTGCTGGCGGACTGCGTCGGTAATCAGGAAGTTCTTAAAGGGAACGCCTGCCGTTAATCCGTTCCATACCACATCGCGAAACGGATGATACATCCCCACGATGGTATCGGCCGGAATCGGCATCCTCCCTTTAAGCCAAACTGGTGAAAAGAATATGAAAATCGGAAACAATAAGAGAAAATAGAATGGAGCGGATGATTTTTGTTGTTTGTTATTCGTTTGCATGCCTCATTCTGATATTACTCTTGTAAAATTTTTATTGAAAGTGACTTTTGAGAAGTTCCGACTGGTAATTCCGGCTTGTGCGGCAAGTTTTTTCATTACCTCAGGTGATCTGATTAATTGAAGCGTACGATTCTTGAGGGAATCTAAGCTATCCCAAAGATAGCCGTTTTCTCCGTTTTTCACAATTTCCGGCTGGCCTCCTTTGTTGATCACGATTGGGACGCATCCGGCAGCCATGGATTCCGCAGTGGCGATTCCGAAGTGCTCCACCCGCTCGGGATTTTTCTCCTGATCGATGCCGTATCCGGCCGCATGCCAAAAGATTTTCGCCCGCGCGTATTCCTCTTCAAGCTCAGAGTGTTTGATATCTGTAAGTATTTCAACCGGGTAGCTTGCGGAAAATGTTTTCAATGAATTGATCATATCTTTTCCCTCTGCACTGCTGCCAACAAACACCAGCTTCCATCCTGAAAGCCCTTCGTCAACAAGCTCCTTAAAGGCCTGCAAGAGAACGTCCTGTCGTTTGTCATGCATGATTTGCGTGAACCGGCCAACTGAGAGGATGATGTTATTCTTTTTTACCTTTTTCACTGCAATGTTAATCGGAGGATAGATCACCTCTGATTCCAGGTGATATTCCTTGTCTATGATTTTCTTCGTGAACTGAGAGTTACAGATGACCTGATGAATCCGCATCAACTTTATCCGATTCACGAGCGAGTGTCCCTTTACTCCATGCATTGGGATCTGAAAGTGGAGGATATTCTTTTTCGAAAAAAGGAACGGGATGCTTCCGTCGCTGACATAAAAGATGAGGTCATACTTTTTGGTCAAATTTATTTTTTCAATGATTTTTCCCTGTTGAGAGAAGAGACGGAATCCCGAGACGTTGATCGACGCTTGAGAGATGTCTATCCCGAGAAAATTCCGAAGTCTGGCAATGATGTTTTTACTGTTCCAGAATAGATCCACTTCAAACTCATTCTTCATCAAACATTGGGTGACGGCTGCGGTATATACCTCTCCACCACCGATCGTATCAAGATAAGGGGAATACACCGCCGCTCTTTTCTGAATCATAATTTCTCCATTCTTTTAATCCGGGATCCTGTAGGCTTGCGAATAAAAAAGAGATTCAGCGACTAGGTGTTAGCCTGATCCTTTCCTTTTATAGCCACAGCGACGATTAAGGCGCAGTAGGTCAATGGTGAGATGGCTTCCAGTAAGTTTTTTATGCGCCTGCCCCAAGCGTTTAATTCAAATAATCTTCCAGAATGGCTTTGAAGCCTGGGATAGTCAAGCCAAAGTGAGATGCTTCTATCCTTGGCAAGATCGTCCTTGGGATACATTCTGATGAGTGAAAACCCGGCTTCTTTCACAAAGGAACGAAGCTCCTGAATGGTATAACGATATTCATAAAAGCGCATCTTTTTCTTTTCCCTCGGACGCCGCTTTCCGATGATTTCCAGAAATAATCTTATCGGTGTCTTCAAAAGGATCATTACCCCTGTCCAACATCGTGTGAGTTTACGCAGCGGAGAATCGAACGGTACCTCGATGATCGCTATTCCGTCCTTTTTCAGGACTCGATGCGCTTCTGCGAGAGCCTGGTCGGGACCCTCCTCAAAGTGCTCGACAACACCCAGTGAGAGATACGCTTTAAACGACTCATCTTCAAAATCGAGATGTTTCACATCTCCCAGCCGAACCTGGGCTCCGGGAAACTCATGTTTGAGCTTGTCCAGGGCATAACTGTTGCTGTCCACGCCTTCGATCTGATAGCCCTCATGAGTGAGTGTGATGATCCATTTACCCAGTCCGCAGCCTGCTTCGAGGATTTTCCCTTCTTTTGGCAAATATTGTTTGAATATCGGATGCAGTCCGTCGGTCTTGACGAGTTCCAATTCTTCGGATATCGATTTCTTTTGCCAATACTCATCCCACTCTTCTTCAAGTTCTGGGATATATTGCTTAGAGCTCATTGGTCTTCTCCGCGTCAATATCCTTGTACGTTTTTTCCAGGCTCTCGTTTCTCTGCATTTCCCACAGCCACACCATAATCAGAAATTGATTGAATGCCTGATAGAATATTTCGATCCACCCGGTCAGGCCGTCGCGCCAGCCGCTCTTTTTCACGCAGCGGAACCAGAATTCCCGTGCCGGCGCGGAAAAGAGATGCTTCACTGCTATGGCTGGATGACCGGCCGTTCTTCGCAGTTCCGCTTCCAAACGCGTATAACGGATCGTTTTCTCAAGCATCCACCCCAATCCCCTGTGAGTCAGGTGGATGAGGTTTCCTTTGAGGAAACCGACCGTACCCGTAACCCGCGGGTGTTCATGGAGTTCTCCCTCCCAGCGTACGAGTGCGTCTTTTTTCAGCAAACGATGCTGGTATTCCGGATACCACCCTCCGTACTTCAACCATTGACCCAGGATGATGTTCTTGTGGGGTATCTTATACGATGCGTGCGACAGAGTGTTTTTTTCGATTCCCTTATTGATTTCCTCACGCAACTCTTTCGAAACTCTCTCGTCGGCATCTACATAGAGAAGCCAGTCTCCGCTGGCATGTTTTGCTCCGAGATTGCGCTGCTTGGGGAAGCCTTCCCAGGGGGCTTTGATGACCTTGGCATGAATTGCATCGGCAATGGTGAGCGTAGCATCCAATGAGCCGGCATCCACAACAACGATTTCGTCAACCCAGCGCAGTGATTNCAGGCATCCCGGAAGGAANTCCTCTTCGTTTCGTGTTAAGACGATAGCTGAGATTTTTGTCATACGGCGTTTGTGTATATTGTAACATCCTGAGGCGAAGTTACTCGATCCGATAGAGGGTGAGTTTATCGTTTGTTAAGACCTGGGTCGTATTGATTCCTGCTAAATTTGTGCGTTCGTTCTCTTCTTTGGTCAAGAGAATATAGTCCATGCCGGAGTCGGTGATCAGGGCTCGTCTTTTTTCAGGATCGTTGTTGTTAAAAAATTCAATGGCCTTTTTTCTCCTGCCTTCAAAGTCTTCTCCCGTGATCCGAATAAAGGTTTCCGCCGAATAATAGGTCGTCCGATGCGACAGTGCAGCGACTAGGGCTAAAGAAGTATTTTGCTGTGACGGATAGACCAGCACCCTGGAGTCTGCCGGGGTCTCAAGTCTCAAATAACGGTAGATATCAAGCTCGGTATTGGTGATAACCCGCTGACTCACTTTCAGTCCGTCCCGTATGCTTTGCGTGTTGCTGGGAACAAATAAAAGAACGAGGAAAAATGCGAGAAATAACCTGCTTGGACTGGGGGCTTTTGAGGCAAGTGCCCAAATGAACGGCGATGAGAAAACACCGAGCAGCAGGAGCCCGTACGGCCCGAACTGGATGATGTCATATGACATCCTTCCTTGATTAAAGAGCAGTGGCAAGATGAGAGATCCAAGGATCATGCAGATGATCACGATCAGAGAAGCTTTCAGGGGTTTTATCATGCGAGCGATGGTGATCACCCCCAGCACTCGCAACCAGAGATTTCCAAAGATATACAGAAAGACTTCATTGACATTAATCTGCGCAAGTCGCAACCAGTTGCCGTCCGCGCGATAGTATTGTTCTAAGAGCGCATATCTGGGAAGGTTATAGCGGGTCGGATCTTCAACCATTCGCTTCAATGTCCAGCCTGGGACAAAGACCAGCCCGGCGGCTGTCTGCGGATCAAATACCGGTAAAAAGATGATCATTTCAATTCCGACCGTGGCTCCTAAGACTAACCAATAGCTATGATCCCGTTTCAAAACAGACATGACCACTGTCGCGGCTGCCAACGCAAGCGTTACCAACAATCCTCCCCAAGCCTTGAATCCAATCATGACCCCAAAACACAAGGCAGCCAGCATGCCGCTTTCCTTGACTCCCTCCTCTTTATGCATCAGGAACAGGAGACCCCCGATCATTACCGGCAGTACAATCACGGCATGCGGATTAACCATCATGTTTATCAAGGGATCCAACATGAACGTAATTGATGAAAATTGGAATTCTGGTCCCCGCAGGAATTGCACGAACCAAGAAGCATTACCGGAGAAGAGGGCAATTCCCAGCGCGATATTCGCCGTCGTCTCGGAGCGGAATATTTTTCTTACAAGAACGAAAACTCCCAAACTCATCATTGCCGATGCAAACGCCGGAAGGACCCGGTAGTACATCTCGTACGTTGAAAGCGGCAGATATTTGACGACCGATGCAATCACCAAATCCAGAAGGTAGTGATAGTTGTGCACGTAAGCACCCGAGAAACCGGGATGTCGCGGCGGCATATGGTCTTTGAGCTCATCAATGAGAAAGATATGCCAAATTGAATCATGCAGCGAGAACTCTTGGAATTCGAAACCTTGTGGTATGGCAATCCCGCTACGGTAAAGCGGCAAGCTTTGAAAAATGATTCCCAGCGCCAGAATCGCCGCAAACAGCCATTGCGCCGGCGTCGGGCGGGACGGCCGACGTATTTTGATTGGGTTTCGAATGAACTGCCATACGAGATAGCCAGATGGGAGGAAGGCTACAAAGAAGGGAAGCTCAATCAACCTCACCACAAATACGGATAAGGCGTACATCGAGAAACCGGAAATCAGGGAGAGAAAGAGGCGCTCGAGCCGTGTACGTATTATAAGCCTCCTCGTGAGGCTCATTCCGGGGAGCAGCCAACATACAAGCGTAATTCCCCCGAATGCGAGTGCATGGATGATTGTTGTGAGGAGTTGTCCTGCAATAGTCATACGTGTTTACCTGAATTGTATGTTCAGCCTACCCATAACGGCCGAGGATGTCGTACACCCGAATTTTGACGAGACCCGAAAATGAACGCAATGTATCCTTGAACAAATTGACTTTTGTCCGAGGATCATTGACCCAGCGTACGGGGAGCTCTTTTATTCGCAATTCAGATTTTTGAGCCAAAAAAAGGATTTCCGCATCAAAACTCCAGTCCGAAAGAAGCGATCTTGCGAATATCGTTTTTGCCCATTTAGTGCGAAAGAGTTTAAAACCGCAGGTGATATCTGATATTCCCTTCGTCACCAGGACATTGGTGAGCGCGGTAAAGACTTTGCCGCCGAATTCGCGAAATTTCGGCTGATGCACCAAGACGTTTGCACCTTTCATTTTTCTTGAACCGATGATCACGTCATATTCATTACGGATATTCATGAATTTCCCGAGCTCCGTCATCGGTGTGGCCAAATCAATATCGAGAAAAAGCACCCATTTGCCGTTGGCATTGAGGACCCCCTGCTTAATGGCTCCGCCTTTCCCCAGATGCGGACTCTTCAACACTCTCGCATTGTCGATATTTTTCACAAACCTGCGCGCAAGGGTGATCGTCTGGTCCGATGAACCATCGTCAACGACGATGAGCTCCCAGGAAAATTCCTCTGCCTGCAGATACTTGATGATGGTTTGCAGGCCACTCCCGAGCCGTTTTTCCTCGTTATACACCGGAATGACCAGGGATAAATCCGTTTTTCTCCTCATGGAAGTATTTTATCGGAGGCCTCTTTGAAAAGCTAGCGTAAGGTCTGAAGATCGGCTGTTCTTCTCAGCAGCGCATCCGCGATCGCCCGTCTGCGAAGCGGCGGACCTTTTAAGAGGAATCGCAATGATTCTTTAAGGAGTGCAATTTTCGAGCGCAGTGGTGCGTAGCGCAGGCCGAAGATCAGTCGATTACGACTCACGAAATAATCCTGAAACGGTGATCCCGATCCGCCGAATGAGGATGCGTTCTTATGCCAGAGTTTTGCCATGGGCAGATACAGTACTTTCAAGCCATTGCTTGCCGCCCGTAGTGAAAAATCCGCATCTTCGAAGTAGAACTTGTAAACCGGATCGTACAGACCGACCGTCTCGTATGCTTTTTTATTGAGGAGCGTGGCACATCCCGTAACGAATGATGTCTTTTCCGGCTTATCGTATTGACCGTGGTCAACCTCATCGACGCCTCGGTGGTGGGGAAGGACGTTTGCCCAATCGATTTCTCCCCCTGCATACCAGATCACTTTGCCGCGCTGCGCGTCCGCGTACTTTCCTCTATGAAATTCGAACCCCGGGGCAAACAAGATCTTTGGCGAGGCAATATCCCCTTTTTCTGCTTCGAGGTTTGCGACCAACTTTTCAACGAGATCCGGATCAACGTAGGTGTCGTTATTGAGAATCAATGCATAGTCGCTGCCGCTGCGGAACGCTTCGGCAGCTCCGAGGTTGTTGCCTTCGCAAAATCCGAGATTTTCTCGGTTGGCAACGACCTTCACCTTGGGAAACTTTTTTTTAATTGAACGAACGGAATCATCACTAGAAGCGTTATCGACGACCAGTATACGGATCTCCAACGCATCGCTCACCAGCTTGGTAAGTGATTCGAGACATTCAAGCGTATCGAGCTTGCCGTTGTAATTGAGAATGATGATGGTTACGATTTTCTTCTTGGCCATAATAAGACGATCCCGACCCCGGCCGCAGCTGCCAGAGAAATTATAGCACCCAGTATGAATGATCTCGGGCGATAAAAGAACTCAATGGTATGCTCTCCTTTCGGTACCGGTATGGCTCGCAGCGTATTCTTATATCCGCTGATCGGCACTGCCTTCTGATCCACGTAGGCCTCCCAGCCTGGATACATGGTATCGGTCAAGACCAGCGTCGAATCTTCTCTTGCAGCGCTTTTGAGCGTCACGGCTGATGGGAGGTACCCGGAGATGGTAACCGGTACGGCGGGATTGTTTTGAAGAAATGCCCTGGGAAAGGCAGCTTGATTTTGGTAGATTTTCGTCTCACCCGATTCGAAGATGAGCCGGTAACGATCTTCGGAAAGGACAGCGACAAAATCTTGCGGATAACCAGTGACAATATATCGAGTGCTTAGCTCATTCAATTTCGGACTCGTAAGATCATCAATTCTTGGAGCGTTCGGGCTCTGCGGTTCCTCCTGCCAATACTTGAGGTAGACGGCGGGTATCGCTGCAGCGTATCCCGAGGCGTCAAAGACTCTCGATGCAATACCCTGATTTTCGGGAAGCGACTGAAGCTCGCGCCGCAAGTTGGCAAAATCGAGAAGCTCTTGGTCCGTGAATCCGTTGGGAGAAAACGGCTCCCGTACCTGCAGGTGCGTCCAATACACTCCCAGACCGGTATAGGCAAAGTTTCCGCTGGTGGATAGATAGCGATCAATCCCCGCATGCCGGATGAGCCAGTTAAGCGCGGGGCTTTCTTCCCTGGTGATCTTGAGCGGCAGGCTCACGAGGTTGCCTGTTGAAAATACGAAGAGGTCAATAATCGTCAGGATGAGAAGGGTCTTGGTGAAATCTTTTCTTCTCCATTCCCATACGACACAGGCGGCTGCCATCAGCACTGCGAGGACAAGCATATTCATCATCCATTCCCCGGCGATCGCGTCGAGTTTTTGGGGTGAATAGCTGAGGCTGTCTGCGATGGGCCTCCCTCTCACAATTCTAAAAAGCCAGTCGATCGCGCCAATGACAACCTGCGTCATCCTTTTCTCCTCTCGAGCTTCGCGGTTCCCAATCCGGCCAAAATCGCAATCGCAAAACTATAGACCGAAAGCAGGCGTATCGGAGATCTTAATTTTCCATAGAAAGGCAAGAGTGCTTTCAAGGCGGCAAAGATCGGCGTTTGACTTCCAAGACTCACAAGCAGGGCAACGAGAGCCGCGACCATCCAGAATCTGGATGCTTTGCTGGGGACTTTGAGCGAAGCATAGAGCGCCAACGCAAGCGGAAAAATCCCCATATATCCTTCCGTATTGGCCATACCCGTTTCAAGCTGTGATCCCGGTCCCCAAGAAGAACCGTTGCGCCAACTTCCGTAGAAGCGAGCCATAATCAGGCGGGGAAACTCGATAAGTTTTAATTGATTTTGCGATGCAAACTCGATGCTCTGCGGGCGGAAGGAATTTGCGGAGAGCTCCAGAAACGGAAGCAACTGTACGGCGACCAAGGCCAGAAAGATACCAACAATAGCCAGCAATGATCTCCACGCCCGCTTTCCGGATGACCGGAAAAAGATAAGGAAGTACGGGAGGAGTGCCATCCACGTGTAGAAGCTATACTGCGGGTGCGAGGAGAGAAATTGCAGGCAAAGCACGCCGATGAGCAATACGGCACTGACTTTTCCCGGTTTTCGCAAATATCGTTCCAAGGAAAAAAAGACCAGCGGGATCAAGGCAATGCCCTGCAGTGAGTTTATATCATTGACCGCGGCAATGAGCGTCCCGGAAAACCCGAAGGCCACTGCCGACAACAGCGCCGCAACCCTGCTTTCGGTGAGAAGCCTGACATAACCATAAGTTGTCACGGCAGCCAAGCAGACGTAGAAGACAGTGAGCAGAGTCATTGCGGTCGGAATGGGAAACAATACATAGGCGAGGTTAGTCGGGGCAAACGCGTTATTCGAGAGGTCGGCAAGGAACGGGATGCCGCCCAATACATACGGATTCCACAGCGGCAATCTGCCGGATGCGACTTCCTGTTTCCAAAAAAGATAGTTCGGAAGTCGTTGGGTCAGATTGTCCCCGTACAAAAATCCTCGACCGCGGGTGATATACGGAATAAAGAAGGAAAGTGATAAAACAACAAGAAGCAAAATCGGCCAACGCTTCTTCATAAAAAAACTCGTTAGCAAATAACTCAGACCCAACGGGGTTCCACCCCTTGGCGGTCCAGCGACGCCGGACCTGTTCCCCTTCCGATGTTCCATCGGAACCAGGGGGTATCCCCCTTGCCGCGCCCGCAACGCTTCGCGTAGCGAAGGCGGGCGGGGATCCCCCATTATAAGGTTACCAGTACGCTGCAAATCCGCTTGCGCGTATAAACAATAGTGTGTAACCTTATAATAATTTTTGTTTGAGTTTCAGAAGCATTCTTTTTGCCGTTGGTGCGTTTTCGATTCGAACCTTGTTGATCCAGTACCCCAGCTCTTTACCTTTTCCGGCAAGCTCGCTCTTGGTCTCCTGCAAAAAATCTGCGCTTTGATATTCCCAGAAGCCTTGTTTTTCCCAGATTTTTACGAAAACGATGAACATATAGAAGGCTTGCAAAAGCGAAAGCACCAACCCGTGGAGGCCGTCTTTATAACCATCCCTCGCAAAGAAGTTGGTGAGGAAGTCTGACGCCGGCATACGGATGGCATCGTACCAGCGTATGGTCTTCCCGGATTCCAAAAAGCTCGCTACCTCGTTGTCCGAATAATAGTCCATGATTTTTTTAACGTATTGGTTCGTTGAGGTGTAGTTATAATGGATAATGTGCTCCCTTAACTTCTCAGTTTTTCCTTTGACTACCAGTAGCTCATGATTGTGTTTCCCGGGAAACTTTCCTTTGCCGTTGCGGAACAGACGAAGTTGATAATCCGGATACCATAGACCGTGCTCGATCCATTTACCGAAAATGATGTTTTTCCGGGGAATGAAAAAACCGACTGGTTCATGACTGCTGGTGGATGGACCATGGAGAATTGCTTTGATTTCTTGGCTCAGTTTCTCTGATACGCGCTCGTCGGCATCGAGACTCAAAATCCAATCGCCCGTAGCCTTCGTACATCCGAAATTTTTATTGATATTGAGCATCAGCGGATTGTTCGGGCGTTTGAACACTTTTGCGCGGTGCTCTTCAGCGATTTCGGCAGTGCGATCCACGGATTCATTGTCCACAACAACGATTTCGTCCGCCCACGTTACTGAATCGAGGCAATCTTTAAGTACTTCCTCTTCGTTGTAAGCTGAAATAACGGCAGAAAGGGTCATGGTTTTTTCCTGAGATACTTGATGATGAGTCCTATTTCCTGAAACACTTTATTTTTCGCAAACAGAAGTAAGAGTGATGCATACAGTATAACAGCCGACAGCACCAACACTCCCATTCTCATAAGCGAACCGTTCACCATCGGGGATAAGGCATAGACCGTTGTACCCATGATCGCCGTAGAAATGAGGGGTGCGGTGATGTTGGGAAGCACGGAGATGGGAAGTAAGCGCTTGACAACAAAAACGACTATGACGGAGCTGGTTGCGGTGAGGGCGGAAGCCAAAGCAACACCGTTATACCCGAAAACACCGATCAGCAGAGGCGTTAAGCCCCAGGTCAATGCCGTCCACAAGATCATCAGCTGCAAGCTCGTTTTAATTTTCCCGATTGCATTCAAGGTATTGGTGAGCGTGGTTGACAAAGATGCCCAGAGGGCATTCACCCCAAAGAGGGTTAAAGAGATGAGCGCCGGCTGCCATTTCTCGTAGCGTGGAATGATCCCGGTTAAACTCGGCGCGAGGCTGACAATGCCCACCACGGAGGGAAAGACGACCGTGGCGATGGCAAATAGCGACTTTTCAACTGCTTTGCCCAATTGTTCCTTATTATCCTGAAGACGGGAATAGGCCGGAAATGTCACTCTGATGACGCTGTCCGAGAAAAAGCGAAGCGGCATCAACGCCCAGCGCTGTGCCCAACCGATAAACCCCACTTCAGCGAGTGGCAATACTTTTCCCAAATAGGCGGTTAACAGATCGTCTTTGACGAGTGCCAAAAGGCTGTTTGCCTGAAACGGCACACCGAAGGATAGGAGTTTCTTCGCCGACGAGCGCTTGATCGCGAAATTGGGAATCCACGGTTGAAGGATATAGATGACAATCACCCCAGCAACACCGCGTATCAGAACTGCGGCCGTAAAACTTGCTACCCCGCTACCTTTCCAGGCAAGATAGACCGCAATGATGTAAAAAAGTGTATTCTCGACAATCTGGGGTATGATTAATTTATTAAATTGAAGTCTTCTTTCGAGGAGAATTGAAGGTATCGTCTTTAAGGATGAAAGGAAAAAGGCAACGATCAACGCCCTCATTAAGGCCAAACCGTCCGTGGAGAGGTTATAAAATCCCGCAATCCGAGATGAAGCAGCCAACGAGACCACTACCAGGGGAACAACCAGTATTTGCTGGATGGTAAAGGTAGTTGCGAGATCCTCTTCCTCGAGTTTTTCTTTCTTTTGGATGAGAGCGGCGGCCAACCCGATGTCCGAAAAATAAATGAGGAAATTGACGACCGCGGTAACGACGAAAAATACTCCGTATTCCTGAGGTTCAAGAAAAACGGTGAGCAAAAGAGTAGCCGCAAAAGTCACGATCTGCAAAAATAGGGTTCGGCTCGTCAGCGCCACGACACCGGTCGCCGCCCTGTGGATCACTTCTTCGGAACTACCTACATCCTGCAGTTGTTCTTCTTCAAGCGCCATCAAGTTATTGTAGCATTAGTTTTTAGCCGTTTGTCTCAAAAACTTTTCGTGAGAAGATTTTCTGGCCAGAAACTGTCGTAAATGCCAGAATGAGAATTGTTGTGAGAGTGATGAAGTTTCCCACTTTGCGAATCGACGTTTCGTGAAATACCACGCTGACTGCATGCTCTCCTTCTGGAACTCTGATACTCAGGAGTTTTAGATCGTTTTCCGACGAGGGCATTACTCTTTGTCCGTCGATGGCGACTTTCCATCCCGGAAAATCAAAAATATTCAACCGGATTTCCAGATCTTTTTCGCTCTTCGTCTGAAGAGCCAATATTCCGGGTACATTGCTTTCAATCTTTATTTCGCCGCTTCCTGAAAGGATCGTGAAGGGTGTCGTGGGTAATTGATTCTTCTCAATCGCGACTTGAGTAACATCCTGTTTTTCTACATCATTCCATTGGGCAACTGTTTTCACTTCTCTCGGAACAAATTCGAAGCTTGTTTTTGAGACTGTCCACTGCATGAACTCATTGTTGAGAATATTACCGTCTTTGACATCAAGATAGGTTTGAGGTCGGAAAAGTTTGAGGTTGGGATAGATGAGCAATCCGAGCACCGCAACGGAGAGCACGACTTGTGTGAGATGCGTTCTGAGGTGTTTCAAGATGAGTGAAACAACAGCCCCGGATAGGACAGAACTGAAAACGGCAGAGAGGAGCAGAAATCTCCAGGGAAATTGCAGATACTGCAGCGGTTTGATGATATCCCAAATAGGCTGTGATGAGCCGATTGTCATGAACGTAGCCAATAGAAATAAGAGAAAGAGGAAAGAGGTATAGAGAGCCGGTTGGAGTGCTTGACTGCTTGGTTTTTGTCGGTATGCGATGAGCCAAAGTATCGGCGCAAGAAGCGTCAGTGCGACATGCAATTTTCCGATTTTAAATGACAGACCATCAAGCAGACCGGCACTCGAACCGCCGTACCCCCAGAGCGAATTCCAGAGCTGGGCAGGATAGACGAAGTGCAGTTTATAGGATGCGAGATCAGCAAGGAGGATGGAGTCAACCAGCGTATACTTCCTCTCGACGAGTGCCGGAATCCAGAAGAAGGCGGAAAGACCTGCTGCCAGCAGGGCTGAGAGCAGCGTGTAGCGAATGGCGAATGGTTTGTGCTGGGTCCGCATCAGTAAAAATCCCACATAAAGAAGCCAGAATGGGATAAACGGCAGGAGGATGAGGTTGTGGGTGATCATCGAGAGGGAGAGAAATATTCCCAGGTGAATCCAGTGCTGTTTCTTCCCTTGGAGTATCAACCGATCTGTAGCCCAAAATATCAAAGGTATCCAGACGAAGGCAGCAAGCTCGGCCAATGCTCCGCGAACGTAGGCATCGACTGCGTGATACGGAGCGTAGGTGTAGAAGGCAGAAGCGATGATCGCTCCTGCCTTCCCGAAATGTTCTTTCGTCCATATGTACATGGCAATGGCCGCGGCGATAAAGGCTGACATGAACACGAGCTTGGTTGAATCGATGAAGGAGGTGCCGAGCAGCAGATGGTAGATCTCACCGAGATAGTAAACAAGGGGCGGATAAAAGATGAACAGCGGATAACCAAAGCCGAAACCGAGATCAGCGACCCAATGTACCGGAAATTGACCGGCTGCCAGTGCGCGATCAAGTTCGTAGAGACGAACAACTTGTTGATCGTCATGCATAGAAAAGTAACCTCGATGAAAAAGCGGTATCATCGCAGGCAACGTCAACGCAATGACGAGGGCAGCTGCTGCGTATTTTGTTAGAGAACTTTTTTCTTTCATCATTCTCTACTCATGAGATCTTCTTACTCTTTTTTCCTGCGAACAGTTGTTGCTTGCCTCGATGTACGAACGTAGAGGCTCTTGCGCCGTAGATCTTGCCCAATTGTACCAAGAGGATGGTTGAGTAGGGTAAAAACAAGAGCATGTAGTGCGGCCAACCGATGATAAAGGTGAGAAAGATCGCGTAGACTGCCAGCCAGACCACCAAAACCGATTCAATCCCAGCCAGCTTGTTCATGATGACGCGAATTGCCGCAACCAGAACCGCTAGGACGTTCAAAGGCCAACTCACCCGCCAGAGATTGCTCTTTACAGTTGTGTATACCCCCCACTCTTGACCGAACCAAACCCTCCAACGGTTAAAGAGCACCAGAAGCCAGTAGGAACCGGTCGGCACGGTTCCGACATTTCCTTGACGGTAAAAGGTGAGAATCCACTTTTGGGTTCCTAAATACTCCCTGAAACTGAAGCCGTTCATAAACAAGGCTGTATATGACGCGAGATGTACCAGACCGGCAAGCGGGAGGCTCAAGGTAAACTGGCGCAAGGTTTTCCACTTGCGCTTGAGCAATAAAAACCCAAAAAGAGCAACGACAATCGTCGCGGCGGCGGCGAAGAATTTTGTCGCCGCGACCGCCCCGACCATCAGCGATGCCGGTATAAACCATTTGCCCTCCTTTAAGCCGCGTATGAAGAAGAGAAACGTCAGATTGATGAAGGCCATCTGTAATCCGTCAAGCATTGTGATGTTTGCTAAATTTCTAAAGACGGGTTCGGTTACAAGAAGTGCGGTCGCGGCGATCGCGAGCCAACGGTCCTTGAGAATTACCATGCCCAAGGCGAAATGGGTCAGCAGCGCGAATATGAAAAAAGCGAGCCCGACCAGTGCCGGTCGTCTGAAGAGCAGCAAACCCAAACCGATGAGGTATTTCCCCAGCGGAGGCATCTCCGGATTGATGAGGATCGGATTCTCCCCGTGGACATAGCGCCATCCCGCCCATGAATAGAGGCCGCTGTCCCCGATCGGTATTGAGGTACCCGCATCCGGGTTGACCCATTGGGAGTTCAGATAATCTTTCTCCATTTGCTTCGGATTAAAGATCTCCCAGTAGGTTGAAAGATTTGCAAGCATGAAATGACCGGCAGAGAACAAGGCGATCAGCATGAGAATAATCCCCACGCTTTTTGCCGGATTGTTGGGGACATATTTGAACGCGGCTACTGTTAAGACAATGATCAGCGCGATCGCGGAAAGGCCCTCCGCGGTATTTCGTACGAGTGTACCTCCAAAGATTGCCTTCACAACCCGGGTCTTGTCCTGACCGGGAGAAATCTGGAATCTCAACAGGCCATCCGTCTCTTGGGGATTGAGGTTCACCTCCTCATCATCGATAAATACCTTCCATCCCGGAAAGTAGTGAATATTCAGGGTCATGAGTGCCGGTTCCTGCAATCGGACTTCTAGATAGATGTTTCCCGTTTTTTTATCGTCTTCCAGAATCTCGTATCTGTCTTCGGATATGGATAACGAATACGGAGTTTCCGGCCTGTTTTTTGGATCAGTTTTTATCCAAATGGGAGTGAATTCGTTTTTCACGGTTGTCGTGTCGTCATTGGTGGCATAGAAGCCTTCTCCTCTGTCGATAAATCTCACTTGCGTGGCACGCGGAACATACTGAGAAAGCACAATGAACGCGAGGAGGATTGCCGCGCCTTTTATAAAGCGTGGAAATGTGTTCAATGCGGAAAAGACCACTGCAGCAGATACTGCCTGAATGAAAACAAACAGCGTTGAGAGCCTCCATGGAAACTGGATGAGCTTGAGCGCGGGAAAGAGGTTAAGGAGTGGTGAAGAAAGCGGGTGCATGAGGAAGATAACCAGAAGCGCCATTCCCATAAACAACCACTGCCTTTTTATCCCTGCAATGCCAACGAAAAGCAAGGGAATAATGCCAAGCATTCTGACGATTTCACCTAGAGGTAGGAAATAGCTTCGGTAATCGGAAATGTCCACCCCGCCGGCTCTCGTGTACTGCAGATCCCAAAGTGCCGGAATCCAAAAAAATGCGGATAATGAAAGCCCGAGTATGAAAGCGTAGAGCGGTCCCGCCATTCGTTTCGCGAATTTGCGCAGTCTGCCTGATCGGCCGTTTCGCAAATCGGAAACTACGGCGGGCAGGGAGCGAAAAGCCTGGTGCCTTTTTTTTGATTTGAAAACTAGCCTTGCGATGTAGAGGAGGAGGACCGGGGTGAAAATGAGCGCCATTACATTGTGCGACATGATAAGTGCCGCATAGAAAAGCCCCAGTGCTGTAATGTTTTTGTAATTTGCCTTTCGCACCAGGCTATCTGCGCTCAGAAATAGAAAAGGCACCACTGCCAAGGCAGTACTCTCCCCCAGCGATCCCCTGCCATAGAGGAGAAATATTCTATACGGGGTAAAAACATAAAAAGCGGCAGCCATCAGCGCCGGAAGATGACCCCATTTCTTCGCATAGAGAAACATGCCCTGTGCAGCCAATATGACACTTCCACCCAAAACGATTTTTATGCTGTCGACGAAGCCAAATCCAAGAGCATGGGGAATTTCCGCCAGATAAAACGGGAGGGGGTAGAGGAAGTTTGCCACCGGATAGCCGAATTCATGATTAAGCCGTTGTGTCCAGCGTACCGGGAACTGCCCGTCGCGAAGACTTTCGTGAAAGGCCGAAAAGCGAATGACCATCCATTCGCCATCGTCACTTTCCCAATACCCTCCCCTGAAGAGCGGCCAAATACAGAGCAGCGCGAGTGCGAGTGCTGCCACCAACCAGATTGAGAATGCTTTGAAATATTTCTTCATCCCGGTACGGGTTTTATGATAGCACGTCAGGTCGTCTGCGCGATTTTACAGCCAATGTGAACCCGAGGGCCAACAGAACACAGAGGCTGACAGCGGAGATTGACGCTCCCCAGATGAAACTTGCAGGCCGATAGGTGAAGAGAACGTGATGTTCGCCTGCCGGAACGACCACACCCCTGAATGCGTAGTTGGCGCGCAAGATGGGGACGGCTTCTCCGTCTACCTCCGCTTTCCAGCCGGGATAGAAGGAGTCCGTGAGCAAAAGTATGGAAGGATTTTGGTTTTGGGTATTCACTTCAACACCATTGGGCAGATAACGCAGGATTGATGCTTGCGATTGGTTTGTCGCTTCAGAAACGCTGATCCCGGGATCTTGTTCAAGAATCAGCTGTTGGTGCGGATTGAAGTCAATGCTATATAACCGTTCGATGATTTGTTCATCGTCCCGAATCACCCGCCAATCTTCAAAGAGCCTCACCCGCGGCAGGGCTTGAAGATTCTCATATATTTTAAACTTGCCTTGCTGCCATACCAGTGTAAAGCGCGATGGATCGTATTTCAGCGGCTCCTCTTCCCAAGTTTGGCTGGGGTCGGTTACTTTGGCATTGATATATTTGATGCTCGTGAGGTCAAGCAAACGGTTGCGATTTGTTTCATTGTTCATCGTGATGTCGGCATCGGAGCGGGGAATGAGCCGTTGAAGGGACCCGCGATCGGAGGCAGCGACCAATTCTCCGTAGCGCCGGAGATAGAGCGGGTCATAGCCTTCAGCGGAATACAATCGGTAGGCCGTCGGAAGATTGGTCACGAACTCGTTCTCCCAAAAACCGTCAACGCGATTGAGCCCTGCCTTCGTTTTCAGCTCTTCAATAAGTACGTGTTTCGGATAAACGAAATCGGCAGACGAAAACGGGAGAATTTTTTCTGCATGAAGGAGCAATTCCACTGCGATGATGACGATGAAAGCGACACCGACGAACCCACCGGAGATCTTTCTCCCGCGATAGAGCAACAGTACGAAACCGGAGATCACAAGCGCGGTCACTGGCAGGCGAAGGCTTTTTCTGGCTATCTCGGCTTTCTCAGGGTTTAAAAAGAACGTCACGCCGAAAAGAATGAGCATGATGACGGCAATAGTCATCAGCGGCTTGAGACGTACTGGTTTTTCCCGGAGAATGTCCTCAAGGAATAAGGCCGCAAGACAGCAGAGCGCAAATAAGGAGATGAGCATCGCTTCCGCCGCTCCTCCGGTGCTCACGACGGGGATATTCAAGTCCGCGATGAAGGCTGTGATGGGAGTCTTGGTCCCCAGTAAAAATCCCATTATCATGAGCGAGATGAGCCAAGCCGCTTCCTTTCGCCTCCTGCGGGAAGCGATCGCTCCCGCGGCCAAAATGACGGTTCCGATTCCCAGAAACAGATCGGCATCCATATAATCCGCGTTGCCGATATCCTTGCCCCAATAATCGTCGGTCACGCGATTTCCGAAATAATCGGGTGCAAGCAAGGTTACAATCTGCGCAATAGGCAGAGCTGCTTCTTTGCTCAACGTCTGGGAGACTTGTCCGCGCATTGCCGAATGGAAGTAAAGCTCGGAAGTCGGAATCCATTGAATTGCGCTCATTCCCAGGCTGATGAGAAAAGCCATGAGGAGGGGTGCGACTTTTTTCAAACGGTTTTCTTTGGGTGCGCCGATCGCCAACAATGCGATCCAGCTCACGAGTATGAGCAGATTGTAGGCTGCACCTTGGGCATAGCCTGCAAAAATCGTTGATGACACCGATCCGGCAAGCAAGAAAAGAAAGCGAAGTTTTCCTGACTCCCACCAGCGCTTGACGGCAAACAGGGACACCGGCAGCCAGATGAGTTCATGAACAATGATTCCCCATTCGAGCCAAACGATTACATATCCCGATGATGCAAAGGCGATGGCTCCTACCATGGCGCTCGTGTTGCCCAGTTTCAATGATTTGAGAAACACAAACATGAAGATTGCCCC
>C687J35174_10002470_pt1 | contig 26095 bp, 36 predicted proteins | sample RifCSPhighO2_01_FD_35174 | JGI IMG/M metagenome (IMG submission 35174) | reverse complement strand
TATACTCTCTTTTTAATATTGTTGAAAGGGAAGGTCAGTGTGAGGAAACCGTAGGTGTCTTAACATGTGCCACAGAGGCTTGAAAATTTAAGAAAGAAGGTTTTAATAATATTTACTGTGTTTGTGCAAACCAGCCTTTGAAAAAAGTAAACCATTCTTTAATGATTAAATAAATTTAAATAAAGATTGTGTTTTATATCTAAGATGATTGCTTTATCTCCTATTGATTTAAACAAATTACAAAAGGAATTTGATAAAGTAAGGAATAAGGAAATGCCTTTTTTTGATTTATTTTCTGTCTGAAAAATTAGTTTTTTATCCAAATTTTTACATACAGAACTGACACAACCAAAATCTTTATAAAAATCTTTACAATCTTTAAAATATGGCACACGAATTACCAAAACTATCCTATGCCTATGACGCGCTTGAGCCTTACATAGACAAGGAGACAATGCAGATACATTACGGAAAGCATCATCAAACTTATGTTGACAAACTCAACACAACTCTTGTTGGGCATGAGGAGCTTTTAGACAAACCTATTGAAGAAATTTTGAAAGAGATTGATTCAGTTTCAGAGACAATCAGGACAGCTGTGAGAAATTTCGGTGGCGGACATTTCAATCATTCTTTTTTTTGGACAGTTTTAAAAAAGAATTCAAAGCCAAATGGAGAAATTTTGAAAGCAATAAAAAAAGATTTTCAAAGCTACGAGGTTTTTGTTGAAAAATTCAAAGGCGCAGCGGTTAGCCATTTTGGTAGCGGTTGGGTATGGCTTGTTTTGAATCCAAGAACAAGAAAACTAGAAATAATGCAAACTCACGACCAGGAATCTCCAATCTCACAGGGAAAAATTCCTCTTTTAGTCGTTGATGTTTGGGAGCATGCATATTATCTTAAATATCAAAACAAACGCCCAGAATACGTTGACGCTTTCTTGAAAGTCATAAACTGGGAAAAAGTCAATGAAAATTACTTGAAAGCTATTCAGGGATGAACAAAATGAAACAAGAATCAAAACAGCTAGTCACGAAAGATATGAAGATAAATGACATTATTGATAAGTATCCTGAGATAGTTCCTATATTTTTAGGATATGGATTGCATTGCGTTGGATGTCATTTTTCACACCATGACACAATTGCAATAGGTGCGAAAGTCCATGGCCTCAAGGACAAAGATGTTGAAATGATGATAAAAGATGTTAATTCAATAATTTCTGAAAGTTTGAAAAATCAAAAATTGAAGTGATTTTTCTCTCCCAAAACCTTTTAATCCTTTCTTTTTCTCTTATTTTCATGGAAACAAAAAAAATACGTCAGCCAATAGTCGCGGTTGTAGGTCATGTAGACCATGGGAAAACTAGTTTATTGGATTCTCTTAGAGGAAGTTCTGTTCAAACTGGAGAAGCAGGAGGGATAACTCAAAAAATTTCGTTCACACTTTACCCAATAGAACAATTAATGAAATTTTTTCCTGCTATAAACAAACTTGGGATCAGTCTAAAAATTCCAGGATTTTTATTTATAGATACCCCTGGACACGCTTCTTTTACAAATTTAAGAAAGCGCGGAGGAAGTCTTGCTGATTTAGCTATTTTAGTCATTGACATAAATGAAGGAATAAAACCACAAACTCAAGAAGTAATCCAAATCCTGAAAATGAACAAAACACCTTTTATCATAGTATTAAATAAAATTGATAACATATCTGGTTGGAAAAACTTCTCATCTCAAGACATAGATTTGAAGAAGAGAGTTGAATTACAGGCAATAAATGTCAGGCAAAACTTTGATGAAAAATATTTAACATTAATCGGTTCTTTGAACAGCTTTGGATTTGATGCTGATTTGTTTTATAACATTTCTGACTTCTCAAAAAAAATTGCCCTTGTTCCCATAAGTTGTAGAACAAAAGAAGGTTTATCAGAGTTGATGATGGTTCTTTGCGGTTTGAGTCAAAAGTATCTTGAAAAAAGATTAGAAGTAACTGAAGATGGCAAAGGAGTTATCTTGGAAATAAAAAAAGAAAAATCAATGAGTTTTGCAGAGTCAATACTCTACTCAGGAACGTTGTCAAAAGATGACAAAATCGCAGTCGCAGACATTGAAGGAAAACCAAGAGCCACAAAAATAAGAATTCTTGAAGAGATAGTCCCGTTAAGTTTCAAATTTCAGCCAAAAGAAAAAGTCTACGCAGCGACAGGAATGAGAATACAATTTATCGAGAAGTTTGACATTCTCCCAGGAATGCCTTTCATAGTTTTCAAAAACAATCTCGAAGAAATTGAAAAAATATTCAAGAAAGAAATTCTTGAAAACATAAAAACACAAAAGCAAGGGATTATAGCAAAGGCAGATTCATTAGGAAGTTTGGAAGCATTGCTAAGTTTACTGAGGGAAAACAACATTCCCGTTATCAAGGCAGGAATAGGTCAAATCAACAAAACAGACATTGCATCTGCGAAAGCAAACCTGAAAATAAATCCTCTTGATGCTTTGATTGCAGGATTCAATGTTTCAATCGATGAAGATTCTCCAAATTTAGGAAAGTCCGGAGAAGTAAAAATTCTTACAGAAGATGTAATATACAAACTTATAGACAACATAAAAAAATTTAGGGAAGAAAAAAGAAAGAAAATTGAGAAAGAAAAACTTCTTGGACTAAGTATATTATGTAAAACGAGAATCTTGCCACAATTTATTTTCAGAAATACAAAACCTGCAATTTTTGGCGTTAGAGTTGAAACAGGAAAGGCGATTTCAGAAATACATTTAATAAATTCCCAAGGCGAAAAAATTGGGAGAATAAAAAACATCCAATCTGAAAATAAATCAGTCTCAGAGGCTAGTCAAGGAATGGAAGTTGCAATTTCAATTCCTGGATTGAATTTTGAAAGGCAGTTAAAAAATGAAACATTTCTCTACTCGGATTTACTGGAAAGCCAATTCAGAAACCTAAAGAAAAACAAAGATGTTTTATCATCTTCAGAAATTTCACTCCTTCAGGAAATTGCTGAAATCAAAAGAAAGCAAAAATCCGATTGGGGATTATAAATTTTCAGTCATTCGTATGTAATCCAAATGAAAGAAAGAAAAAAGCTGGTGGGAGATTAATACAAATAAAGCGTGACATTCTAAAAAAGAAAACTCAAAGTCGTCGTGTCTATAGTTTAGTTGTGGGTTTTCCATCACCAAAAATATATTTTAAAAAGAATTGGAAAATAAGATTATTATCTCACTATAGGCAATCCAAATCCAATTACTGAATTGCCCCCTTCTTTATACAAATCTTGCAATATTTAAATTTAGGAATTTGAAATGTAGCAAGTAGGGAAAGCCGCAACACCTACTACCCACTCTTGGTTTGCTCCGCAATCAATTCCTCCTGGACCTTCTAGAGTACAGCATTGGAGTATGTTAAGTTCACCTATCAAGGAAATATCTGTGCACGCTCCAAAGTGGATTTCCTCTGGGGAAACTTCTACACATTGTGGCACTTCTCCACAATGTACCATCCCACCATTCTCTATTGCAATATTAATCCCCTGTCTACCCTGATTATCACAAGCTGTTTGGTGAGGTCCTTGAGGCACTTCTCCATTTTTGTTTTGACCTGGGTGAAACGCGAGAACTGTTACTGCTGCAAAAGTTACTAAGACAAGTACTACAATTAACCCAAAAATAATTGTTGATTTCCCTTTCTTATTCATTTTTTTCTTCTTGTTAAACTTTAATACAATTCACTAATGCCTTCTATATCTCCAGTATTGAGGGTTCTTTTCTTTGTCTCTCCAAAGTCAGCATACGCATACATTGTTTCTTCGATGCATTCGCTTGACGGATGTCCCATTCCAATACTATGCCCAAGTTCGTGTGTTGCTATGTTTTCAAAGTCCATCTTATTTGCTTCTCCTGTTGAAGACCAATTAAAATCTACTTGGTCATAAATTTGGTCCCATTCTACAAGCTCTCTTTGACTTGGTGGACCATAGAAAACACCCCATACAATTGTTACTGCGATAACCCCGTTTTCTGATATGCTTCCAAAATAAACTTCATTTGCTCCATCAGGACTTTGAGTATCTGCGACTAAAGTTGATATTGTTGTGTTTCCATCTCCGAGTATATTAGCTGAAGAAGCATTTTCCCATTTAAAAATGTTTGAAGCAAGATTGTCAAAGATAAAACTATCGTTTAATCCTTGATTATTTGAAGTATTAACAATCCATGACTCATTATTTTTCCACTTTGCTCCATTTGACAAAAATTCGTAACACTTGTTGCCGCTATTTTTATTTCCCCCAGCCCATGGTGGCTTTGCATTTTCTTTTTTCCTGTCAATAATCATAAATCCCTCTACAATTTTTCCGTCGATATCTGTTGTTGCTCCTAAACTGAAGATATCTGGTGAAACTTCAATAGCATTTGCAGGAATGTTTACAGAAGCATGTTCTTTTGAAGGATTGACATCAACTGCTCTGAATGTTAAGTCAGGCTTTGCCAAAACAAATGCAGTACTAACTAAAAACATTGAAATCACAAACACTGATAAAGCGATTTTATAATTCATTTTATTTCAAAATATGTTTCCTAAGTTATATAAGCTTTTTGGTGTTTGGTGTTGTTAATTAATCGGTTGGTAAATTCTAAAGAAATCTTTAAAAATAAAATATCTCTAAGTTTTGTATGCCGAGATTAGTTGTTATGGAAAGCCCATATAAAGCAGAAACAGAAGAAGAGTTAGATAGAAATTTAAGATATGCAAGGGCTTGTATGAGGGATTGTTTTATAAAAGGAGATTATCCTTTTGCTTCTCATCTTCTTTACACTCAAGAAGGGGTTTTGGATGATAATAATCTAGATGAGAGAAGATTAGGAATTGAAGCAGGATTAGAATGGGTCAAGATTGCAGAGGCAACCATAGTTTATACTGATTATGGAATTACTGATGGAATGAAGCGAGGAATAGATAGAGCAGAAAAAGAAGGAAGAATTGTGGAATATAGAAATCTAAAAAAAGTTTAAAAGCCCAAAAATCCTAATAATTTAAATTCAACATTAAGGAGTTGCTTATTCTTTCCAAGCAAGTTAATCCCTTAATGCCCCATTAAAAATAATTAATTCTTCCTTCCTTTTAAACTTTTATTCAATTTTCACCAACCGAAGATTTGACAGAACACGTGAAGCACAAAAAATTTAAATACAAATTCACCGTTTAAATAAAATGAAAACACTCAAAGATTTAACTAATCCTTTAGAAAGGCTTGAGTTTTTGAGAAAGAGGACTGCTGAAGAACCAACTCCAAAAATCACAACTGATGTGTTGGAAACTAAGGGCAGGCATATAGTTTATAGTCCTTCGATACCTCCAAGAAATTCCAGTTTGATTTATGATCCATTACTAGTTGGTTCTGACGATGATTCTGATTTTAGAACTCCAACATCTACAAGACTATCTAATGTTGTGGGTTTTCCAGAACGACAGCATATAGGTTCTGCGGAAAACGAAACAACACTTGAGTCATTTATTAATCATTTTAGTGAAGCATACAAGTTATTTACTTGGAGAAAAAATGAACGCGGTTATATTGACGTCTTTGGTATAAAAAACCCAACACGATATTGATATTCAAGTAAATTTATATGGTCAGAAAAAAAACAAAAAAAGAGAAGTCTGAAAAAGATGTGAGTCGAAGAGAATTTCTTGCGAGAGCCAGCTATGGTGGAAGGATTTTAGCAGTTTCAGGAATTTACGGAACTGCTGGAAATATAGCAGGACAAGTTTACAGGGTAGGAAGAGATGCATACAGAAACGTGACAGGAAGCATCAACACTGCTGTTGACACAATTGAAAATGCTGCAGAAAATGTAACAAACTTTTTTCTGAGAAGAGAAGAAACTCCTGCAATTCAAGAAATTCCAGAAACAATCTCAAGAAGGGGTTTTTTTGATTACTTTCAAAATTTAGCGCATGAAAATCCCGTGACATCAGGAACAATTATCGGCGCTGGTTATGGAGCAGGAAAGCAAACTATAAAATCTGTTGAGGCACACAGACAAAAAATGCTCCTTTTGGAAGACCAAAAAGAGAGAATAAGAGATAAGAAAGAAAGAGAAAAACTTTCAACACAAATTAGTGAATTGACAGAAGAAATTGCAAAACTCAAAAAAAATCCTTCTTCTTTAGAGGAAAAATCCAAGAGCCAGATGATGCTGATAATCGGCTCAATGGGAGTAATCACAACAATATTTTTTCTAGCATCTTACATGACAGGCTTCTCTGTTTATGAACAAAACTCATTTGACTATGAAACCATAACAATATTAGTTTTACTGATTTCTTTGCTACTGATTTTTATCGGTGCAAAGAGGGAAACTCTTAAAAACTCATTTCCTAATTAATAAGCATGGTTTTCAAAGTAAATATTTCAGAAAAGACAGGAAAGACATTTCACTTAGATATTGATAACGAAGAGCTTATTGGGAAAATTCTAAAAGACAAAATTGCCGGAACAGAGATTTCTCCTGAACTGAATGCTTACGAATTTCAGATTACAGGTCTCAGTGACAAAGCCGGTTTTACGTCTATGGAAAATGTTGAAGGAATCGGTTTGAAAAGAATTCTTTTGACCTATGGAAAAGGAATGAAAAAAAGGCCTAAGAAAGAAGGGAAAAGAAAAAGAAGCAAGAATAGGCCTAAAGGTTTGAAGTTGAGAAAAACCGTGAGGGGAAATACAATATCTCCAGAAATCGTTCAGATTAATTTGAAAATTTTGAAAGAAGGTTCAAAAAAACTTTCAGAAATTTTCCCTGACCAAAACAAAAAAGCAGATGTTGAAAAACCATTGGAAGCTGTTTCTCAATAAAATTAGTTGTCCATTAAATCGCTCGCACATTCGTCCTAGTTGATTAATGCAGTTCCAAACTTACTTCATTAAGTTTTTCGCTAAAAAGTATTTAATGCGAAAAATTCAGACATTAGTGGAATTTTGAGCGAAACGGAGTGAAGCAAGACTAAATAATTTTTTCTACCATTTCTAAAAGAAAATCCCATCCTCAATAATTATGATTTGATACATAAATGCTTAAATAGTATTTTTAGTAAAAAAATCTATGACTTTAGATTATGGTCAGATAGATATTGAATTTGAAAATAGAATAAAATCAAAATTAGGTTGTGCTGTTATTATTGCTGGTTCTGGAAGCGATGGAGAACATGTGGAAAAAATTGTGAAATCTTTAGGAAGATATAATATTCCAAACCTCGCAAGAGTTTGTTCAGCGCACAAACAGCCAAAGGAAATCATGAATATTGTTGAAGCTTATAATTCTGTAGCTGGTTCAATGGTTTTTGTTGCAGTTGCAGGAGGAATAGATTCCTTATCAGGGATTTTATCATATCTTTCTTTACATCCTGTAATAAGTTGCCCACCTGACGGTTTGAAAAATGATTCTTGTTTCAGAAATCCTTCAGGAAGTTCAAATGCGACAATATACGAGCCAGAAAATGTTGGGAGATTTGTTGCGCAGATGTATTCTGGAGTTAATGATGAAATAAGAGGTTTATTGTCTTCAAGAATATTGATTAAGAGTGATTACCTAAAACAAGATGACTCGCGATTTCAAGGTAGAATATTTGCGTGGGAAAAAAATAAATAATGGGAAGTGTAAAAGACTTAACAATTAATACAAAACCAACTGAAAATGAATTAGGGGTTGGTGTTTTCAGTTTTTCAGATAGGTATTCTGTTTTTGATTGGGGGGAAATGCCTGACGAAATCCCAAACAAAGGTGCAGCGCTTTGTACAATGGCGTCTTTAAATTTTGAATTAATTGACAAAAAAATAGCCAAATCCCACTACTGTGGAATTTTTGATAAATCCGGATACCCAACATCAATAGAACGTATATCATCTCCTGGTAATAGAATGCTTGTTAAGTTAGCGAATGTGGTAAAACCACTTTTTTTAGATGGTGAATATAACTATCTTGAATTTTTCCCAGAACATAGAAGAGTAAACAATTTTGTTGTGCCGTTGGAAGTTATTTACAGAAGAGGTGTTCCAGAAGGAAGCTCTTTGCTTAAAAAATTAAGGCAGTTAGACAGCGAAGGAAAAGAAAAAGAATTGGAAGAACTTTTAGATAGTATTGGATTAAGTAAAATGCCAAGTCCTGGAGATATGTTTCCAAAACCAGTTTACAACTTCACGACGAAATTTGAAAAGAAAGATAGGAACTTGACGGATGAAGAAGCATATGTAATTTCTGGTTTGACAATCTCACAATTTGACGAATTAAAAAGGCTAAGGAATGTGGGTGTTGATATTATTGGAAAAAGAACGAAAAATGTTGGTTTAACAGATTATGATGGAAAATTTGAGTTTGTTTATTTTGATGGAAATATTATGTTCGCAGATGTTTTTGGAACTCTTGACGAAAACAGATTCCTGTTTAATGGCAAGCAAGTTAGTAAAGAAATTTTGAGAAGGGCTCATGAGTTATTACAGCCAGATTGGGTAAGAGATGTTCAAAGAGCAAAAAAAGAAGCAGAGAAAAATGGTATTGAAGAATGGAAACCACTTGTAAAAACATATCTAAAACCTTTGCCGAGGGAGTTAGTTGAAGTAGTTGGTGAAATGTACTCAGCAGGAGCCAATTTGTATACAGGAAGAAAATTATTCGAAGCTAGGCCTTTAGATGAAGTCATGAATGACTTAAAAGAATATTCTAATTAATTTAGAATCTTATAATCATAAACTTTATAAATAGCGAAAAAGTGAGATTAATATGGTAAAACTTTCAGTAAGTGATATAAAGAAATCTCATGGAGTTGATATGACAGCAGTATTCCGTGCTGAGGATAAAAGATATTCTGAAACACTTGCTGCGGAGAAAAGACATTTTGAAACTTACCATAAATTTGGGGATGAAGGATTATACCTTTTTAAAAGAAGAATTTTCCCGAAGAAAAGATTTGCTGAGTTTTTTGGATTAGAAACGTCGGGTCATGTATACCACTCTTTAGATGCATTAGCTAATATATTAGCTGATATGAAAGTTGTTGGTTCTTTAGATGAAGGAAAAAGGTTTGTCCAAGAAAGATTAGAAGGGCAAACTATGTATGGTGTAGGGAGAGAAGATTTACATTTTCAAAGGGTTGAAAATAATAAAGGTGAATTTGTTTATAAAATAAGTAAATCCATAAACTATTTTGCTCTTTAACTAATCGACCAATTCTTCAAGTTTTTCCAAAAACTTTTTTTGTGCAGGAAGTATTTTTTTCTTTGCTTCATTAATAGAAAAAAACTGTGCTTTATCAATTTCAGGAATTTTTATTTTCTTGCCTTTGAAATCTATCGTAATAAAATTCTGTCTTAATAAAACAGGAGTTGAATCATTTCTAAAAGCCCACGCATGAACGATTTTCCCGGATTTTTGTTCAACACTATCCAGAGGTATAAAATCTCCTTNTGGTTTCATTCCTATTTCTTCTTCAAATTCTCTTTTCGCTGCTTCAAATAAATCTTCGTTTTCGTTCACTTCTCCTTTTGGAATAGTCCATGAAGATTCATCTTTTTTCTCCCAAAAAGGACCGCCTGGATGAGCGAGAAAAACTTCCAGACCATTATTAATTTTAAACATCAATAAACCTGATGATACTTTTGGCATGATACACAAAGCCAGATGAACTTTAAAAACCTAAACCTTTTTTAATAAACTATTTCTCCAATTCTTATGTCAAATCAAATACCAGAAATCAACGTCGGAATAGTGGGACATATAGACCACGGAAAAACAAGTTTTTTGAGTAAACTTACTGGAAAGTTCACAGATACTCATTCAGAAGAATTGAAAAGAGGAATTACAATTAAACTCGGTTATGCAGATATGACCATATACAAATGCGGTAATGATCTTACAAACAAAGAAGTAAAGGGGGAAAATTGCATTCCGTTTAGGTATGTGAGTTTTATAGACGCTCCGGGACACGAAATGCTTATGGCTACAATGCTTTCTGGAGCAGCAATTATCGACGCTGCTATTCTTCTTATAGCGGCAAACGAAGGAATAAAACCGCAAACCAAAGAACACTTTACTGCATTGCAAGCCAAGAAAATAAAAAATATAATTATCGTCCAGAATAAAATTGACTTAGTCACAAGGGAAAAAGCACTTGAAAACTACAATGAAATAAAGAAATTCATTAATGGAACTTTCGCTGAAAGCGCACCGATAATTCCTGTCTCGACATTACAAGAAATAAATATTGATAAAGTGATTGAAGAAATAGCGAAGCTCCCAATTCCCAAAAGGTCGCCTGAAAGTGAACCATTATTTTTAGTTGCGAGAAGTTTTGACATTAACAAACCAGGAACAAAAATAGACAATCTCAAGGGAGGAGTTCTTGGAGGAATATTAAAAAAGGGAAAATTAAAAATCGGCGATGAAATAGAAATAAAACCTGGATTAAGCATGAAAAAGGCGAATCAGCAATTTTATCAACCATTAACAACAAAAATTCTTTCTTTGCACAAAGGAAAAGACTCAGTAAATTCAGTTGAACCTGGGGCAAGCATTTCAATTGAAACTTCTCTCGACCCTTTTTTAACAAAAGCAGATTCTCTCACAGGATGTTTGGTTTCTAAAAAAGGAATTCTCCCGGAAATAACATACAAGATAAAAATAAAACCAGAAATCTTCAAAGAATTAATAGGAGTTGAAGAAAAACAAAAAATTGAGCCGTTAAAAGTTAAGGAAATGTTAATGTTAAGTGTAAATACTACAATAACAGTCGGTTCTGTGGAGAAGATAGAAAAAACCGGTGAAACAGAATTATCTCTTAACATTCCTGTAATAGCCTTGAAGGGTGACAATTTAGGTATTGCACGAAATGTTAAAGGACATTGGAGATTAATTGGCTGGGGCGAAATAACGGGATAAATTTTTAAAGCATTTTTCATTAAATAAAATATGAAAAAAGGGGTAAGTTTGTTTATTATTTCTTTTCTTTTAATAGGTATTTTAGCTGGCTTTCCTTTTGTTTTGGCTTTATATCACTCCAATTCTAATTCCAATTCCGGAAGTAATTCAGAAAATTCAGGCTCAACTAATTCTGGTGTTGATGATCCAGAAGAATCAAACGACGAAGAAGATGACGATAACTCTGGAAGCAATTCAGGCTCTGAAGACGGAGAAGGCATTAGCGGAAAAGATAAGGAAAAAGTAAAAGAAGAATTTAAGAGAGAATTCATAACTGACGATGGCAAAAGGGTTGAAATAGAAAGAAAAATTGAAGTTGAAGACGGAAGAATAAAAATAGAAATTAGAAGAACAATAACTGATGAAAATGGGAATAAGGTGGAAGTTAAAATAAAAATTGAAGAAAGAGCTGACGGAAAAAAAGTTGTTATGATAGAGGGGAAAGAAGAGTTTGATGTTGAAACAGAACTGAAAATTGAGACCGATTTTGAAAATAATGAATCCGATTTAGAAGTCACAACCTCCGACGGAGTTAGGCATAAAGTGATAGTTCTCCCAGACAGGGCTTCAGAAGTTGCAATTGAAAAATTAAAATCAAAAAACTTTACAGTTGAATTAAAAGAAGTTACAGAGAGAAATATTCCGCGAGTTGTTTATAATATAGAAGCAAACAAACATGGAAGATTCCTTGGTGTCTTCAAGTTAAAAGTTAGGGTAGAAGGGCAAATAGACCCTGAAACAGGAGAAATTATTGGCGTTAGCAAACCATGGTGGGCTTTCTTAGTTATAGGGGAAGACTCTGACCAAACAGAAACTGAAAGTGAAGAAAACAACACAGTTTCAAATGAACAACCTGTTCTTGGAGAAGAAGGGGAAGGTGTTGAAGAAATGATTGTTGAAGAAGAAAATGAAGAAGTAAATTCTACAGCTTAGATAACTTATTACAGTTAATTTTATTAATAATTAACTTTTTAGGTTTTCATGGAAGTTTATTCCCATTCAAGATTATCAACATTTGAACAATGTAAACTTAAATTCAAATTTCGTTACATTGATAAAATAATTCCTGATATAGAAAAAACAATTGAGTCACATCTTGGAAATTCAGTTCACAAAACCCTTGAATGGCTTTACAAAAACGTCAAGCAAAATAGGATTCCTGAAATAGATGAAGTTGTTTCTAATTATGCTAAAAATTGGAAAGAAGATTTTGAAGAAGACATTCCTATTGTGAGAAGAGACATGAATGTCAGCGATTACTTCAACAAAGGAATTAAGTTTTTGGTTAATTATTATTTGAATCACAAACCATTTGACGACAACACTATTGAAGTTGAGAAAGAAATACTGATTAACTTAGATGGGAAAGGAGAATACAAAATCCGCGGATTCATAGACAGGCTTTCTTACAATTTAAAGACTGGAGAATATGAAGTTCATGATTATAAAACTTCAAATAATCTTCCGAGCCAGGAAAAAATTGACAACGACAGGCAACTGGCTTTGTATTCAATCGCGATAAAGGAAATATTCGGTGAGGACAAAAAAGTCATTCTTGTTTGGCACTATCTTTCATTCAACAAAAAAATTCACTCTAGAAGAACTGATGAGCAGCTTAAAAAATTAAAAACTGAGACACTAAATCTTATAAAAGAAATTGAATCAACAGCTTCTTTCACACCGACGAAATCAGCGTTGTGTAATTGGTGTGAATACAAACCAATCTGCCCTGCTTGGGGAAACAAACCTCCTGCACGACAACTCACATTGGAAGAATATTACAAAATTAAGGAGAAGAAAAGTTAGAAAATTGTATCGTTTCGTTTAGTTAATCTTACCAAAATTCATTTCATTCACAAACCCATCTAAAAAATTTTTAACATTAACTTAAGACATCATACCAACATTTTTTATAGTAGTTAACAGTTATCTAAATTAAAGCGAGCGACTTTGGAGCGAGAGTTATTTTCACCCCACACCATTTTCAACAACATCAACAACCCTTATCAAATCTGTGACATGATCGCCTTGTTGAAGCTTTACAATTTTTACTCCCTGTGCTGTACGTCCCATGACCCTTATGCTTTTCAAGTTTGTCCTGATAACAATTCCTTTCGCTGTTGTGATTATTATGCTGTCGTTTTGATTTGCAGATATTGTTTTCACAACTTCTCCAGTTTTCTCTGAAACTTTGACATTGATTACTCCCTTTCCTCCGCGGGCTGTTTTTCTGTAGTTTTCAACAGCTGTTCTTTTTCCAAAACCATTTTTTGAAATTGTCAAAACTTCTTTCGTGTCAATAATCTCAAGACTTACTACTTCATCATCTTTTTCCATTCTAATTCCCGTGACTCCATAACTTGCCCTTCCCATTTCACGAATATCGTCGCTGCTGAATCTTACTGCCTGCCCTTTTTTTGATGCGAGAAGAACTTCTTGTCCTTTACTAACAAGGTCTACTCCAATTAAAGAATCAGAATTATCTTCTGGAAGATTTATGGCTCTTATTCCTGAAGCTCTTGGATTTGCAAAATTGATTAACGGAATTTTCTTGACCATTCCTTTTTTCGTTGCCATGAATAAATTCCCATTAAATTTTTCAACTGCAATTACATTTGTTATGTTTTCATTCTTCAAACTTAGAAGATTGATTAATGCTTTTCCTTTTCCATATCTTTCTGCCTCAGGAATTTCATAAGTCTTCAGCCACAAAACTCTTCCGCGAGTTGTAAAGAACATTAAATAATTGTGTGTTGAGCATGTTATTATTTGCTTCACGAAATCTCCTGTCGTTAATCCACTACCAATAACTCCTCTACCACCACGTTTCTGTTCTTTGTAACTTTTCAAATCCATTCTCTTTGTGTAACCTTTGTCAGTTATTGTAACAACAACTTCTTTTTTCTGCACCAGGTCTTTTTCAGATATTTCACTTATTCTCCCTACAACATTTGTTCTTCTGTTGTCGCCGTACTTTTTCCTTATTTCATTTACTTCTTTAACAACTATCTTCAAAACCTCTTTTATATCATCAAGTATTTTTTCAAATTCAGAAATTTTAACTTTTAGTTCTTCATACTCTTTTTTTAGCTTTTCCTGTTCAAGTGAAGTCAACTGTTGCAGTTTCGTTTCAAGAATTGCCTGCGCTTGCCTTTTAGTCAAATCAAAACTTTTTATTAAAATATCAGAAGCTTCTGCCGTGCCTTTCGCTTTTTTTATTATAGAAATTGCTTTATCTAAATCTTTTAACAAAATCCTAAGCCCTTCGACGATTTCTAGTCTTTCCTTAGCTTTTTGAAGCTCGTATTTTATCCTATTGGTTATAATTTTTTTCCTGTATTTTACATATTCTTCAATAATTTGTTTTAAGTTCAAAACCTTTGGCTGACCATTTACAAGAGTCAAAAAATTAGCGTTGAATGAATCTTGAAGTCTTGTGTATTTGTAAAGAGAATTTATTATAAATTTTGAATTTGCGTTTTTTTTCAATTCAAGCACAATGCGAATTTTTCCTTTTGCAGATTCGTCCCTTAAATCGGATATATCCAAGAGTTTTTTTGATTGAATTAATTTTGCAATCTGTTCAATTAGAATGGTCTTATTTAGTGTATAAGGAATTTCAGTTATAACAACGTTATCTTTATTTTTTTCAGATTCAGTTGTTACCTTGCCACGCATTATCATTCTGCCCCTTCCATTCTTGTAAATGTCAATCATATCTCCTGTAACACTGCCTCCTGTTGGAAAATCAGGTCCTGTTATAATTTTACAAAGTTCTTCAATTGTAATGTCTTCTTTTTTTATGTATTCTACAATTGCGTCGCAAACTTCCGTCAAGTTATGGGGTGGGATATTTGTTGCCATTCCGACGGCAATTCCAGACGCTCCGTTAATAATAAAGTTTGGAAGTTTTCCTGGAAGCAAAACTGGCTCTTTCAATGTATTATCAAAATTTCCTACGAATTCAACTGTATCTTTTTCTATGTCTTCTAGAAGTTCAGTGGAAATTTCATCGAGTTTTGCTTCAGTATATCTCATATGTGCGGGAGAATCTCCGTCAATNCTTCCAAAGTTTCCCTGCCCNAAAACTAANGGATATCTTAAAGACCANNTCTGAGCCATTCTTACTAATGCATCGTAAATAGCTACATCTCCGTGTGGATGGAACTTACCGATAACATCTCCGACGATTCTTGCAGATTTTCTTGTCTGACCTTTCTCCATTCCAAGAAGCTTCATTGCGTAAAGAATTCTTCTTTGAACTGGTTTCAAACCATCTTCAACAGCAGGTATCGCCCTTGAAACAATAACACTCATCGCGTAATCCAAATACGATTTTTTCATCTCTTCAGAAACTTCTGTGTTGATTACTCCTTTTTCTTCTTCAAGATTTTCTTTTTCGTTTGTCATTTTATATCATTCCTCTCCCTTCACATTGATTCATAAATTCACTGCCACCATATTCCAAATCTTGTTCATCAGGTAAATAAACAATATGCAAATCAATTCCTTTATCATCATTACAATATTGTGCTGATAAAAACCTGTGTTTTCCTAAACGAAATCCTATTATTTTAATTTCTCCAGAATTTTTTTTAGCTAATGAATATTCTTCTAATTTAACATTTTTTGGGGTTATCTTAGTCACGATATCTTCTTTGTCACCAATTTCTATTCCTGTTTCAGATGGATAAAAAGTCATCCCATAATTTTCACATAAAACAACAAGCCTGTTTTTATCTCTACCAAAACCGATTGTTACTTCTTTTCCAATAATATTATCTAATTTACTTTTCATTTCAATTCACAGGCTCTCCTTTCTTGTCAAGATATTTCATGAATTCATCTTCAGTTAGCTCTTTTTCCTCGATGCTTTGTCCTATCCATTTGCATTTTTTACATTCCCATCCCTTACTGCCACGACCTTCCTCTCCCCCTAAAATAACTTTCACTTCATCACTTTGACACTTTGGACATACTCTGAGCTTGAAAGTTTTTCCCCCTTTCTTTTTTGTTTTTATTCCTTCTTTCTTGTTATATTCTTCTTCAGAGTCATAACCTTCAAGTATCCAGTTAGGTGTTTTTAACTTTGGTTTCTTAGGCATTTTAATTTCCGGCTTTTTCCTCCCATTTCTCTGTTTCAAAATTGAATTCATAAATAACTCCAGAGCATTCATATTTTGAGCATCCAAGCAAGACATTTGTTCTTTCATTGCCTTTTTTACAGATTCTTGATTCTGAGTCCAAAGTCCATGTTTCATCATTACAGATTAACCTTTCTCTTTCAAAACATCTGCATTGGTTTTCATCATAAAAAGCAAAACTTTCATCATCCGTATAGTTTACGTCGCTGTTTTTCGCAAACATTTCAGTGTATACAAACCCTGAAATGACAATTGCTATGGCTATAATCAAAATTGTTATTGCAATTATTACTTTTTTGTTTTTTTTACTGATTTTCATTTTATATGTCTAAATTAGCCTCCTTTGCATTTTCTGATATGAATGCTCTTCGTGCAGGAACATCTTCTCCCATAAGCATTGAAAAAGTGTGGTCTGCTTCAACAGCGTCTTCAATGAAAATTTTCTTGATTTTTCTTGTCTTTGGATTCATTGTAGTCTCCCAAAGTTGCTCAGATGACATTTCTCCAAGTCCTTTGAATCTTGTCACATTTGTTCCGCCAGTTTTCCCTTCTTTTTCAAGTATTTTTTTCAGTTCTTCATCTGAGTAAACATAAAAATCTTTTTGCCCCTTCCTTATTCTATACAACGGNGGCATTGCTGCGTAAATGTTCCCGTTTTCAATTAGTTGAGGCATGAACCTGAAGAAAAAAGTTAGCAAAAGTGTTTTAATGTGTTCTCCATCGACATCTGCATCCGCCATAATGATAACTTTGTTATATCTCAGTTTTTCCAAATTAAAACTCTCGCCAACGCCGGTTCCTACTGCAGTTATCAAATCTGCTATGTGTTCCACAGAAAGTATTTTTGAAGGACTCGCCTTCTCAACATTTAAGATTTTTCCACGCAACGGAAGTATAGCTTGTATTTCTTTATTACGTGCCTGTTTCGCGCTACCTCCTGCAGAGTCTCCCTCAACAATGTAAATTTCCGTGCTGTCTGATTTTTTATTTGAACAATCTGCAAGTTTTCCGGGCATTCCTGAAATTGAAAAAGCTGTTTTTCTTCTAACAAGGTCTTTTGCTTTTTTAGCTGCTAGTCTTGCTTTAGCAGCATCAAGAACTTTTAAGACAATTTTTTTAGCTATTGTTGGATTTTCCTCAAAAAACTCAGAGAGTGTTGGTGTAACAATAGACTCAACAAGTCCTTTAACTTCTGAATTTCCGAGCTTTGTTTTTGTTTGTCCTTCAAACTGTGGCTCTGGAATCTTCAAGCTTATAATTGCAGTCAAACCTTCTCTTGTGTCATCACCCATTATTGAATTGTCTTTTATCATATTATTTTTTTTTGCATAATCATTTATTACCCTTGTCAAAGCGGTCTTGAAACCTGAAACATGCGTTCCTCCCTCGACTGTGTTTATTATATTTACAAAGCCGAAAATGTTTTCATTGTAGCTGTCATTGTATTGAACTGCTATTTCAATGCTTGTGTCCTTTACATCTCTTTTGAAGTAAATTGGTTTGTGCAGAACTTCTTTAGACTTATTAACCCACTTTATAAATTCAATTAAACCTCCTGAATAAAAAAACTCTTCTTTTTTGTTTTTTATTTTATCATTCAAAGTAATTTTCAATCCAGCATTAAGGAATGCAATCTCTCTCAACCTTGTTTCAAGATAACTGTAATCAAATTTTACTGTTGAGAAAATTTCTTCATCTGGCCAGAAAGTTACTTTTGTTCCAGTTTCATCTTCTTTTGTTTTTCCAATAACTTGGAGCTTTGTTTTTGAAATTCCACGAGAATATTCTTGACTGTGAATTTTTCCGTCCCTTTTTATTTCAAGAATTAATTTTTTTGATAACGCATTCACAACACTAATACCAACTCCATGCAATCCACCAGAAACTTTATATGATTCCTTGTTGAATTTTCCACCTGCATGGAGTTTCGTTAGAGCGACTTCTGCTGCAGAAATTTTATATTGTGGGTGATTTTCAGTGGGGATGCCACGTCCATCATCTTCAATCGTCGCACTTCCATCTTCATTCAGATAAATTTGTATGTTCTTACAATAACCTGCGAGTGCTTCATCAACAGAGTTATCAACAGTTTCCCAAATTAAATGATGTAATCCATCTTTGCTCGTAGAACCTATGTACATTGCAGGTCTTTTTCTTACTCCTTCAAGTCCTTCGAGAACAGTTATTGACTCTGCAGTATATTTTTTTTCAGTTGGCATTTTTTAGTTTTATCGTCGGTAAAAATTTAATTTCCGATTTCTCCGTCGGTAAAGAAATCTTATCATAAAAAATGAAGCATTCTTTAAAAAGCTTGCTACCAAAATTCAGCCTTTTCTGGGGTTAATATGGCTAAATTTGTAATATTAACTTTTATTCTCGGTGTTTTCTTCTGACACTTTTTGCTTGCTAATCCATCTGACTTTTCTTCTATGCATAGCCATGTTTTTCCTGCATTTTCCAGAGCATAAATAGTTGGCTTTTCCTTTATTTGTAACAATAGTCACTCCTCTAGGAAATTCGTAATTATTTCCACAATAAACACATTTCGGCATTTTATTTTCTCCTTATATGTAACAAATATTTCTCATCTCTGTTACTCTGTATGGAAATTGTTCCCATAACTTCATAACTCCCACTTAATCTAGTTTTTAATTGAGTATAATAGCTTTCTGGTAAATCTGAAAGTTCAATAGTATCTGAAGGATGATTTCCCAAATTTAATTTAATAAGTTTCTCTAACCCATCAACATTTATTTCATTCCATTTAAAATTCATTTTAAGTGTAAGTCCCTTTTGTGACTTTTGATTTAATTCTACGAGCTTCAATTTCTGTTTCTCTTAACATTAAAAAATCTCCTATTTTCACAGGGCCTCGCACGTTTCGTCTTATCGACCTTCCTTTATCTTTTCCTTCCTGAACCATACATTTCACTTGAGTTATTTCTCCTTTGAATCCTGTTCTTCCTATAATTTCTTCAACCAAAGCAGGAAAAGCTTCTTTTCCTGTAAGCCTGTCGCTCCCCTTTGAAGATTGCTGCTGTTGTGTTTTTTCCTTGACTTTTTGTTGTTTTGCCATTTTATTTTTTAAAATATTTAATAATCACCCTCATAATCTTCTCTTCTAGGTTTTCTTTTTCCTTCCAGATTTTCATTTATGTATTTATCAACAGGATCACAATCATCTTCTTTCTCATTTCTTTCTCTATAAATAATCCTTCTTCTTTTTGCTCTAGTTGGCGTGTCTTTATCAGGATTATAACTTCTTATTCCTGTCATTTTAATTCATCCTCCTTCGATTATATTTTCTTCCAATGTGAACTATATTTTCATATAAATCAAAAACAAGGTACTCTACAGAGCCATTATTTTTTAAATAAGAGGAATCTGCTAATGCTATAGCATCTAAAAGGAGCATTTCTTCTGAACGGGAGCATTCATATCCATTGTCTGCAACAACCAAAAATCTTTCATTTATATCATTAAATGATGTTCTTTCTACCCTTAATCTTAAAGATTCTAAAAATTCTTCTGTATCTTTAATAATTGGAGCAATTGTTTTAGTCATTTAAACCTTAATTGATTTTATTTCCTGTTCTGTTTCACCTGCTTCAATTATTGCTATGCTCGACGCTGAAACAGGCAATCCTGCTGCGATTCCAAGTTTTTGCTTGCTGTCAACTGATTGACACGGAATTTTTTTCTCTTTACAAAGAATTGGGATATGCTGAATTATTTCTTTAGGCTCGACATCTGAAGCGTAAGCAACGAACTTCGCAGTGCCTCTTTCAATCGCTTTTGTAACTTCGTTTGTTCCTTTCTCTATCTTTCCAGTTCTTCTTGCTCGTTCAATTAAATTGTATACATCCATTTTCCAAGATACCAAAAACGAATAGAAGAAATATTATTTCCTCCCGTAAATTCGTTCATTGGATAAATACTAAGGAAAAAGTTTGTTTATAAAGTTTTTCTTGCCTTATTTCCACTTAACTTCAACTTCGTCAGTACGTTGGCGAGGCTGAATGTCTACTTTATGTAATTCTTTTTCTTGAAACTTTATTCCTTTCTTGAACATTTTTTCTCCGAGAAATGCAATCATTGCTCCATTATCTACAAGCAATGAATTTTCAGGAACAAAGAACTCACAACCACGTTCTTTGCACATAATTCTGCACATTTCCTGGAGTCTTTTGTTGCACCCAACACCCCCTCCTAAAAGAAGTTCTTTTTTTCCAGTGTGAGCTAAAGCCCTCTCTGCAACTTCAACAAGCATCGCAAAAACAGTTTCCTGAAGAGAATAACATAAGTCCTCTTTGTTATGTTTTTTTTTCTCAACTTTTTGTTTCAAGTTTGTTAAAATTCCGCTCAAAGCTATGTCCATGCCTTTAACTTTGTAAGGCAGTTCAATATAATTCTTGCCATTTGCTGCGAGANTTTCTACTTTAGGTCCTCCTGGAAAACCAATTCCAATATGTCTCGCGAAATTGTCAATGAAATTTCCAACACCGATGTCAAGANTTTCTCCGAAAATTCTGTACTTTCCTGAAGAATATGCAATAACTTGAGTATTAGCTCCTGAAACGTAAAGCATTACTGGGTCTTTCGGACCATTTTTTATTGAACTTCCTACTTCTAAATGTGCAATACAGTGATTAACAGGAATAATTGGAATTTTCAATTTTTTTGAGAGTTCTTTTGCAAATTTCATTCCTTCAACCAAGCACGGAGCCAAACCCGGTGCATTTGAAATGGCAATTCCCTGAATTTCATTCTCTTCTACTCCAGAAATTTTCAGCGCGCCTTCATAAATTTCTTTGCTTTTTTCTCTATGGTGCTTCGCAGCTTCCATGGGAATTATGCCTCCTGAATCAGTTTTGTATGAATCCTTAAGGTTTGCAAGAATTTTTCTGTTTTTTACAATTCCGACGCCAAAAGTATGTGCCGTTGATTCAATGCCTAAAATCAGTGCCATTTTTCAGAATAGGATAATACCTTTATAAAATTAGTCAATCATATGGCTTTGCTAAACAATTAATTCCTGTTTAAATTCTCCTTGCCTACCACGTTCGCCGGAAAAACTCTCGCCCATAAACTCACTAGAATTTGATATAAATATTAATGTTAAATTCAAATTAAACATAAATTATCTTGGCTTTGGAGTTATTTACTTAATAAACATTTGAGCGAAGCAATTTTATATTTAACTTTCTTAAAATACTAATAAAAATAATAAAAAATAAAAAGATTAACTATCTTTTTTTCTTTTTCTTCTTTCCGCCACGAGCCATTTTTGCTTCACAAACATTTCCTTTACCATCAACATAATACAAATGTCCTGGCTTTCTCTTAACAACGTTTTTTACGATAACCTTTCCCATTTTGCACCTCCTTTTGATTGTTTACTATTTATTGAAATTAATTATATATTTAAATCTTTCTGACTCCCGACGAGGAAGTCAATAATCTCTTTATTTTTGTTGTTTAAAGGAATTTCTATTATTTTACTGAATGGTTTTCCCGACGATATCTTGAGGGTGAAGGGTTTTACAATTTTTAAGGCAGTAATTTTGTTGTTTTTATCAAGCCACAACGCTAAAAATGAAAAAAAAACGAAAAGAGATGTGAGTGAAAATTTCTTATTCAAATTATCAAACAAAAGATTTTCAGTATTTTTTGTTTTAAACATCAACCCCATGTTATAAATGGAAACTTTCCTTGCAGGAACTTTGATTTTTCTGTTTTTATAATATATCTCCATTTTTTTTCTTATGGCTCTCAAGTTGTTTGCAGAAATAGTTCACGTTTTTTTCACAGACAAAGTCATGATGCTTGAATCCCCCTCCAAAACTTTTTGGGATATGCATTAATTCATGGACTATTACTTTTGTTTTCTCTTTATCGTTGAGTTTTTCAAAATTTTCAGTTATGAACTCAATTGCATAGTGTGCTTCTTTACTCAATGTCTTTTGCATTATTTTTCCTAATGCATGGCATCGGGCTATTGTATGCCTTGATGAACTTCCATAACTCCTGAAACACTTGACTCTTTCAATAATTACATGTGGAAAAAGAATCCTAGATATTTCTTCCGCTTTTTTTTGTAAATCTTCTGCAAATTCGTATTTCATTATTCACTAACTTCTATTATTTTATTTCTAGATGTAAATCCTGATTTTATTTTTATTCCTTTCCCAAAATAATTCTTAAGTATTTTAATAATCTTTATGTTTGCTTTATTGTTTACTGGTTTTTCTTTTATCCACACTTCCAAGTAATTTTTGTCTATTTCTTCAATTTTTTCCTGCGACGAATTTGGGTGAACTTTGATTTTAAATTTCATCTTTTATCACATATTTTCCTTCCATAATAACCTCATTTGAAAATTTATCTTTTTTCATTAATCAATATATTCAACAAAGCCATTCTTATATATAAACCATTTTCTGCCTGTCGAAAATAAGCAACTCTCTTGTCATTTTCTTCTATTTCCATCGGAAGTTCTATTTCTTCGACATGTGGTAACGGATGCATTATTATAGAATTTTTATTCACTAAGTTAAAATTTTTTTCGTTTATAATAAATTTTCCTTTTGCGTTTTCATAATCGTTTTGCGACATTCTTTCTTTTTGTATTCGTGTCATGTAAACAACATCAACTTCCTGCAAGATTTTATTCAAATCGTTTTCTTCTCTGAATTTAATGTTATGTTTATTTAGGTATTCTTTTATATCATCTTTCATCTTTAAATTATCTGGGGAAACAAACACGATTTCTATATCTTTGAATTTTCCTAACAGGTAACAAAGGGATCTTACTGTTCTTCCACTAAGAAGGTCTCCAACCATTGCAATTTTTATTCCGTCAATTCTTTCGAGTTCTTTGTGTATTGTATAAATGTCTAACAATGCTTGTGTTGGATGCTGTCCTTTTCCGTCGCCGGCATTTATTACAGGAACAGAGCTTGCTTCGGCTGCTTCTTTTGCAGAACCTTCTTCATAATGCCTGATAACAATACAATCTGCATAAGCAGCAATAACTTTTATTGTATCTCTAACAGATTCTCCTTTCACAGCAGATGAAAACTCTTTTGCATTTTCCGTTGATATAACTCTCCCCCCAAGTTTTAACATTGCAGATTCAAAACTTAATCTTGTACGCGTTGAAGGCTCGTAAAAAATCGTCGCAAGTATCTTGTTTTCAAGAAGCTTCTCTGAATTTTCCTTTAGAGAATCTGCTTTCTTGAACAAATCATAAAGAATTTCTTTCGTGAACTGCTGTGATTCCAAAACATGTTTCATTGTGTTTGATTAAGAAAAAGCATTTATTAAAGATTATTGTCCCAAGATCATGAATTATACAAGTTAATTTAATTCCAAAAACACGGCTCTTTCCCACCCACCCTAAAATTATTAATACAAAAGACTATATTTGTTACATTAACATTTATAGTTTTCTTTTACATTGTGGCTTTTCTTTTTCTAAAAGAAAAACCCACGAGTGAGACAATTTCAAAATTATTTTTTTATCACAATTTCCAAAGCATCCCTGTGTTTCAATTCATGATTTTTCCCAAGAGCTTTTTTCGATCTTGCGTCTATCGCTCTGATGAAATTTTTTCCGAAGTCAGTATGCAAAAAGTACGCAAAGTCCAAAGCTGTCGAGCCTTGAGGTAGCAAAAAACAATCAGGAAGGATATTCCCTTTACTGTCTCCAAGTTTATTTGCGCCTGCAGGAAAAATTGCAATATATTTTAGCAGATTAAAAACAACTTCATTTAATATTTCTTGAACTCCTGTGCTTCCATAAATGTCCAAAACATTTCTCTTTATTTTTTCCAGTGCCTCTTTTTGTGTTTCATTTATCTTTCCCTCATAAATCTCAAAATTATTTTCTCCCGGAATATATCTTATTAATTCTCTTTTTGCAGCTTCCCTTAACGCGAGTTCAGAGTCTGCAGAACATGGAATTATTTTGTAATCTGGAAACTCTTTAACAAGTCTTTCATAATTCTCTTTTCCGTTTTTCATATCAACTTTGTTTGCAGCAATAATTGTTGGTTTGCTTTCTCTTCTTAATTCAGAGGCAAACTTTATCAGCTGTTTTTCATTCCATGAAACCGGTTTTTCCGGAAGATTGATTTTTCTCAAAACTTTTTTTACATCATCGTTTTTTATTTTTAATCCTGAAAACTGCTTTGTTACTAATTCAGAGAAGTTTCCTTCTTCAACTTCTGCTTTTTTTACAAAACTTTTCCAGGCCTTAATTAAAATTCCATAATACCATTTGTCTAATTCTTCGTCGAGAAATTTTATGTCGTTTGAGGGATTATAATTCCCATCTTCTATTAATTTTCCTTCAGCGTCAGTTGTGCCCGAAATGTCAACAATTTGTATGAATGCGTCAGCCTGTCTTAAATCATCAAGAAATTTATTTCCTAAACCCTTTCCTTCGCTTGCTCCTTTTACCAATCCTGCGGCATCCATTAACTCAACAGGAACAAATCTATTTCCATTTATGCAAAACCCGTGTTGAGGATTGCATTTAACATTGAATTCCTTTTCAATGCAATCAACTTTCACATAACCAACTCCGTGATTTGGTTTTATTGTTGTGAAAGGTCTTTGTGATATCTCAACTTCTGCCAGCGTCGCTGCTTTGAAGAAAGTGCTCTTACCCACCGAAGGTTTGCCGACAAGTCCAATTAACATAAATCATTTCCAAATCAAAATTATTTAAAGCTTCCTAATCAATCATAAATATCTTTTCTATGTCCCATATCCAAAATAAAAATTGTTACTATCTTCTTGTCTATTTTGTAAATTATTCTATATTTTCCTATTCTTAAACTCCGCAAACCAGATAAATTCGCAGTTAATGGTTTTCCTAATTCTGGATTATTCTCCAATTCAAGAATTTTTTTACCAATTCTTTCTTGCTCTTTTTTGTCAAGTTTTCTGAAGAATTTCTCTGCCGGTTTTTCAAGAATTATTCTATACATTTAAATCAAGCTCTTTAGCAAGTTTTCTCAGTTCAACTCCTCTGCCTTTCTCATAATCTTTAAGCGCTTCAGCTATATTTTTCATTGTTTCAGGATCTGACAAAACATTAATTGTTTCAATAAGGCTTTCTTTATCAGTTTCTGTAGGAATTCTTTCAAGAAGCCTTGATATTAACTCATTATATGTCTCTCTATAATGGATTTTTAACTTATCAAGTTTTACCTTTACCTTTTTATCTATTTGTATTGTAGTGACCATAGTAAGCTATAGGTAACTATAGTTTATAAATTTAACCAATAAAAATGCTTTGCTAAACAATTAATTTCTGTTTAAATTCTCCTGTTCACTGCGTTCGCCGGAAAACTTTCGCTTCGAAGTCGCTTGAAGTTTGATGTAAACTGTTAATGCAAGAAATTGTGTTCAATACAATAAATTTTTTTAATGTTAATTATGTAATATATTTATGTTTAATTAATCAAACAAAATTCCAACTTTTTAAACAATTCCTAACAAAATTATTATTAAACAACACACGACAACCTTCCACCATTTATTATTTTCAAACTATTAACATCGTTGAGAGTGTCGGGCATGAAATAAAATCTGTCGCAAACTATTACTCCTCCATCAATTGTCAGTGTTCCTGTTCCTGTCACAAAAACTTTTGCTGTTGATGCTCCTTGAGAACCTGTGATGACACAATTCTGTGATAAATCAATTTCCCATGGACTTGATGAATATGTGCAAGTGTCTACAGCATAAGTTATCACAATTAATCCCTTTCCCCCAACTCCTCCTGCTCCTGCAGCACCTCCTTGGTCTGTTGTACCACCTCCACCTCCACCACCCCCATAGGTTCCACCTGCACCACCTCTATAAAGATTTACAGAATTCCCTCCTGTTGTACCACTTCCTCCTCCCCCTCCACATGCTCCTAATGTGGTGTTCCAGGAAGTATCACATCCTCCT
>C687J35174_10002464_pt1 | contig 26120 bp, 24 predicted proteins | sample RifCSPhighO2_01_FD_35174 | JGI IMG/M metagenome (IMG submission 35174) | reverse complement strand
TAAGCATTAATATATGTACTATCATATATTCTAGTATTAAACAGACGTTCTATAATTNCATCCTGAAAATTTTCTTGTTCTTTCTTCCCATAAATATTATAGCCTGCATCAAAAACAGCAATATCCCCTCCTTTGGTTATGAGTTCTATCATTGATTCATTTTTTGATTGTAGATAAAGCAATCTGTTATTCCTGCAAAAAGCGTCAATTATTTCAGATATAGAGATTTTACCATGTGTCAATGTCTCTATTATTTTGTATTGAGAAGTTTCAGATGGCAAGAGGTTTTTCAAAATGACAAAAAAATCTTTTTTTCTGGACAGGATTTTTTTTATTCTATTGCCATGTNTAAACTGCTTCTCTCTATTACCTGCATTATTTTTTGTTTTTTCCAAATAATCACNGACATAATGCCATGCTTCAGATACCTGACTTTTTTTGATTTCTGATTCCTTTCTCCAGTAATCAAGATTTCTCTGATATTCTAAACATTCTTTTTCAGCATCTTTCAATATGAATCGAATGTTCTTTATTTCATCGGGGTCATCTGTTATAACCGGTCTGAAGTTTTTTCCTATTCTTTGTTCATCTGTATTCAGTCTGTTCTCTAATGAAGATATATCATATCTCGTTAATATTCTATAACTTCCATATACTGTTTTTATTGTTATAGCCGGAGGAACAGGTCTTTTGATTTCTTCTATTTGCTTATCATAATTTTGAATGATCTCAAGGCATTTAAGGAACAGATTAGATTTTTGCTGGTCTAATGTTTTAATGACATTCATAAAATAACCATCTTTCACAACAGATTCTCTTGAAAAAGTATGTCTAAAATGATTGGACGAAATTAAGAATGACATTTTTCTTAAATCAGCATCCTCAACAAATAGTACACTGCTATGTCCTTCTTCAAGTTTTAGTCTATTATTGAAAAGCTCATATTTTGCATTGTCAGGATCTGTTATTCCAATTACGTATTCAAATCCATCAAAACTGCCTGAAACTTTTATTGATGTGTCCAGGTCAAATGGTACATTGATTAGCTTGTCGTTGACATAAAGCGGTATCTTTACTCTTTTGCAATAATAAGATACCCTTTCATGGACTTTCTTTCTGGCGTCTCCAATTTCTGAATTTCTTATTATCCTTGTTAGCGTTATTTTAGTTCCTCTCCTTTCCTCTATATCCTGGAAATAATAACTTGGATCACTGTTTATGTCTTTTATATGTAACCTCCAGCTATCACATTTTTTAGTTTCTTCATTATAGCCTGATGAATCTGCTATAAACTGCTCCAGGTTTAATGCAAATGCAGAGCTTATCCCTATTCCATATTTCCCAATTTTTATTGGATTGTTCTCCTTGCTTGATTTGAACAATTTCAAGAAAAAGCTCTCTCTTTCTATAATGCTCATGCCTCTACCAAAATCCTCAAATGTTACAATAAACCTTGAAACATTATCATCAATTTCTTCTGTCGAATGTCTAATCTCTATCTGAGGGCTATCCGCATCTATAGAATTCTGCACAAATTCACGGTATGAATCTTCCGGCTCAGGAAATTGTTTAGACAAACCATCTACTATATCCCTTATATTATCTCTTATAAAATTTTTTGTCAGCTCTGAATCTTCAAATATATTTATTCTCTTTCCTACTACTAATTCTGTTAATTTTGTCATGTTATCTTTTCTTTAATATCACTCTATCTTTTGGTATCAGACTGGATATTGTATCTGCAGCTGACTCAGATTCAGTAATGTAATAATTTTCTATGCTCAAAATGGAGCCCTGCATTCCACTATTCTTTGATATATTACTTAAATCATGTTGTTTCATCTACATGCAGACAGAGAACATAACCATTTTCATGTCCTTTTATTTTGTCATGAATATGAACTGCATCAGGGTCAATGCTAGATGCAAAAGTCTCAGGATTTAAATATTTTTGGTAATATGGTCCATAAACAAACCTTTTTACTTTTCTAGGAAACAATTTCTTGTTTTTTTGTATAATATGGAAAGCCAGATTTGATTCTTCCCCAAACAATCTAAATATTGTATCTTGCATTCTTTTGCTAATACCCCATTTATCTTCGTATTTAATCATTGGAAAGAACTTATCCTTTTTTACATGCATTTCAATATCGTATCTGCAGAAGGTGGCCAAGGATAAGCTATATCCTGAAACTTTAAAAAGCATTAAATTACTTTGGTAGTCTTCTTCTAATAAAGAAATATCAATATGCATTTTGCTTTCAAGNTTACTCTCTGACAGAAGGTCTAGATAATATCTTTCTGCTATCCTTTGTATAGTGGTGTAAAAAAAATCACTTTGAATATCTTTTGCATCATCAATATGTTTTATTAAATTGTCTTTTAATTCCTGAAGTGTATAAATGCCTGATTTTTTTATACTTAAATTTTCTTTTTCACTTACTATCCGGCATAGCTCCACAAAAGTTGGCATTCCTGAATTTAAATCTATGTCAAAAGAGTTTTTTAGTCCCTGGTCTGTTTTAAATTTTAATAATTTTATAAAATCGTTAAGTTCCGGGTTATCACTGTTGTGTATTGATTCTGATGAAAAAGCAAGCAGATTATTTAATTCAGATAAATAAGAGTATATCTCTGGCTTTGTCTCTATTTTTGCGATAGCCATTTTATTGTTTTAAACAGTTTGAATATTACTGTTGTCTGATAGAATATTCCTTTGCTCTTTTACAACATCATTGGTTATAGCTTCTAAGCTATTTGCAACATCTAGCACACGATTGCTTCCGGTACGAGCTGAATATNTCTGAGCGCCAATTATTATATTTGTCATTGCTTTCACCAATGCTGCAGGATCATGCAGTGAATCCGGGACCAATCTTTCACCATGTTCAGCTAAAATTTTGCTATGTTGTGATGTTAGGATAAGTAACTTGTTATAATTATCTCTCAATGCTCTTGCCTGGAGTGCAGCATCTACCATAACTTTCTCTGCTTCTGCCACAGTTGCCATAGCTGTAATATTTTCCTGGGAATCTCTAAGAAATGTGTCTAGTTTTTGGTGAATCTCCTCTCCGGTTACCTGATACATGACTATGGATGCTTGTGTTGTTTTTTTGCCTGCCATTGCAAGGCTTAGGCTCTTTATATCACTTTCAGTTTTTTTTATTTCCATTTGCACACTATTTATATCTCTGTTTTTTTGCTGTATCTTATAGTATAAGTCTGTATCATCTGCTCCAAGAAAGTCAGGATTTAGATTTTCATATGCAGCGCTTAATCTATGCTCTAAATCATTTTTTCCTGATTGAACATCTGTCTCTATACCACCTACCATTGATTTTTTATCTTCAAGTGTTCTTTTTAGTTCCACTATTCTTAATTCATATTGTTGAATTGTATTACCTAAAATTTTGTATTGTTCTTTAAGACTGCCCTTATCACCATAAAGAAAATCTCCTAACCTATCTTTAAGAGAAGCCGCAGCTTGAAATTGCATTTTCAGAGCATGGTCAATATATGTTTTACCCATAAACATCTGTTTGCCTGAAAAATACATGCTCCCAATAACTGGGATTTTCTCAATTGCATTGTTACCTGCTTCAATTAAGGATCTTGATACTCCCAACACACCATTGCTTTTTTTAATATTATTAATTGAATCCCTAACACTTAGCCCGCCTTTTGTAGATGCTAATATTTGTTTTGATAAAGTATTATACTGGCCTTCAATTTGTTTAAGAGTATTAACTGCATCTGCTTCCAATCTTGCTTCCTCTTCGGCCTCTTTAAGCATTGTACTGGGATCCTTCCCCATTATATTACTTATATAATCCACAACATATCTTTGTACATTCTCCTCTGTATCAGGACTATTTGTTATAGAATTATCATGACCAGAATTTCTCTTGTAAACTATAATGTTTTTACTTGTGCCCATATTGTCTTAAAATATTTATAATCCTTATTTGTAATTATTTAAGAGTAGATATAAAAAGATTTATAAACCTTTTGATATATTTTTAGTTACGTAAACTGATTCTTTTTTGTATCCTAATTTATAGAAATAAGCTTTTGCGCCAATTCCAGAAGTAACTAAAATTTTATTAATATCATACTCTTCTTTAGCGATTCGTTCAGCTTCTTGCATTAATTTTGTACCATAACCGTGATGTTGTGCATCTTTTTCACTTTTTTTTCCGATAGGGACTATATTGCCATAAACGTGTATCTCCCGTATCCCAGCACTTTTGTTTGTTATCTCTGGTCTAAATGGTTTATAAGGAATCCTTAGCCTAATAAATCCAACTAAGATATCCTGTGAAACATCTTCATAAGAAAGAAATATTTCTTCTCCCCTGCTAGAGTTATAGTCATATCTTACTAATTTAACTTTATCAAAATTTATTTTTTTATTTCTCGGCTCTCTGCATCTAATACAATTGCATTTTATATTATTTCTTGCCATTAATTCATGCAAATATTGCCTAAAGTTGGTTATATTTACTCCATCGATTGTAACTTTTGTCGGGATGTCACGCTGAATACGCATAACTCGACAAAATTTAGGAATTAATGGTTTAACTTTTAGTAATAAATCTGCAGCTTCATCTGTATTTAATGGTTTAAACTGATTATTCTTATATTGTAAATATAATGGTGTTCCCGGCATTACCATGCAAGGGTATATTTTTAATGCATCCGGTTTATAATTTTCATCTTCAAACAATTGTTTAAAATTATTAATATCCATTTCTTCTGTAGTCTCTGGTAATCCTATCATTAAATGTGCACAGATTTTTAGAAAACTATCTTTTGTAAGCTGTATCGCTTTTATCGTATCCTGTAAATTATGACCACGGTTAGTTATCCTTAATATTTTATCATATAATGTTTGTATCCCGATTTCAACTCTTGTAGCTCCAATTTTTAACATTTGATTTAAATGGGTTTCAAAACACCAATCTGGTTTTGTTTCCACATTCATAACAGTACATCTTATTTTAGAAGTTTCATTTCTAAGCTGCTCTTTTTCTAATGTAGATTTTTCTTTTAATAAAAGTAATTTTTCTTGAACTTTTTGAATAATTTCCCTATTTCCAATTTCATGGGGCAANTCAAAGAATTCCTTGAATTTACTAAAATTAAGTTCATCATTNTCAAAGAATATTTCTGAAAAATCATTCATGGCTTTTAATGCATATGTTATGAATTCATCTTGGTATTCTATCTCNTAAGAAGGAAATGTTCCGCCCATTATTATNAATTCTACTTTATTAGGAAAATGCTTCATTAAAATATAATGCTCTAATCTATTGAAAACCTGTAAATAAGGATCAAATTTATTTCTTATTGCTCTCATTGAAGCTGGCTCATTTCCTGTATAGCTTTGAGGAACGTCACCAAAATAACTTTCAGGTCCACCCGGGCAAAAAATACAGACACCATGATTACATCTTTTAGGATATGTCATTATCGCAATTGGTGCAACTCCTGAAATAGTTCTAATTGGTTTACTCTTGAAATTTGATTTCGGATCTTCTATTAAGATATCAATGTTCTTTGGGATTTTGTTTAGCTTATATTTTTTAACAATTTGGATCTTTATTTTATCAAAATCATTTCTATCTTTGTTCTCAATAAATTCTTTAAATGCTTCCTGATTCATAAAAATAGTACATTTGATGATAATTTAAAAATTTATGTTTTGTTTTAGGATACTTACTGTACTTTCTTCTAATATTTTACAGCTATCAATAATCCTTGAAGAAGTGTCTTTTTGGCTTATCAATAAAGGCAGGTCTGTGCAACCTAAGATTACACTTTCTCCACTATTCTCTTCAATTTTTTTGATTATCTGTAATAACCTAATCTTATCTTTACTTCTTGTTTTGTTGTTTATGATTCTTAAGATACAACTACTAATAAACCTTTGATCTACTTTATTTGGCAGGATTAATTCAATATTATATTTTTTTAGTTCTTTAAAATATAATTTTTCTTTAATTGTTTTTGTTGAAGCTATTAATCCGGCTTTCTTTACATTTAATCTTTTACATTCTCTCGCTGTTTCCTCAATAATGCTCAGTATAGGTGCTTTTGAGATTTTACGCAATTTCTCCATGAAAACATGAATTGTATTACATGGGATAACAATGAAGTTTACATTTAACTTATTTAATCGTTTTACAGATTCTTTTAACAAATTTAAATGTTCTTTCGATGCTTTACCATTAATTATTTTTTCCTCTGCTTTCACTGATACAGGTAAGTTATCTAATAAAATATGTGGTTGCACATTTGTTATTCTCCTTAATTCATTATTTATCTTTAGACAGAATGTACAGCTCGTTTCTGTACCTAATCCTCCAACTATTCCTAGTGTTTTGTGCTTCATTTCGTACACCTGTCTATTACTTGTTGCAACCTGTATGAAATCTCTCCTCGTTCTGTTTTCTCTGCAGTTCTGTCATATAATCTTACAATCTGACTGAGAAATTTTTTATATGGCCTTGTTGTATATTGGCCAAATCTTTCTTGAGCTGAAGCTATCTTGCTTGTAACATCTTCTCCTCTTTGAAGCAAGATTCTCTCTTCTGGATTTGTACAAAAATAAGGAGCAGAGTGAAGCCTCTTAGGATCAAATGTTCTGTTGGGAGTTACATAGACGAAACCAAGTAAAGTGTTAAACCGAAGTTGAAATTTTCTGTCAAATGAAGTTTCGTCTGAGTTCTTAGTTCCGTTGAGAGCCCACCCTATTTTAAGATTTACTCCATGCTCTTTGTTGAACCAACACATATCAGCAAGCTCTCTTTTCGTGTACTCATGAGATACCTCTATTATTTTAAGAAAATCAATATACGATTGATTTTGATTTATTTCTGAAACTCTAACTACCTGCCAACCATCAAAGCCTAGATTTTCTATGGCGCTTTGAAGCGTTTCTTGATACTGCCCGGCTAATTTATTAACAGGCTGTGCATCAAAACCATTTGTAATGGCATGAGTGTCAGCAACTAAAATGTGCTTTGATGCACTTATCTGTTCTCCACTAAGAACCATGCTCAATATGTCAACAGGTAGACCTGCACTTAGCATAGGAACTCCATTACAAAGACCAACTCCAAAGTATAATGCTTTCACTTCAAGTATATTAGAAATTCCAACCAAAGACGGTTTAGTTTCAACCAAAGATTCTTGAGCGATAAACCTAGCTAAATCTTCTTTGCTTTTTATACCGACGACCAGCACAATTTTGTGTCTTATCCTCTAATGTTTGATTTTCCATTTTATCTCAAGTAAGAATAATAACTACATCTTAATATATCTTATTGAATAAAATACGAATATTAAGCAATAGATTTATAAATAATTGAATATTATTCAGTTTATGAAAAATATCATAGGTAGATTAATTAAACTGTTCAAAGAAGGTAATTGTACTCCACAGATAGCCCGAATAGCCAAAAAACTCAAAGAGCCCCCTACTACAATCCATTACAACATCAAAAAGTTAGAGAAAGAGGGAACTATTAAAACCTATAAGGCTGTTTTTGATTATAAAAAGATAGATCAAGGTTTTTGTACCTTTGTTTTGATAAGTTTAAGCCCTGATGAATACGGGAATCCTGAAAAAATTGGAAAAGAATTAAGTAAATATAATGAGATAGAGAGTGTTGATATTGTAACAGGAAACTGGGAAATGGTATTAAAAATAAGAACAAAAGATCAAGACAGTTATTATGAGTTTATTAAAAATGTTATATCTAGGAAAGGCGTTATCAAGATAAATTCTCTACTCTCTTTTAAACAATTGAAAACAGAGTTTGTTGAGTTGTAATTATTTTTTTCAAATTTTTAGGTTCTTATAATAATTAGACGAAATAATTCCTATGTCTATAATAACAGTAGAAACATTATAGAGGCAGACAACTCTTGGAACTTCTGCTAACTGAATATATTTTATATCATGCGATACTTTTCCCACAGAGTTTTTTTCTCTTGACAAAATTGTTGTTGTATCAATTACTAGTCCATATACTCCTTTCTCAAGCTCTTCCTCTAGATTAGCACCAATTCTGATTTTGCTTGAATCAAACACTGTTTCTACAGATTTTTTTATGGATTTGTACAGAACGCTATCTTCATTTTGGCAATATACCAAAACAGAGCCATCTTTTTTTAAAGGAGCTTTAGAGACAGTAATACCAACAAGAGATCCTATTTCATTTTTGTTGAGTGTTTCAGCACCTAAATCTTCAGCTCTTTCCCGAATTCCCTGATTATATGCATTTCCGGTCCAAAGTATCTTTCTAATTTTTAAATCTTTCAGATTTTCAAGTACATCAAATCCTTCTTGTCCACCAGGAGTATACATAAGATCTGTTACAATTATGGTATAATTTTCAGTTCTAGCTTTTTTTATAACTTCTTCAGGATTATTTACAAATTCGACTTCTGTGTCAGGTATAGCAGGAAAAACTTTCTTAGCAAAGTCAATCATATCATCCCCTACTAATATCTTTTCAAGTGCCATTTTTGTTCTACCAAGAAAAATTGATTATTTTATCTAAGATTGAATCTCTCCGCTTTTTCCAGAATTTTTTCAGGAGAAATAACCAATCTATTGTAGTCTATTNCCGGTCTTTTAATCCCNAGGATTACATCTGCAACAGCACCAAGTGTTTCACTCCCACCACATTCTACAGGGTATAGGTTAACATAGCTGCTATTTGATAATCTTTGTTTTCTGTCCCAATCACATTTACATGCCATAAGATTTACACACATTCTTACATCATGGCCTAAACTTTGAGCAATGTGCCCCGGCAATTCCCTTCCATTTATACCGTCATAAACAAAGATATTCCTGACTAAGTCCCTATCACTTTTCCATTCAAAACTGGTGTAAATTTGTCTTATTTGCTCTGCTAAAACTTCTCTTGCTCTTATTTGAGAATGTCTATCATAAGATACAACTAATAACTTTCCATCTGAAAAAATACCAGGATTATATCCTTTAACAGGGTTATATGTCAGTATAAGATTCAGTTCAGGTTCTGGATTACTAATGTCTATAGAATTTTTAAGCTCAAGACCAAACCTGTTTCCAATTCTATCAATTACCTGATCTGTCCTGACAACTTCGACATTCCGGGTTTGAAACACACTTCCATCAACCCAACCTGGCTGGAAACTAGTATATAATACCGGAACAGAGCTATTGTTACTTCTGATTTTCTGCAGAATTTCTTTTCCTTTAGATTTTTTTAGATTATTTGCGTCATTATCTATAATTACTAGATCGTACTTAGAGATATCTCTTAAAAGTCCTGCTTGCCACTGGCTAGCTGTAGTTATTTCTATGTTTTTTGGTAATCTTGACTGTATAGCTAAGATATCCTCAATATCATCATTTATTATTAATATTTTTTCTAATGTCATTCTTCTTCCATAGCTTAGTGGTTGATTCATTACAGATTATTTATATATTCTTTCGATATAAAGAATATTCTTTATATTAAAATTTTCAAAAAAATAGTAATACTTATAAACCCGGTCCGTATATGCGAAACATGAGAAGAAAACTAATAAAGCAGGGAAATAATTCATATACTTTAACTCTTCCAATAAAATGGATAAGAGAGTATGAAATTAAGGATAATGCAGAGCTTGAGATTAATAGGGAGGATAACTCATTGTTAATCTCATTGCCTATTAACTATAAAAAACCAGCTTCTTCAATACATTTAGATCTAGAAGATTACAATGAAAGAACAATAAGAAATATATTAAATCAAAATTATAGAAAAGGGTATNATCAAATAATTCTTTCCTATAATACAGAAGAGCAGCTTAAACATATTAGAAAAATAACTAGATCTACATTGCTTGGATTTGAAATAGTAAAAGAAGAGATGAATAAGTGTTATGTGGAGAGTATAGCGGAACCATCAAATGAGAGATTTTCTGTTATTTTAAGAAAGATATTTCATACTATCCAGCATGAATCTTCTGAAATAATCAAAGATATTCAAAACAATAATATAAAGAATATTGGTAAATATCAAGAATCAAAAGATCTTGTAGATACTTATACAAATTTCTGTAGACGTCTTATAATTAAAGAAAGAATTCCGGAATTGAAAAGTTCCTACCAATTTTTTTTGGTTGTTTCTCATCTTTCATTAATTTACCATTCTTTTTATTATATGTATAAATTTGCTTCTTCACAGAAAAACTTAAGATTAACAAAAAAAACATCGGAAATTTTATCAAAACTCCCAAATCTTTTCATTCTGCTGCATGAGGCATTCTATGAAAACGATTTAAGAAAGGCACATAAAATAGGAATGCTAAAAGATGAATTGATATTTTCTTCACTCTATAAAATTTTTGAATCAACGAGAGGTCCGGAAAATGTTATCCTCTTTCATATAGGAGAGATAATAAGGCTTATTCACCTGTCTTCCATAAATATCTTTAGTCTTACAGATCATAAGAAGATTGAATAGTTATTCAGCAGATAGGATTTCTGCATATATCTCAGCAACCTTGATTAGACCATATGTTAGATTTTTATCTGTTTTAGCTTTATACTTTGCAATTCTCAAGGATTCTGTTACAAATGCACGGTACACATTTCTTCTAAATTCATCTTTATTATCATTGAAAGCTGGATCAACAGTACTTCGAAGTGCAAGATAATTAGTTACAGCACTGTTAACTTTATTTATATCAAAAACATCCTTAAATTCATGATCTGTATCAAGCAATGCTCTTGCTACATCATTATACTCTCTGCCCGGAGCTACACTACCATAATCTCCAAGTATCATTCCGTTAAACCAATTATCCCACTTTGCATCATTATGCGCAATTACTCTGGGTTCTAATACCTTCTGTTCTCTAACAGCCTCATCATAAACATTCCTTAAGCTTTCTAATCTGCCTGAAATTTCCGGCATTACTGATGTAATATCTGATTGCATCTCTGTGAAATCGAAATAATCTTTTCCACATCGTTTCAAGTTCTCATTTTTCAATTCATTTTTCAAATAAGTATGAAATAAGGATAATACATACATCTTATGATTTATTTTATCATATTCCACTCCTGCTTTCTGCAGAATATTATTTCTGAATTCATCATTATCTATCTCTATGGGAACTGCTCTGCTAAAAGTAATAAATCGTTCCTTATCAGAGCTTCTAATGAATCCTTGATCTCCAACCTTTTCTACATATAGAGTATATCTTGCAAGATGTTCATATGATTGTACAAGTTCTCCAACAGAAATCTCTTTTCTTGCAACTTTTTTACTTCTTACAATTTTTGGTGCACAGTTTTTCGGCATGAAATTCGTATTTGGAAAAGAGGTTATTCTAGCTCTTTCATTTTCACTAAAATTATCTATGGTATGGGCAGATTGATAAATTACTGGAACTTCAATTCCCCTGTTAATGAACTCCTCTGCTAATCTCTCTAGTGTATTAATACCTCTACCTAGTTTTGCACTGTTTGAGCTTAATTCATCATTATTATCAATGACAACCAGGTGATATTTTTCAAAATTTAATCCGTTTAAATCTGAATCTTGTTTTAGGATATCAAATTTGCCTTTATAATTTCCAGCTTTATCTGTAATAATCAAAAACGTTTTATTTTCTGTAGATTGCAAGTTTCCTTCAGTAAATCTTTGAGATAAATCATCTAAAAATGTGGCATTTTTTCTTGTGCCTATGCCGTGCTTTAATGATTCTAACTGAGAATATAATCCCTCAACAACATTGCCTTTAAATCCCAGATCTTCAAAACTCTCTGTTAACCCTTGTACTTGCTCGTTTCCAATTATGGCTTTTAGAACAGAAGCTATTGCTCCATTCACTGTAGAGTTTTTACCGTTATTAAAAAGAATTCTTGGATTTATATCCAGAACTTTATCTATGATTCTATTACGAATAGCCACAGCTTGAATGATATATGATAATAATACCGGTCTGCCCGAACCATTTTCTGATACATTATTTCCATTTATCAAAACCACAGAATCTCTGAGATCATAAGAGTCAATCTGGTCTGAAGATATAGCTGTGATAGAGGTATTCCTTCCACTAACCTTTTTTAATTCATCATTTATTTTAGCTTTTTGCTCTTCATATTGTTGAAAATTATCTGGTGGAGTCTCAACTATAACAATTTTCTTCCCTGTAATACTCACATTTGAAATTATATCTACAAGTGACATTTTCCTTACACATAGAAGATAAACCACTTTATTAATGTTTTCTTTTATACTACTTNACAATAGTCACCTTAAAATACATTTATAACTGGCCAAAAAATCAACAATGTATCTGAAAAAAAATATGTTGATAAGATTTTTACTTTAACAACTAAACGTGTGTTTTGCTTCTTATATACTTATTATAGACAGCATTAACTGCCTTTCTGCCATCAGAATGATTAACGCCATAAACAATACATCTTTTTTTTGAGCCCCGGGAAATAAATTCAATATCAACCCCAGAGCTCTCTATTGTTCTTTGAATATTAGCAGAGCTTACATTCCTGTTTTTCAGGCCTATTCCGGCAACTACAATACATCCAAGATTATCCTGAAAATTAATTTCTATACCTTCGTCATTTAGAGAATGAATTTCAGCTATTATATTTTCAATACTATGGTTTTTTAGTTGATTACGCTTCAGTACAACTGAAATATCATCAATTACACCAGGCATAAATTCCATTGAAATATTCCTTTCTTTAAATATCCCTAAAATATCATAAGCTATCCCAACCCTGTCATTTAAACCAAAAGCCCAAATATTAAATGCACAAAAACCATTTTGATATGCAATTCCTACTATTGGTTTATTTAAATCACTAACTCTCTCATGAACAACATAAGTGCCTTCTGCCGGGTATTTTGCAGTTTCCCTGATATGAACAGGTATCTTTTTTTTAGCAACAGGCCCCATTGCTTCAGGGTGAAATATATTAAATCCTGAATATGCCAAATCTCTCATTTCTTCAAATGTAATTTTATCTATCTTTACCGGATCTTTAACAATATCTGGATCAGATGCAAGAACACCCTCTTTGTCGCTAAAAATTTCATATAACATAGCATCTAAGGAATATGCAACATAAGCTCCTGTCAAATCAGATTTATTCCTGCCAAAAATTGCTGTTAAACCATTTTCAGTACACCCATAAAAACCAGGAACAACATATAAACTATTTGTTTTATTTAATCTTTTTGTTATCATTTTTTCAGAACATGGTAGAATTATAGCATTACCAAAATCATTTGTTACCATGAATAATTCTCTAGAATCAACATATTCAGCACCAAGATACTTTGCTAATAGTCTAGCGCAAGCCTCTTCTCCAAACGCTGCTATTCCATCCTTATAAGGGCTTTCCCTATCTGCATCATTCTTTCCCTCCAAATTCTGATTTAATCTGCGATCAAGCATTGCAGTTATATCTTCAAGGTTTTCATCCGGGAATACAATCTTATACCTGTTTAAAATTCTATCAAATAAATCTGAATCTTTAGTTCTTGCTAATTTTATCAGCATATCAGTAACTTTTACATCATCATTATCTCTTTTTCCAGGTGCAGAAACAACTATAATCTTTCTTCTTGGATTATCATATGTAATTCTTTTTATCCTTTCTATATCAGTATGGGAGGTTATAGAACTCCCACCATATTTGCTTATGATAACATCACCCATTTTAAGAATTAACTATCTCTTATTCCTTCTTTTCTTCGGTTACTTTTGCCTCTTTTTCTTCAGCAGTTTTTTCCTCAACACCAAGGTTTTCAGCGATACTTTTGTTTCCATACTTTAATGTTTTCAGGTTAATCTGGTTGATGGCATTGTTAATAGTGTTGCCTTTTACAGCTTTTCTTTTTCTCATACCCTTGATATTTATTTTAACACCTGGGCCTCTTGTTAGCAAGACTCTTTTCCTTCCTGTACCTTCAACATCAAACCTCATTGGGAATCCTGCGTCATCGCTACCACCTGTAATCTGAAACTCATAACCTGAAAAACCGAAGAAATGTCCTTCTATCTTACTATTGACCCTTTTATTTAAAAAGGCATCTATCTCGGTTTCCTTCAGCTCTTTGTTATAGCTTTTTCCGGTTTTTACATCATTGATGCATAGTTTTACTACCATTTTATTCATCCTTTGTCTAGAATGTTTTAATATAGATTTTTAAACATTTCGTATGATAGTACATACTGAAAATAGCTAATTTTATCCTTAAAATGAATGAAGTAAAATCATTTGCAAAAGACTCAGCTAAGAGATTATGGAGAAGAAAAATAGTAGAATTTGTTAGAAAGCACTTTAGTGAAAAACAGATTAGAAATTTTAATGTTTTTTGCCTTCCTGGTTCTGAGATGCTAGAGATTTTTGAAGTTTATGATGAACTTGGCGTTAAAAGAAAGAATATAACTGGTTTAGAAGAAATAGGTATTGAGTATCAAAAATTAAAAAGCAATAATGATTCTCTGGAAGATAAGATTAAAGTGTATAACAGTTCTGCTTTAGATTTTGTAAAATCAACAAACACTGAACGAAAGTTTGATTTGTTTTCTTTAGATTTTTGCGGTTACTTTGATAGTGCCAAAGATGATATCTTGCACTATATAGCAATAAGGAGTTTAATGCGTGATAGACCTATTTTAATTACAAACTACTTAATGCAGAGAGAAAGTAACAACGCACAAGAAGCTATGCAGAAAGGAAGTTTCTTCAGTTCTTTGATAATGGATATGGTTTCTCATAGTGATACACTAAGCGTAAATGATATTAAAAAAAACTTATTACAATGTGCTGATATTATCAATGATAAAGAGAGATTATATGAAACTTTTGTTGGAAAATCTGATTTAACCAAACTTAGGGATAGCGTTGTACAAAAAGCTCCAATATCTAAGATGTATGATGGTGTTGGATATTGGAATACTCCCTTATTCAGAAAAATTCTTGGTATATCATCAGAAAATGGGGTAAAAAATGAGTTATCTGAGTTCGTTGATATGATAAACAGGAACAGGTATCCTTTCTCGCCAGGTATCCTTATCGAATTTTATGAAAGAATAGAAGATGCAAGGACTAGATCAGTTATCGGATATTTTTTAGGCAAAGATGTTGGAAGTTTTATTATCAAAGATCATGAAACTTATAAATATATCAGTAATTCCGGACGACCCATGATCAGTGATTTTTATTATTTTGTAGAAGATGGGTCTTATCATGCTTTTGAAAATTTAGAGAAATCTGTAAAGGTACAAATCCTTGGTAATAAAATTGATGTTTTAGTTAAAGATCCTGGAAAATATGCTAAATTTCTTTCTTGTATGAATAGACAAGCACAAGACCAAATTGAGGCAACAAAAAGAATTGACTCCATACTTCCGATTGAAAGAATTCTATTAACACCAGAAAGCACTGAATATAAACAACCAGGAAATACAATAGATGGAGAAGAAAGAGAAGTAATTATCAGTTTATTAAATGAAGGTTATAAATCAACTGAGATTATAGAACTATTTCAAGAAGGAAAATATACCCGGCAGCAGATTGCTGCTCTAAAAACATCTTTAAAAAATACAGTGGATGATATAACTTTACAAACCCCATATTGAATTCTGCTTTCTTTTAATAACAGCAATTTCCTTTAGAAGCTCAATTTCTTCATGATTTAGATAATCCTTAAGCTCTTTTAATTTTTTAAATTCATTTTCTGTAAAATCGCTTATTAAAATGTCACCTTCAACTATCTGCCTTCCGACAGTAACATTTGGCAGGGCAATAGCAACTTGTTCTCCTTTCACAGCTTTTTCAGCATTCTTGCCATTGTTCTGTATGCTCTTGACACCGGTAATTTTAGAACCATCTTTTTTCATCAGAGGTGTTCCTTCTAGAACAATTCCTTCCATGACTTCGACACCGACAACAGCAGGATTGTTCTGTCTGAATACATACCCGGGCATTATCCTTAATTTGCAGGGTTTCTTTATCTTTTGCAATTTTATTGATTCTAACTCTGCCTTCTTTTCTTTTTCCCATTTATCATAATCCTCTACAAGCTTATAGATTACATTTGATGTGATTATTTTTACATTTTCATGTTTGACATTCTTGACATTGAAACCAATTATTATTCTGTATATCGCATCCTCTTCTGACTCAGCTCTCGAGATATCTTTTTTTGTTATTTCTCCAATTGTTGCTGTTCTTATTTTGATGTTCTTTCCCTTCAATATAGAAATCAAAGCTTCCAGGCTTCCGAGAGAATCTGCTTTGACAATAATCCCTTTTTTTTCAGTTTCTATCACAACTTCTTTTATTTCAGCCTTTAATTCTTTTTTTATTCTCTCTATATTTTTTTCACTGTCTAAGGCTCTAAAAGGCATTCCAGGGATAACATAATCGATATTTGGAGCAGATATCTTGACAGAGGCTGCAGCTCTTACACTGTTAACATTATTCTTTAAGCTTATAAGGCTTCTGACCTTTGTGATTATAGGTTCTTCTAGAGAGGCAATAACAATATTGTCATTCACGTTTAAGGTTCCATCATAGACAATTGTGTCTAAGACAACACCTAATCCTTTTTCATCTCTGACTTCCAGGATAACACCTTTCGCAGGCTTGTCAGTTTCAACAGCCAGATTTTTTTCAAGATATTTCTGCGCTAGTCCTGTCAAGACCATTAGTAATTCAGGAATACCTTCTTTTGTCTTGGCTGATATCGGTATGATAGCCAGCTGCTTTGTGTAATCCTCAACCCTGTCAAATCTTTCAGCATTAAAGCCAAGATCATACAGTTTTCCGACAATTTCATATAATTTGGTATCTAAATAGTTCTTGACAGATTCAGCCTGTTTGTTTACATTGTCTAGAATACTGGAATTTTTATTGGACTTCCAGCCAGGAATGTTATCTATCTTGTTCAGGGCAATAATAAAAGGTGTTTTATGGTTTTTTAGAATTTCAACAGCTTCTTTTGTCTGAGGCATGATTCCTTCATTAACATCAATTACAACAATGCCGATATCAGCGATGCTCCCTCCTCTTTTCCTTAAGTTTGAGAAAGCAGAATGTCCCGGACTATCTATCAATAGAAAACCAGGGATATTAATCTTATATTTCATGTTTTTTAATAGGTATCCTGCAATATCTTCAATCTTTTCAATAGAGACATTGACAGCGTATATCGTCTGTGTGATTCTTCCAGCTTCTTTCTGGATTATGTTTATGCCGGAGATAGATTCAATTATCTGGGACTTTCCATGATCTACGTGTCCTGTTAATAAACATATTAAAGATCTTATGTTTGCCATTTTACATTTCTAGAAACAGATATTTCTAGTTCAGCATATAATTGTTGGAGAAGAGTTTTTTAAATGTTTTGAAATTAGTCTAAGCATCAAAGACCTTATATATGTTACAAAACTTTGCTATTTTTTGAACAGAACAATCCTCATTACTATCTAACAACTGTAATTCTCCTGTGTCAACTAAAATATTTTCTAGGTCTTTTGTATACCACTCTTCAGATTCTTTTGATGGATGTATATTTTTTTCGAGGCTATCTTTGTAGCTGTATGAAAATCCCAGAGTGCGTAGGTCATTAAAAATATTAGAAAAATAAAATATTTTTAATGCTTGTTTGACATAATCATTATCTAAATCTTCTAATGAACCTATACCAGCACTTTTTACATGCAAAACAGATCCAATATAGCTGTTTGTTCTTTTAACAAGGAAATATTCAAAGAGTTCATGAATAGTCTTGTAATTGAAATCAAAACAAGGATGTTTCAGGAGATTTACAAGATCAAACTGCCACGGAGCTACAGAAACATGTTCAAGGTCTAGAGCATACATTTTCTTGTCGTTTACAACGATATTCTGCGGAGAATATTCGCCATGTATTATCCAGTATGAATCCTTCTCTAATATATCTGTTATAGGTCTTAAGTCGTTTCTTAATATATCCTCATCCCTTGATTTCCATTGTCCAAATAGATCAGAGTTTTTCTTTAGAATTACTTTGCCAATATTCTTAAGCATTTCTTCTGAAAAATTTTCTTTATCCCTGACATAATCATAGGCTGTAGGATAAAGAGAGAAGTAATAATGCAGTTTTATCAGAATATCAATGGCTTTTTTTGCATACAGTTTCTTTTCTTTCTCATTCTTGTCAGGAAGAATCTCATCCAGACATTTTTTTCCAGCATATTCAAAAATAATAGTACTTCCTCTAGGTGACTCAACAGAGCTTATAAAATTAGGTACCGGCAATGTCCTTGAGATATTTGTGCCATTTCTTGCCATAATCATCAGATCTCCTTCTCTTGTTAGTTTGTTCTGGTTCTCTTGCAGGGAAATATTTGATCATGACGGTTTCTAAAGGAGAATTTATGTTACGGTCATATAGCCTGAGTTGATAGACATGAGCATCACCAAGACCTCTTGGTATATGTTTTAATGTAAGGTAAAGATCGTTCTCAGAAAGTCTTTCTGATAGTTCATCTAACCTTACTTCAGTATTATAAAGGATTTTATTCTCTGATGTAGTTAGTTTTTCTATAGTCTGACTTATTTCACTGTACAAACTTTCCAGCGTTTCTTTATAAGAACTTAATTTTTTCATGTTGATTATATTAATACAGATATAAACGTCAAAACTATCTGTAAACAAAGGGTTAATAAGTTTTTTAAAGCTATTGTTCAGGTCTGGTATATCTTCCTGGCCATGTTGTGTACTGATGCAGTTATATCCTTATAATTCTCAAGAATTTCCGGAACACCTTTTATTCTCCAGTGTTTTTCCATTATAACATTGCATTTGTTTGAAATAAGTTTTTTATTGGTGCTCAATAATAATGCTAATTCTTTGTCAGAATTGTAATAAGATTTCATTGTATCTATGTAAAACTTTTCTACATCATTGCATAGATTAATCAGTTCAAAAAATGTCTTTTCATTGCAGTTCAGTCTTTTAAATCTTCTGGCAATTCTCTTGATTTCATCAGCAATTTTTTCTATAATCATTGACATGTCCCATAAAACAAGCAGCTTGTCATGTTCGGGCAAGTTCAGTGTTTTCAGTATGTAAGGGTCATCAAAGCTATGCTTCACAGTTCTTATTATCAGGAATAAAAGTTTGTTTATTTCCTGATCACGCTTGACAACATCGTCCATATCATTTTTATTATAGTTTTTAAGGTTGTACATCATGGATCTTGTCAGATTATCTATTTTGCGAAGCAATAGATGTACATTAACATCTTTTATATTAAGGAAATCTTTTATCAGAATTTCAGAGTTGTTTTCATCGATAATTTCAGAGGCAACCAGGTTTTGGACTATCTTTTTGATTTCATCTTTTTTCGTTGCCAGGTCTTTTCCGTATATTCGTATCTGTTTGTAGTTGTTTAGATATGAAGAAATTATGATTCTCTTTATAAGCTCAATATCCTTACCAGTGATGTCTATATTAATCTCTTTGTTTGGTTCTTTATATTCCCTTGATTTAGGTATTATAATAAGGTTTTCACTTCCGTTTTGTTCAATGAAGATAGCATCACCCTTTTTTAGTTTGTTTCTGTCTATCCAATCTTTTGGGAGAGATATGACAAAAGACGAATTTCCAAATTTTATTAGGTTTCTGTGCTCCATTTGCTTTTTTTAATAGAGAGTATATACCTGTTATATTTAATATAGAGTAACTATATATATTTAAATTTTTCCTTTATTTTAGGGGGTGTAAAATGAGAAAAAAGAAATATCTTGATCCGATAGAAGATGACATATACACAGAAGAAGGTGTTGAAGAACAGTTAGATGCAGAAGGAATAGAGGATTGGGAAGCCGGATTCATGCAGGGATATGAAGATGCGTAGGAGAAGAAAAGAATAGGCCTTAAAGGAAAATATCCTTGATTTTATTAAAGAGACTTCTCTCGCTCTTGCCATATCTTGTTTCATCTTTGCTTTCATGTGCAAATTCCTGCAGCAGCTTTTTCTGTTTAGGGTTTAGTTTTGTAGGTGTCTTTACATTTACTTTCAGAAATAGGTCTCCATAGCCATTTCCATCTAACTTTTTAATGCCTTTATCCTTTATCCTAAATATAGTTCCAGATTGTGTTCCCTCAGGCACTTTTATCTTTACATTATCATTTAATGTTGGAGCATCAAGAACAGTGCCGAAAACTGCTTTTGGAAAGCTTAGGTAATAATCCAGGTATAGGTCAAAACCATCTCTTTCAAAAAATTCATGCTCATCTATGTTTATTACAACATACAAATCACCATTGTTAGTTCCCCTTAGTTCTTCACCTTCATTTGATATTCTCAATGTGTTTCCATTGTCAACACCAGCAGGTATGCTTATGGAAATCTCCTTTACCTTGTCGATTAATCCTTCTTTGCAATAACCGCATTTGTCCTTGGCTGTCTTTCCATAACCTCTGCAGGCATTACAGTTTGTAACCTGGGTAAACGAACCAAAGGCAATTCTTGTTACTCTCCTGACTTGTCCAGAACCATTGCATGTCTTGCATGTTGTTAGATCACCATCTTTGGCCCCAGTGCCATTACAGTGAGCACATTTTACTTTTTTAGGAAGTCTTATAGTTTTCTTGCAGCCCAAGGCTGCTTCTTCAAAAGAAATTTCAATATTATATCTTAAATCACGCCCTCTGCTTCTTCGTTCACTGCCAAAGAACATATCAAAGATGCTGCCTCCAAAACTTTCATTACCAAAAATATCCCCGAATATAGAATCAAAGTCAGCATTTCTGAAAATATCTTCCTGACTGAACCTTTGGTCAAAGCCATCATGGCCGTATTCATTATATGTCTTTCTTTTATTTTCATCAGACAAGACAGCATAAGCCTCAGAGAGTTCCTTGAATTTCTCATCAGAACCCTTTTCTTTATTGATGTCAGGATGGTATTGTTTGGCTAATTTTTTATAGGCTTTTTTTATCTCGTCCAATGAGGCATTTTTATTTATTCCGAGAATTTCATAATAATCCCTTTTTGTCATTTTGATTTACTGTCTTTTTTCAAATTATTCTGTTTCATAGTTTTGCTTTCTAATGATAGATTATTGTATCTATTTTCTTAGCAGAAACATATGCTAAATCTGCCATATCAAACAAAGAGTAAGAAGATTTATTTATTTCTTTCCCTTCTTCTTGCTCTCTTTTGGTTTTTCATCAACAACCTCGGCATCAACTATCTCTGGTCCATCATCAATGTTGTTTTTATCAATATCGTTTTCATTTTTGTCACTGGCAGAATCTTCCTGCTGCTGTTTTGTCATTGCTTCCTGATATATCTTTGTTCCTATCTCCTGGACAGCTTTATTCAATTCCTCAATCTTCTTTTTTATTGTTTCAATGTCATCTTTTTTGCTGACTTCTTTTAGTTCATTTATCTCATTCTGGATTTTTTCGTTTAATTTAAGGTCAATCTTGTCTTTGTAGTCGTTCAGCATTCTTTCAGTGCTGTATATTAATGTATCTGCATTGTTCTTTGTTTCAATGCTTTCCTTTTTTTTCTTGTCGATGTCAGCATATTGTTCAGCTTCTTTTTTCATTCTGTTGACTTCTTCCTCTGTTAATTTCTGGGAGGCCATTATCTTTATGAATCTCTCTTTATTAGTTCCAAGATCCTTGGCTTTTGCATGCAATATGCCGTTTGCATCAATATCAAATGTAACTTCGATTTGAGGAATTCCCCTGGGTGCAGGAGGTATTCCATCTAAGATAAACCTGCCTAAGGATTTATTGTCAGCAGCCATTTCCCTCTCCCCCTGTAAAACATTAATCTCGACACTTGGCTGATTATCTGCAGCAGTAGAGAATATTTGAATCTTCTTAGTTGGTATCGTTGTATTTCTCTGAATCAAGAATGTTCTTATTCCGCCAAGAGTTTCAATACCTAGTGTTAATGGTGTTACATCAAGCAATAAGATATCTTTTACTTCTCCGGCTAAAACACCTGCCTGAACAGCAGCGCCCATTGCTACACACTCCATTGGATCAACCCCTCTTTCAGCTTGTCTTCCAAAATAATCTTCAACGAATTTCCTTACAATAGGCATTCTTGTTGGTCCGCCTACAAGAATTATTTTGTTGATACTATTCTTGTCGAATTTGGTATCTTTTATTGCCTGGTCTAAGGATTTTTTGCATCTTTGTACAATCTGGTTGATTAGGCTCTCTAATTTTGCCCTTGTTATCTTCATAACAAGATTCATTGATTTGTTATTTTTAGTTGCTATAAAAGGCAAGTTAATCTCTGCTTCCAAGACAGTTGATAATTCAATCTTAGCCCTTTCAGCAGCTTCTCTTATTCTTTGGATTGCAGTAAAGTCATCACTAAGGTCAATGCCATTTTCTTTTTCAAAATCTTTTAATATATAATTAATCAAGACTTCATCCATATCAGTTCCGCCAAGTTTAGTATCTCCAGAAGTGCTTTTAACTTCAAAAACGCCGTCACCAAAATCCATTATTGTGACATCTAAGGTTCCACCACCGAAATCAAAGACTAGAATCTTCATTTCCTGGTGTTGTTTGTCTAGACCATATGCTAGAGAAGCAGATGTAGGTTCATTAACAATTCTTATTACATCTAAACCTGCAATAGCACCGGCATCCTTTGTAGCCTGCCTTTGGTCATCATCAAAATAAGCAGGTACTGTAATAACTGCTTTTTCTATTTTCTCTCCTAAAAATTCCTCAGCGTCTTTCTTTATTTTCTGCAAAATAAAACCAGAGATTTGCTGTGGTGTGTATTCTTTTCCATATATATTATACTTAAAATTTGTACCCATTTTTCTTTTAGCAGCCATAATAGTACCTTCTGGATTACTGACAGCTTGTCTTCTTGCAGTTTCTCCGACTAAAACCTGTCCATCTCTTGTAAAAGCTACAACACTTGGAAATGCCTTGCCGTATAATGAAGTGCCTTCTACACTTGGAATTATTACTGGTCTACCAGCCTGTAAAACTGAAGCTGCTGAGTTAGATGTCCCCAAATCCACGCCTAAAATTTTTGTCATTTTATTTACCTCCATAAATTGATAACATATTTTTTAGATTTATACCTTTATTAAAAACCTCTACATGATATTTCCGGATAGAGCCATTTCCTAAAGTTTTAACCGAAATTCCAGTAATTTTTTCAATTTTTATTGTCGTAAACTTCGGGTAGATTAAATTAAAAAATTCTTTAAGTCTATCTTTTCCTATAATTTTCTCAATGCTTTGAAAATTATTTTTATCATGTCTTAATTCTTTTATTTGACTTAAAAGCTCTTTATTCATTTTCTTCTTCTAAATTTTGATTTTTTATATTCTCTGAACTAACAACTTTAGCGTGTCTTAAAACCTTATCATACAATAAATAACCTTTCTGTATTTCTTCTAAAATAATACCATCATCTTTATCAGACTTAACTTTTTGGATAACTTCATGATAAAATGGATTAATTCTCTCTCCAACAGATTTAATTTCCTTAATATTCTCTTCTTCCAATACTTTATGAAAATTTTTATGAATCAATTTTATACCATTTAAAATATCATTATTTTTTACATCTGAGTCTTCTAAATTATGCACAGCTCTGTCAAAGTCATCGGCAATATTAAGCAATTTTATCACTAGCTTGTATGAAGCATACTTTGAAAATTCTTCTTTCTCCTTTTCGTTCCTTTTTATGTAATTCTCAAACTCAGCCTGTAATCTTTTAAGATCATTAATATAATCATTAATCTGTTTGTCTTTTTCTTCTAGTAATTGGATTAATTCTTTTTTACCTTGTTTCTTTTCTTTAGTTCCTGTTTCAGCAAAAATATCCATTTTGAACCGCCTTCATTATGTTGATTTAAAATCAACCGTGTTTATGTTAAACAAACAAAGGTTTATAAAGGTTTCTATTTTTTATTTTTAGTAAGGATGCATTCCTACATCAGGTTCAACTGAATAATATAATAAAGTAGAATTTTGAGTTAGTGTAGTTAATTTAAACAAAGTATATAAATCTGCTAATCATCATTTTTAATATGATAAGAGTCAGAAAAATCACAATAACAATCAGGGAATTTCCATATGATAAAAAAGGTTTGAACATAAATGATGAGCTGTTGTGGCTTTCAGATGTTCTATGCTTGTTTGACAGCAAAAGGGATAAGGAAAAGAGCAAATTCAGGCTGTTCATAGAGCTTATAAAAGCAAGGAAGCAGAAAGAGGTTCTTACTTCAGATGAGCTAGCAGAAAGAGCCCATCTCTCAAGAGGAACAATAATCCACCATATACATGATCTGGAGGATAGAGGCTATGTCATTTCCAAAGACAATAAATATCTGTTAAGCGAGAAGAATATTGAGTTTATATTCAGGGATATAAAAAGGGATTTTGACGATTTCTATGATGAAATAAAAAAAGTTGTAAAGAAATTAGATCAGGAACTGGAATTGTAACTCCGGCAAGTTACCCTTTAAAATTACTTATTTTTTCAAAATTGGAGAAAGAAAAATGATTATATCCCAAATAAGTAATGCGGGAGACACGCTCAGAAACTTGATTTAATTGTGCACTAACCATATATCTTTGTATAGTAATATGTAAAATATATAAAACTTTTTGTTCTTATAAAATACAACAAAATTTAAGTGCAGCTTAAATAATATAACGTTCTACCCCTACATTTATAATAAAATAGAAAACTTTATAAATATGTAGTGGTAAGGTATTTTATGGTAAATATAAGGGAAAAGAAAATAGGCAATAAGACTTATTATTATCTAGAACATACCATAAGAGAAAATAATAATGTTAAGAAAAAAGAACTATATTTAGGTAAAACTCTACCGAAAAATATAGATAAATTAAAACAGGAATTTTTATTCAATATTAATAAAGATAAATGGTATAAATCTTTAGAGAAAATTAAACATAACTTCTCAAAAGAAAAATCTAAAACACCAAAAGTTGCAATTGAAAAGCAAATAGAAACTTTTGTTATAAAATTTACTTATGATACGCAAAAGATAGAAGGAAGCACATTAACCTTAAAGGAAACAGCTAACTTACTTGAATACGGCATTACCCCAAGAAATAGACCAATAGATGATGTAAAAGAGACAGAAGCGCATAAAAAGGTTTTTTATGAAATACTTAGATATAAAAAAGATTTATCTTTACAGATTATATTATATTGGCATAAAAAATTATTTGAGGAAACTAAAAAAGAGATTGCTGGTAAAATAAGAACTCATCAAGTAGCAATAGCAAGAAGTAAATTTATTCCACCATTCCAGGCAGAAATTTATCCTTTGATTAGAGAATTCTTCAAATGGTATGAAGATTATAAAAACAAGCTTAATCCTGTTGAGCTAGCCGCTTTAGTGCACCTTAAATTTGTGACAATACATCCTTTTAGTGATGGAAATGGTAGGATAAGCAGATTAATGATGAATTTTATTTTAAATAAAAATAAATATCCTATGCTTAATATAAGTTATAAAAACAGGGATAGTTACTATACTGCTTTAGAAAGATCTCAAGTTAATAAGAATGATAATATTTTTTTAAATTGGTTTATTAAAAGATACTTAAAAGATAATAAAAATTATTTAAAATCATAAGTTTTAAACATACAAAGAACTACTATCAGAATTATGTGTGGGGGACATACTCAGAAACTCCGATTCAATTGCACAGTAACGATATATCTTTGTATAGTAATATGTAAAAATATATAAAGTTATTTGTTAAGAACGAAAAGTTTATATATCAATTGATATATTGATTATTATGCAACAAATACTGAAAAGTCCGTATGAAAGGTCTCCAACTTTGGATACTGTATTAATGGTAGAAAGAACTATAGAGGATCATAGTGGAGAATTCAATAAGACTAAATTGTGGAAAAAATTGCCTAAAAAGGTAATGTGGCAGACTTTTTTGGTTGTTTTAGATTATTTAGAAAACATAAATAAGATAGCTTTTGATAGAGAAGGCAAAATAGCATATATTTGGAATCCGGAATTAGCAAAAAAACT
>C687J35174_10002462_pt1 | contig 26127 bp, 36 predicted proteins | sample RifCSPhighO2_01_FD_35174 | JGI IMG/M metagenome (IMG submission 35174) | reverse complement strand
GCAAGCGACACAAGATAGAAATTATTATTTTGAAAGTTCTGCCGAATCATGTCCACTTGATTGTGAACTGTCCCAGAACTTTTTCTGACGCTATGCTGATGTGGATAATCAAAGGATTGTCATCGTACATTTTTTTTCGATTGTGTCCAGCGTTGCGAAAGCGATATCCCGACGGACATTTCTGGACAGAAGGATATTTTTGTGCGAGTTGTGGCAGTGATTTTGAAAGAGCTTTAAGATATATCAAGGATCAAGAGATTCATCATGGCTTCGCATAAATGTGAAGGACGCCGTCCTCCACCGCAGTGGATTTTTTGCCACAGCAAAAAACCTTTAGGGACGGGGGATGTCACATCTTTTGAAAATTGTTCTGTTGATGCAATCAGTAATAACCCCTGCTCTGTTCTTCGATAAAACTTCACCGGTTTTCCATTATCTTTCTGCAAAGTCTCATAAGACCCCCAAAAATAAGAAGAACTTTTATTGCCGACATTATCTAGAAAACAATATGAAAATGTATCCCGAAAAACTTCAGTTACAATTTTCGGCCTTTCATTAAGTACATTTAATCCGTCAATAATATCTCCAGGGCGTATTGTCTCAGCAGTAGGCAGAGGAATGTTTCTATTAGCCAATTTAACGTTCATTAAACTCATTACATAACCATTTTTTAGATCTATATAAAATTAATTGCACTAATTTGTATCATAAATCATCTCCAATGATTAATACAATAATCAACTAATTTTTCTCCTTCGAGGGTCCTATTCTCTGAATCGACGCGGATCAAGAACATTTCTTTGTTATTCATTTTTAAAAAAATTCTGAAGTCGCTCGGCTTAATGTTTATCCAGCAGACTGTTTTCCCCTCAATAGTAACAAATTGAAAGCNGAGATAATTATTGAGATGATTAAATAAACGTGCTGGAAAAAAAGCACGAACAATTTCGTCAATAATAATTCGTTTATAATGATCCATGCCTTTTAGTTTTAATCGTGCCATATCTTCCTCGATGCCAAAAATCTCAAATTTTTCTTTTTCTTTATTTTCCACAATACCGATGATTAGATTGCCGCCGGATGAATTCAAAAAAGCTGCCAGCGATTTTGCGATAATAATTTTTGAGGTTTTTTGTCCGAATTCGCGCAATTCCGGCGATTTGCTTTCAGTAATCTGCTGATGTGAATAGGTAAGACTCCAGAATGCTTCTTTCTTGAATTCAGTATGAAAATGCTCGCCTTTCTCTAAAAGTTTTTTCAATTCTAAAGCTAAGGAGTTTTGTAATTCAGTTTCGCTGAGCAAGATTTTTTTAACTCTTCCAACGTCTCCATTTTTCAAGCGAACCATGATTCCCTGCTCGTGAAACTGTGTTCGCGCTGCAATTTCATCGACAATGCCAGTAGAATATTTTCTCCGTGCTGTCATGACGCCGACTTTCATACCTGGTTTTATATTTTTGAGATGTTGATGGTCCATGATAGAATAAAATTTTCAAAATATTTAAAATATTCTTTTATCTAGATGCTTAATTGTTTGAAAGAATATAAAAAAATATAAAGAAATAATGCTTTATTTTATTATGAATCAAGAAGAGATTTATTCTTATTTGAAGAGAGCATCAAAATTGCCTCCGGATCCACCTTTGTTTTTTCGTTTAAATGCTAAAAATAGATACCGAGTAAAAGATGAATGGGAAGAAAAGAAAATAAAAGTTGGGGCAAAAAAATTCAAAGGAAAAATTTTTGGATTTTTTGGTTTTAAAAAAAGTAAAGTTAAATCCTTGGATGAATTAGCTCAAGATTTAGTTGAAGTAGGGATGGTTAATGATATAAATGAAGGAGAAAAATTAATACCTCAATTAATAGGATATAAGATAGCATATGCATCTTATTATCTTCCAGGGGATGGTCATTGGCGCGCCGAGAAAGTATGTCATCGTATTCTAACTAAATATCTTGAACTAAGAAAAGAAAATAAAGAGATTTATAGATTCTCTCTAAATAAAGAAATAGAATCTTTAAAAGATGAATATCTAAAAAGTATCGGTTACAGGAGAAAGTAAGATTAAAGAATGTTTTCGAAGTTATTTAACCCCGAAAATTATTTAGGCAGAAATTACTCGAATAATTTTCTGTATTTCCTGTATCCTTCTTTTTCTAATTTTTCCACAGGAATAAATCGCAAGGCAGCAGAATTCATGCAATATCGTAATCCTGTTGGCTGCGGACCGTCATTAAAAACATGGCCTAAATGATTTCCGGCTTTACTTTTTATTTCGATCCTTTTCATAAATAAAGATTTATCTTCTTTCTCAACAATATTTTTTTTCTCCAATGGCTGCGTAAATGATGGCCATCCAGTTCCAGAATCAAATTTGTCTTTAGAGATAAACAAAGGCTCTCCAGTTAATATATCGATGTAAATGCCATCTTTCTTATTATCCCAGTATTCATTGTTAAAAGGAGGCTCTGTACCACATTGTTGAGTAACGTGAAATTGCAATGGTGTAAGTTTTTTCTTAAGTTCTTCAATGGATGGTTTTTTATTTGACAGTTGTTTTTTCATATCTATCTTAATCAATTTTTTAAGTAAGTACATAACTCATTTACTATGCTAATAAATTTTGTTTGTTTTAGCGAACCGACTTTGTACTTGACCATTGATTTTTCAACAGAAAATATTTTGTCTAATCTTAGATAACTTTCAACTTTCAAGCTTCCATTTTGAAAATCTTCTTTCTTAATAGGTATCTCGACAGACTTTTCGTATGATTTTCCTGTTATTTGACAAACAATTAAATCATCTCCTTTCGGAATTTTGATTATTAAAGAAGGCCTTCTTTTAGAATTGATAAAATTTGAAAAAGGAAATTCTAGAATAACTACTTTTCCTTTTACAAATCCTTCCATATTTCATCTTCTTCTTTGTTCATCCACGTTTTTGCCAAAGATTTCTCTGACCAAAGAGCTGTTTCAGAAATTAATTTTTTTAAGATAATCTCATCATCTTTTCTAATGACAATTAATTTATCTCCCTCTTTTATATCTTTTCTCATATCTAAAGGAATAACTACCTGTCCCCGTGAACTCATTTTTATTTTATCAATTTGCATAAATAAGATTAATCTTATTTGTATATAAATATTATGCCACTACTCGTCTTTAGATAATTTACACATATATCCTATGCCTGATTTTTCTATTTCTTCAACGGTAAATTTTACTTTACTAAATATTTTAATTAATTCTTTTTTTGAAAATTGTTCTGAAACATTTGCTCCAACGCTTTCATCAAAAATTATTTTTCCGTTTTTGGCGATTTCTTTTATAGGAACTTCCTGGCTCTTGTAAACTTTCATTCTTTCGTCTAGAGCATCTTCTGAAAACACACTTATAATGATCGTTCCTTTTTTTCTTACTACTCTTTTCATTTCTTCAAGAATTTTATATTTGTCATCTCCAAAATTCGCAAACGTCGTGAGGCATAACACATGATCAAAAGTATTATCTTTAAAAGGTAAGTCCTTAGCATTAGCTAATGAAATATTGATAGTTTTATATCTTTTAAAATTATTACTAGCATCAATTACTGCTTTGGGATCATTGTCTATTGCAGTTATATTTTGCGTTATATCGATAATATCTTTGATACTTCTTCCATCTCCACATCCAACTTCCAAAACTTTAGAGTTTTTTGTTATATTTTTATATAGAAATTTTTTTTCATCTTTAAACCACAATTTATAGGATTCGGGGAGTTCTTGTAATACCTTTTGCCAGAAATCTATATTTTTTAGTTCTTTGTTAGTCATTTTATTAATAAAAGATTAGAATTTAAAAAATGATCGATTACCAATATTTAGAGAAGAAGCTTGACAAGGTCAGCCCAAATCAAATTTATTTTTTCTCCCACACCTTCTTTAAAAAAGAATTTCTGCCTGATCCAATTTTATACATTTTGTATTGCAGCGGATTTTTTTTTGCATAGTTTTGGTGATAATCTTCAGCAGAATAAAAGTTTTTGAAAGGAATAATTTCGACAGCAATTTTCTCAAACTTTTTCATCGTTTCAATTTTTTTCCGTGATTCTAAAGCCGATTTCTTCTGTTCATCAGAATGATAAAAAATTGCGGGAGAATACTGAAAACCTCGATCATAAAACTGCCCATTATTATCAGAAGGGTCAATATTTTTCCAGAAATGATTTAATAAATTTTCATAAGATATTTTTTTTGGATTAAAGGTAATTTGAATTGCTTCCCGATGGCCAGTTTCGCCCGATGAAACTTGCTCATAGCTTGGATTTTTTATTTCTCCACCTGAATAACCCGAAACAACTTTTTCCACACCAGGAATTAATAAAAATGCAGCTTCAACACACCAGAAGCATCCCCCTGCAAAAGTGGCCACTTCATTACTTGAATTTTTTTTCATAATACCCGAAAGCTATTAGAATATTTAAGAATATCGAGAAGTAGAATAATATCTAGAATCAAACACGCAATAAACCACGAAATCCTCGTGCTGCATAATATGACTCCGCGCCATTATGATAAACAAAAACATGATCATAACGGCAATCGCAAAAAAGAGCTCCTCCGTGTTTTCTAATAGCCGGAGGGGTTTTGATCCAGCTTGAAGTTTTTGTATCAAATTTTCCTATTTTTTGCAACTCTCGATATTTGTTTTCATCTAGAAGTTCAATGCACATTTCAGCAGCCATATCTACTGCATTATTTTTCGGTTTGTGTTCTTTCCTCGATTCCAGCGCCTCACGATCATAACACACACTTCTTCGATTTATTGGACTTTCAGCTGAACAATCATAAAAAAAGTATTCTTTATTTTTTGGATCAAAGCCAACAACATCTGGCTCTCCCCCTGTTTTTTCCATTTCATGTAATGACCATAATTTTTGAGGATTCGCTTTAATTTTTTTTTCGATTTTATCCCATTCAATTTTTTTATGCCGATGCATGTTTTTTTCAAATCGGAGCTTTAGTACCTCGATTATTTTATCTTGTTCCTCTGAAGTTAGATTTTTTGAGACGTCCATATATTATTATAAGACTACATTGTAAAGTTAGCGGTTGGTAAGGAACAGAAATTAATAAATAGTTTAGTTTTCTTATTTTATTCATTATGATGCCTAAAAAAACAAAATGCGGGAGATGTGGAAAATTTGGAGAAGTTACGTGGGCTAATTATATTCCCTATTGCAAAGAATGTCTTGCGGAAAAAAGCAAAGGAGCGATACCATTTGAAGAAGCCCTTTATCCAGAAGAAACTACAAAAAAAGAGATTAACGATTTGAAGAAAAGAATACTGAAATTAGAAAATGAAGTTAAGAAATTAAAGAAATAAACAATTAATTAATAAGTTAGGAAATGAAAAAATTTGGGAAAGTTTAAAAGATATGAAAAACTAATAGTTTTAATTGAGGCATTAGGGAATCCACCTGCTTGGAAAGAACAGGCAATTCCCTAATGTTGTGTCCTTTTCTCACATATGAGCATTATAATGTCCTTTGAATTTCATTAGAAATTGGATTGACTTTGTTCAAAAATACATTCCAACCAGCATAATTTTTCATAGTTTCAATAACATTTCTTTTAGATAATAAAATTTTATTAATTAAGTTTAAATCCTGCTGTTGTAAATGATGATTAATCCATCTTATAGAATCATAACTATTTAGTCCCTCACTTACAGCTATTTTTTCCATAAAATTATCTGTTAAACTAAATCCATGCCATTCTTTTTGAGAAAGAGATTTTGTAAATTTTTTTTCTTTAATGTCGTATAAGAAATAGTCACTTATTTTTTTGTTCATCATATTTTCTACTGATTCTGGGGACATAGTTCTTGGGAAATGTGCCTTTTCAGAAAAAATATCTCCTGCAAAACAGCAATAAGCAAATGAACCAGCAATATAAGAATGGTTCGTTAGAATCTTATTATAATCCAAATAAACAATCAAAGAGATATTATCTCCAATATTAAAAGAGGAATTTAGTGAATTTACTATAGACAAATTTGTTTTCTCTATAATATTACTCATTCCATAAGAACAGATACCAATTAATTGGGAGTGTTTTAATTCATATTTTACTAATCTTGGAAATTCATCAATATTAAGATGCTTAGATGAAAATATGGGAATTAATTTTTGATTTTTTTCAAGAGATTTAATTGCCTCTTCTCTTTTGATTTTCCATTCATCAAAAGAAGCATTTAAAGGAATACAATAAGGAACTAATTTAGATTTTGATTTTAATTCCTGAAAATCTTTTTTTGTCTCATTCCAATTTAATTTATTCCATAATCCTTCATTTCTCTGTTTATATGGGATAAAAATTCTATTGTATTTTTCAGAATGTTCTTTTGCTTTTTTTAATCCCTTAAATTCCCATTCTTCCTCTTTACTATCCCAATTTATATGAAATGTTTGAAAAGGAGAACTTAAAACAGATTTTCCGTGATTCAATCTTTTTTTTTCACAAGAATAAATACCATTTGAAACAGATAATATCCTATTAAAAAATTCTCCATTGTCTGTGATAATTCTTTTTATCACAAATCTCGATTCTTTGTCTACTAATTCAACTTTTACCTCTTTAATTTCCATTGTGCACTAATTCCTTCATAATTATATTTGGTTCTTTAAGAGTATAAATTTTTTTCCTCATATCCTCTTTACTTGGTTTAATTTCTATCCATTCTGCTTTTTTTAATTCATTCAAAAAAACACTAATAGTGTTCCTATCATCCATGGGGCTTAACACTTTTTCTATCATATCAAAAGTTAGCTCCTTTGAATTATATTTTTTCCAAATTCGTGAAACTCTTTCCTGAACCCATTTTGGTATTGGCTTTGCCATGTGCTAACCTAAGCAAATAGCTATTTAAAAATCTTTTGTAAAATTTTAATTAAAACGATAGATTTTTAAGGATGTGTAGGTATTAAATATTATTAAATACAATTTAATACCTACTATGGATTATGAGAGTTATTTTGATGCCAAATTAAGGAAGAATGGAAATTCCTTAATTATCACTATACCGACGGAAACAATTGAAAAATTAAATTTGAAATTAAATGACATTCTTGAAATAGCGTTAAATAAAGCCAAGAAAACAAAAAAATGAATTTTTGGAATAAACATGATTTAATAGTAATGAATACAAGAGAAAAGATAATTTTACTTAAAGAAGAATTTAATAAGAAAAATGGAAATGATATTGAAAATTATAATAAAAGATTAAATAGTTTTTTAGATAGAAAATTGAAAAAACAATCTGAAATAATTTTAAAACAGCAAATACTATTATCTATGTTTTTCTTATATTCTCAAAACCGAAAGGTTTAAATACATTAGTTATTTACTAATGTAATAATATTAAGTAAACATTAAACCGCCTCCGAAGAGGCGGGTTATCCACTCGCTAAAATGAATAACACAAATAACAAAAAAATCAAGTATAAAAATATAACGTGTTTTAATTGTAGCTCTGCAAATACGATTAAATGGGGAAAGAGAAAAACTGAGAACAGAGGAGAAATACAGAGATATAAATGTAAATCTTGTAACTCCTATTTTACTCTTGACAATGGTTTTTTCAGAATGAGAAACACACTACAGAAGATAACTCAATCAATAGACTTATTTTATAGAGGAGTAAGCACAAGAAAAGTGCAAGAGCATTTAGCCATATTTCATCCGCACAACGCCTCACATATGAGCGTTTATAATTGGGTTGTGAAATATGCAAAAGTGATAAGTAAATTTACCAATAAATTAAAAATCAATGTCGGAACAGAGGCACAAATTGATGAGATAGAATTTCATAGAAGACAACACCATGAAAAAGGAATGAAAGGAACAGAGAAAAACTTTTTTATTGATAGCATAGACCCAGAGACCAAATTCTTAATTTCTTCTGAATATTCTAAGACAAGAGGAAGCCAGAACATTAAAACAGTAGTAAAGAGAATAAAAGAAAAAACGGATAATCAAATTCAGATGGCTACAACTGACGGATGGAATGCTTATGGAAAAGTCATTAAGAAAATCTGGGGCTACAATAACAAATTAGGGCGTTACAATGTTTTTCATAACAGGGTTATTGTTTCAGAGAAAGATGAGACTTTTAATTATCCTATTGAAAGATTGCATAATAACGTAAGGGCAAGAACAAAAGTAATGAGAGGTTTTCATGGAAGTATAAACTCTGCAAACGCTATTATGAAGGGTTACGAGATTTATTATAACTTCATAACTAAACATCAACAGATAAAATGCTGTCCTTATGAGTTGGCTATCCCTGAATTAGCAGAAACACTAAAAAACACCAAAAACAGATGGCTCGGTTTAATCTATCTTACAAAAGAGGCAAGTTTATAAAAATGAAAAAACATAAAAGATTAAGGAAAAAAAGAATGGAAAATAAATCTGAAAATGTAAGTTTTAGAAAGTTAGTAAATATACCTTCTACTACGCATGCTACATTTGGATTGTATAGATACCCTGCTAAGTTTATTCCGCATGTTGTAGCTTATGTTATGGAAAATTATGCAAAAGAAGGTATGTCTATATTTGACCCATTTGGCGGCTGCGGAACGACAGGTATAGTTTCAAGGATTTATGGACATGATTATGAATTGTGGGATTTGAACCCGATTATAAAAATACTTCACCAAGTAGCGATTATGAAACCTGTCAATATTAATTCTGAAGAAATAATAAAAGAAATGAGAGATAGCAAAAAGGAGTTTATTCCTAATTGGTCTCGTTTAAGTTATTGGTATCCGCAAGAATTTTTACCTTTTCTCTATAAGGTCTGGGGATACTATCACTCTTTTAAAGATAGTGAAGAAAAAAATATTTTGGTTGTGCCATTACTTAAAATTTCAAGATATTTCTCTTATGATGATAGCCAACGCCAAAAACTTTCTAAATCTACAAGGTCGCAAGATAAGATAAAAGAGTTATTAAAATCAGATTGGCAAAACATATTTTTTGAGATGCTCAAAAAAGAGATAAATAAAGTTATCATAGGTATTAAAGAATACTCTGAAATGTCTCCCAAAAATGTAAAAGCAGTTATTAGGGGGGGCGTTGATTCTCTGGGAGAAACCTTAAATAAAAAAAGAGACATTCTCATAACTTCCCCGCCCTATATACAATCACAAGAATACATGAGGCAAGCAAAATTAGATTTATTTTGGCTGGGTTATACGGAAGAAGATATAAAGAAATTAAGTAAATTAGAATTGCCTTATAGACATATAGAACCAATAGAAATACACTCTAAAACATTTTTTGAATATCGTAACAAGATAAAGGGTAAGCATATACAAGAAGTGTATGATAAATATTTTTGGAGTATCTTAGGACTTTTCACGCAATTACAGAAAGATATTAATTCACGAATGTTTATTTTTGTTGGTAACACAAGTGCGGAAGGAATTAGCATACCTTTAGACAGAATTATTATTGAACATTTGGAAAACTTTGGATGGGAACATGAGATTACCTTAATAGACACTATTGTAAGTAGAAGGTTATTTTCATATAAAGTAAATCCAGCATCAGAGAGAAAAGACAAGAGAACAAATGTTGAAAATTTGGTTATTCTGAAAAAAATAAATAATTAAGGAATTTGTTTATCAAGATTGCTTAAAAATACATTATTCCAATTAAGCAGAATATCCCAATTATTTTTTAATAATTGTATTTTGCTCGTTGCTCGTGATGTTCCCCATTTTTGTATAAATCTCGTGGGTATTAAATAAACATCAAGAGTTTTTCTGTCTATTCCTAAAATAATATCACTATGACTTGTATTATATTTGTAAGTTTTAACTCCTGATTTATATTCTCTATCAATCCCGCCACGACTACCACCAATAAAAGAAATGCTTGTATCAATTGTCTTAACTTGGGCTCTTAATACGATTTCTTTTCCATTCGGGTTTTCAAAAGCTATAATAAATAAGTCATAAGGCGAACCACGAATATCAACAAAGCCAACAATAAAACCCAATCGCATCAATATTCCTGAAACAAGATGCTCATGTGCATCCCCCAGATTAGCCGCAATTTTACCCGTAGGTAAATTTGTTACATTCATATCTGTTATTTTACCCATATGAAAGTAAAGAAAATCCAACCTTTTAACCTTTTCCACCAACCGCTAACTTTACAATGTATTATAAAACATAACTTTATTAATCCTTTTTTCTCTTTTTTAATATGGCTATTAACATCGATAAAGAAAATTTAGAAAAGGCATTGCAAAAAACAGTGGAAACAGAACAACCTCCAATTTCAAAGGAAGAAGAAATTGGATTTCATAAAGGAGCATTGAATACATTATTGGCAGAGCGAAATGAATTAATTAAGATAATCGCAAACGTTGAAGCAATAATGCAAGCACATTTGAAACGATTAGGAGAACTTGGAGTTACGACTCAGAAGAATTAAATTTTTTCTGCAATTTCCTTTATAACTTTCTCAATAAACTCATCCCGGTTAATCTGTTCAATTCTTCCTTTCGTGCGAACTGCCAGATTTCCTGATTTTTCTTCTTTATCGCCAATAACAATAATGTACGGAATTTTTTGTAATTCTGCCTCCTTAATTTTTCCCTGCAGCGGTTCGCTTTTCAAATCAGTATCCACGCGAACATTATGTTTGAGTAATTCTTCAAACAACGATTCACATATAGCATTATTACGGTCAGTAAAGTTTACAATTCTCACTTGAATTGGAGCTAGCCATAAAGGTAAGTGGCCATTCGTATGTTCCAATAGGATTCCAATAAATCTCTCCAAAGATCCATAAATTACTCGATGTAAAATTATCGGACGTTTTTCTTTATTGTCTTTATCAACATAGCTTAGATCAAAGCGATCAGGCATAGCAAAATCCAATTGAATAGTAGCAAGTTGCCATGTCCTATTCAATGAATCTTTAATATGAAAATCAATTTTCGGTCCATAGAAAGCTCCGTCCCCTTTATTAATTTTAAATTTCATTTTCTTTTTTTTCAAAACATCTTCTAATATTTCTTCAGCTTTATCCCATAATTTGTCATCACCAATTCTTTTTTCCGGACGAGTAGAAAGCTCAACGTGATAACTAAACCCAAATAAAGTATAAAATCTATCAACAAGTTCAATAATTTTGATAATTTCTTCTTCTAATTGTTTTTCAGTGCAGAATATATGTGCATCATCCTGTGTAAATTGTATAACTCTAAATAATCCTGATAAAACTCCGGACAATTCTTGCCGGTGTACTATTCCAAGCTCGGCTAAACGCAAAGGCAAATCCTTGTATGTTTTAGGCGAGTTTCTATATACAATCATACCGCCAGGACAGTTCATAGGTTTAACTGCAAACGTTCTTTTCTCATAATCAGATAAAAAAATATTTTCTTTATATTTTTCCCAATGCCCTGATATTTGCCATAATTTTTTATCAAGAATTTGTGGTGTTCTGATTTCTTGATAGCCAGCTTTGCGATGTTCCTCGCGCCAAAAATTAACCAATTCATTAAAAATCGTCCAGCCGTTATTATGCCAAAATACCATGCCCGGAGCGATATCCGAAAAACTAAACAAATCCATTGCATGACCGATAATGCGATGATCATTACCATTTAATTTTGAAGTATCTAATTTAGATTTAGTTAATTCACGCAACAATTGTTTTGGATCGTATTTCTCTTCAACCGCTGTTATAACTTTCCCTTTCTCATTCTTCACCTCACCAATTTCTCTTGACAATTCAGAAAGAGGATGACCTTTGCATTTTAATGAGAACTCTTTATAATATCCAAAAGGTGCCCTAGAAACAACATATTTTTTCTTCGTTAATTCTTTTTCTGCTCCCTCCAATGTTTTCAAAGCAAAATCTGGGTTTGAAAGAGAAGAAGATAAATGTGCATACGGATATAAGACAATGTTTTTCGATCCGACTTGCTCTGCTAAGCTCATTATTTCAGCAATGTATCTATTAAGTACGTCGGGATTTGATTCATCAGATTTTTCAACGGCCGTAAAAATAACAAGAGGATCTTTAATCGTTATTTCTTTTTTTCTTTCTTCAGAAAGCTCTTCCGGATTTTTTAACGCTTTTTTTAATGGTTTAAAGTTTATGTAATCGCAGTGCACTGACAATAATTTCATACTACTCATAACAAGAAATAGTTTATAAGATTTTGGGATTATTATTGAAAACACAAAACATTATATCTTAGTGTGCATCATATATTATATGCAAGTAATTTTAGATTCTGGCTTTATTTTGCATGCAATGCATAAACGAATCGATTTTCTTGAACAATTGGAGAAGCAAGGATTTGTAATTAGAATACCTAAAGAGATAGTGCAGGAATTGAAAGATTTGATTAATGAACTATCAAATTCGCACAATGAAAGAGCAATGATTCGCGCTGCTTTGCAAATGATTCAGGCGAATAGTATTAAGCATATTAGCATGGGAAAAATGAAAATTTCTGACTGGCTAATCCATATGGGTAAGCAAGGTTATTTTATAGCTACGACGAATGCTGAAATCAGGCATCATATTCCTAAAACAATTGATGTATTTGAATCACGGGGAACTGTTGAACCAGTGATTAAAGAGCATCATGAAGTGAAGAAAAAAATAGCTAAAAAGAAAAAAAATAGAGAATGGCCGCGGCGATTTTATCGAGGAGGAAGATCAGTGAAAGGATATGTCGGAAAAAATTTGGAAGCACGAAAAATTGATTTAGGAGATCCTCAGTTTCATAAAATATTCATTTGATTAGAATTAAGTTATTTGGCTATATTGGGTAATTAATATGAAATCTAGGTTAAACTACTGCGCTCGAGAATGAGAGGAAAATAACGATATTATCTATATCGTTGCTTTTTATCTTATTTTTCATCAAATTAATCACTTTTTATATTTTGTCTTAATATCTTTATAATGTTTTCAGAAATAGGGGATTGAATATCATAAATTACTCTTTTACTATCTCTATCTATTTCTCTAACCACTCCATTAACTACCTCTATATCTGAGTTTATATATCCCCCATCTTTTAACATTTTTTTTTACTTTGTCAAAATGAAATTGTTCAGGATCAGAAAATAAATTTTCTGATTCTTCAGTTCTTACGAACTCTAATAGAATCTCACGAAATCGCTTTATATTTTTTCATATACCAAATTTATTAAATGTTTCTGCTATCAAAAAAACACGCCGCCACTGGGAATCGAACCCAGGAACCGAAACGGCACGGATTAGCAATCCGTTGCTCTACCACTGAGCGATGGCGGCTTAAAATGAATAGAAATATACCAATTATAAAGTTATTGTTAATTAATTTGATACATTTACTTATTTTTAAAAAAGTCTTTTTCTTTAAAAGACGAAAAATCCCACTCATATTTAAGAGACATACTATCAATTGTGCGCATTAACTTTTAAATATTGTGACAGAGAAATGTGTGAATATTTATAATCTCTTTATTCTTAATTTTTTCATGATAGAGGTGTATGGAATAATTTTAGTTATACATCTACTTTCTGTTGTTGTTGCAGTTGGCGCAGTTACAGTAACAGATTATTTGCATATAGCTGGACATCGCCAAAAAAAATTAGCTCAAGAATTACTAGATGTTTACCCACTATTATCTAAATTAATTAGCACAGCATTGATCCTTGTGATTATATCCGGAACTCTGTTAGTATATCAAAAACCCGAATTTTTATCCAAACCCTTATTTCAGCTTAAGTTATCGTTAGTTGTTATTCTTATTTTAAATGGATTATATTTACAAAAAAAAATAGCACCACAAATAATGATTTGTACTATAAATCCAGAATTATGTTCTGAAAAGGTAAAATATCGCGCCGCATTTGCAGGAATTTTATCACTAATTACTTGGTATGCAGTAACTATTTTGGCGCTGACGAAGAACTTTAGTTATACAGTTATACAATTCGTGAGTGTTTACCTTATTGTTTTATGTATTGCAATTGGTATGACGATGTATATCGAAAATAAATTTCATTGATCTTTAACAAGAAAAAAGATTTCTATATTAACAATTACTTCAACAACTAGAGGTATTATTACATAACTCATTAAAAAATAATAAAATTATAAAAAATAAAAAAAAATAAAATTAATGTTTAGCAATGCTGAAAACGTTTCTTATTGCAACAATTATTGTAGCAGGAACAAACAAAATAAGCAAAGCTTGTAAAATTCCGCTAACATACATTACATCAGAAAGAACTTGTCCTCCTAATGCAGAAACGATAACAAGTACTGCACCAGACATTAAAAATGGAGTAGCTTCTCTATCAGCAACGTTTAACAATCCGACAATAATACCAACAAGAACCAAGACCCACGTTAATGTATCTGCTAACCCGCCGGTAAAACCAAGACCTAAAACAACTGCTAAAATCACTCCTATTAGAAACGCCCAACTTCCCAGAACATTTCCGTTATTATTTTTAGCCATTATAGTATACCTCCTTTCAATATTATTCAAAATATATATTCTACCCATGTAAAATAAGTTTATAAGTTTTTTCTATTTCCTCTATATACCAATTATCAAAAAATGGATTCAAAAAAGGCAATAGCTCAATTAAAAAAAATCAATGAAATAAAGGGAGATATGCGCTTAGCTGCAGAATCCTGGGATTCAAAATTTAAGACATTGATATCAACATTATTGTCAGCCAGGACATTAGATGAAACTACAATAAAAGTCTGCAGCACTTTATTTGAAAAATTTCCCGACGCAAAAAAATTATCCGAAGCATCATTAGTAGAAATACAAAGCATAATCAAACCTGTCAACTTTTACATCACCAAGTCAAAAAATATAATAGGCTGTGCTAAAATCCTATCAGAAAAATATGATGGCAATGTCCCATTAAAATATGATCGACTTATTGAACTGCCTGGCGTTGGGAATAAGACTGCAAATGTCTTCCTGTCTGAAAATGGCTATAACACTATTGGCGTCGATACCCATGTCTACTTTATAGCTCATTATTTAGATTGGAGCAATGGAAAGGGTTCAGAAGATGTGGAAAACGATTTGAAAAAATTATTCCCAGAAAGTTATTGGAAAGAACTAAACTCCATATTAGTTAAATTTGGAAAAAAATATACCTCGCGAAAAAGAAAAAAAGAATTACTGGATGAAATAAAAAATATAAAAGTTTAAATAAGAGATATAGCATCTTTAAAGATGACAAATTACACTGCAGTTTTTGAAATTGAACACGGAGTATCTAAGGGATTTGGAGTGGTATATAATGATATAATTACAAAATCTAAATTGATTTCAGCAGAATCTGACATTGAAGCATTGAAACATGCATATCATTTTGGTGAACAACTTGTAAAAAATTACCTGGCAAATACAGACGGCTATAAAACTGCAACATTAATTTCTTTAAAAGACGAGACAAATAGCGAAATTGATCAAGTTTCTTTGATTAGAGACAAATCTTCTGATAAAGAAGGATTAGAAGATCATTTAAATATTTTATTTCCCAAGGGCAATTTGAGATTACAAATGACATGGATAGAAGATATGCTTGAAATTTTTAACATTCAAAAAACTTCCTGAATTTTAATTTTTCCATAACATGACGGACAATAAAATTTGTTCTCAATTTTTTTAAATAACTGCTTACTTCCAAGTCGTTTGCAAGACGGACAAGTTGTGCTACACTGACGACATATAATTTTTTTTGTTATAAAGTCTGTTTTTGCATCTGATTGGCATATATTTTTTCTACACATGCTGCATAATGAAGTGCAGCTATCGCAAATTTGTTTGCTGCAAAGATAGCAATTGCTTTTCCGACATTTGATACATTGAATGGCATTACACGAGCATCGATCACCACATTGTCGGCATAGTAAATGATTAGACGAACAAATGATAATTTCTTTTATTTCTAAAGAACAGCATTCACAAACGATTTTATGGATTTGTTTAGTCAATGCATTAAATTCTGCATCAACTGTTTTAAATTTTTTATTATTCATAAATACCATCTGTAAAGAAAAAATAGGAAAGCAAATTACCGTCTGATTTAATAGCTTAGATGAGATATTAATTGAATGCTTGTTTTTTTCTTCAATTAAATGAAATTTTTTTTCTTTTTCTAATTCTTGAGGATGAATTTTTTCTTCTAACCGAATAATAGCCTCCTGTAACTTTTGTTCTTTAACCTTTTTCGTTTGCAGATCTTCATGAGAATTTTTCAATTCCGCAAGTTTTACTCTTGTAGATTCAATTTCCTTATTGGCTTCGTGAGACAAATTATTGTAATGCTCATTAATACGTAGTATTTCTCTATCTAATGAAACTTTTAATTTTTCCTTAATTTCAAGCAGACGATCATGAAGCAGCTGCTTAATTTTTTCTTGTGGCAATTTCATATCTAATTCACCTTCATTTTTAATTTCCCGTCGAGTCGCGGGAATTGTTTGATAATCTTCAAGATTGAAATTTTCAATAAGTGTGTTATCATGAATATACAAGTGATTAATCACTTTCTCAGTTTCATTTAAGTAATGAATAGTTGTTTCAAAAGTGAGTTTGTAAATGTAATCATTATTGCTTTTCTTATTGATTTTGTAAATATTGTACCCATTAAAATGAATATGTTTCTGCAGTTCATCCGGCGAAATTTCCTCTAATTCTAATTTGAGCAGTGTAACTTTTGCTTTATTTCTCAAATATTCCGATATAACATTAAATAAATGGCTCGAGCTAGTTAATAATTCTCCATCGGCATTTTCTTCAAATGCAAAACGGTAAGGTCCATTTTTTCCGTAAATTTTTTCAAAATCTTTTGGAACATTTTCAATTAACAAAATATCATCTCCAATAACTGTACAATTAAGTTTAACAAAAAATTCTTTTACAATATTTTTAAGATCACTCATGGTCTATTAATTCTGAAGTATTTATTTTATATTCTGAATATGATTGTATTCCTTGTTGAATAATAGTTTCAATTTCCTTAATTCCTTTAGAAAATATTTCTAGGTTATTTTTTGAATCGATAAAATGATTCATTATCATTTCCTCAATTTTATTTACACCATTATTACCATTTCCATCAAGGCCAAGATTAAAAAGAATAATTGGCAGTTCTCCAATAATTAAACCGACGCAGCACATTTTATTTATAATAAGATCAACAACATATTCTTCCATTGTGCCTTTCGTAGCTAAGCTGTAAATATTCATATTTCTTTTTTGCCCAATCCTATCTATTCTTCCAATTCTTTGTTCAACGGACATAGGATTCCATGGCAGATCATAATTAATAAGATTATTGCAAAATTGAAAATTTAATCCTTCACAACCAGTTTCAGTTGAGATCATGATATCGGCACGATTCTTAAATTCATCAATAATCGCAGTCTTCTCTTCACGCGTACTGGCGCCGGTAAAAGGAACAATACTTAATCCAGTTGGTTTAAGTTTTTCAATAATATAAAAGAGAGTCGTAGGATGCTTTGTGTAAATAAGAATTTTTTGATTTCGGTCCTGACGAAAAATATCCCGAATAAGTTTGATGAGTGTTTCTATTTTTGAATCTGTTTTTAAGACAGCATATGCGTCTAAAATCTTTTGTGCATGAGTAATTGTTCTTTTGTGATATTTATCTTGATTATCAATTATCCGTTGCAAAGATTCCATTGCAGACTTTGAAGAACTCGTAATTTTGGGAAGAATTGCATAGATCGCGAGCTTACCATTTATTTGCATGCCCGATGATAAAAAGTAATTAGATTTAATCATGTTTTGAATCTCCTCGTAAATAATTTTTTCTTCATCCGTTAAATCTACTGAAATAGTTTTCGGAACTCTCTGCATATATTCAACAGTCGTCTCACTTCTTTTTCTTCGCACCATAACTTCCCTCAGTTTTCTTTTAAGTACCTCATGGTTCAATGGCTTTCTTTTATTTCCTCGTTCCAGAAAATTTTTCCTAAATGCCTGTAAAGTTCCCAAATGCCCTTTCTTTAACAAATTCAATAAGTTATACAATTCAACTAAATCGTTTTGAAATGGCGTTGCCGTTAAAATTAAAAATCTTTTTTTCTGAATTTTATCAACAAATTTTGTTCTCATGCTTAGTCGATCTTTTAACTTATGTGCTTCATCAACGATTAACAGATCCCAAGAAATATCGTGAACTTTTTTATGTCTAAATTGTCTTGATTCGAGATCATAGCCTTTTACTCGATCAATAGATGCTATGGCAAAATCGCTCACATCCCAATCATCTTCGTTCTCAATAATGTTAAAAGAAATATCAAATTTATCATCGAGCTCTGCTACCCATTGATCCACTAGAGAAGGAGGCGTTAATATTAAAATTTTCTTTGCAAAACCCCTTTCAATGAGTTCTTTTATAACCATTCCTGTAGTAATTGTTTTTCCTAATCCTACTTCATCTGCAAGTAAGGCATTACAATTAAAATCTCGTAAAATTCTTAAAGCTCCGTCTCGTTGATACGGTAAATCATACGTCAAATTATTTTTAATTTTCGGGTAAGATATAAGTTTGTTAATAACATTATCAGTAACTAACTCGCTGACCTTTATTTTTAATTCCATAAGTTCTCGAGAATTAAAGTCATCCACTTCCAAATTTGACATTTCTATATCAAATGATTCATTGATAATTATTTCTTCAGTCATGGTCACCTCTTATTCAGGAAATCAAAAAACGTTTTTTAAGTTTATGGTAGACTAAGATATAAGATTATACATCACTCGTCTTTAGGTAGGAAAAACCCATTTTATCAATAAGAGTAATCATTCGTTCTCGTTCCTCAGCTTTTCCACACCCTTTCCAGTCAATCAACACTTTAGAAATCTGTTCTTTAGTTTTTGCTTCAGCCTCCTTGAGCATATTTTCTGTTAAAGGCAATGAATATTGCGCAACGATATGGGAGACAGCATATGAAGATTTTAACTGTAAATGATTAAAATTAGGGGCATAATGCGGACCTCCTATAGCAAGGGAAGCTATCCAATTTTTTTCAGGCTTATATTCTTGAATAGATAAAACCGTTTTAGCCAAAACACCCGCAGCTGTTGCATCTTTCCACTCATTTTCTGCACTTCCAAGCTCAATAAAACAACAAGGAATATCTATTAACGGGCCATGATGTGTCGCTTCCATGCTAATTGAATATTTTGTCGTCACTTTTTCTTCAATTGCGAATTTATGCAGCATAATAAACAGGTATTTCATAACAAAAGCATACGTCGGACAAATTTTTCCTTCTTTTCCGCCTAAATCCGCAGACCGCCAATTTCCCGGAGTGTGCAAACATAAGGAAGGAACTCCTTTTTCAGAGCGATGCGTGGATGCAAAAAAAATAAAATCAATATTTCTCAGTTCAGGATATTTTTCTATAGTAATTTCAGAGTAAAGCGTCTCTTTTCTTAGCTCAATAATAGGCACATGGGGATTAAAACCCATTTCTCTAAATCGATCGGCAACATTTTTACCGGCAATATTATCCTTACAATAAATTATCGCATATCTCATGTAAATACTTCTTCTCCTTCATTTAAATTATTTCCTAGAAATCTCCTTCCCTTCAACAATAAGTGTCGAAGGCTTTCCGGACAACACTCCATCATCAATAATTACATCTGCTTCTTTATCAATTTTTTGAGGTAATTCTGATATATCTGTAATTGGTTTTTCACCTGACAAATTAACCGAAGTCGTGATAAATGGTACCCTAGCTTTTTGAATAATAGTGGTAAACTCATGCTGTGGAATTCTAATTCCCAGAGAGTCAGTTCCAGAAACCCAAGATAAGAATTTAGGATTTTTTTTCTTAAGTATTATCGTGTAAGGCCATGGCAAATATTTTTTTAAGTCAACATCAACATCACAATTTTCATAAATCCAATCAAAGGAAGGCGCAATTACAGAAAATGGTTTATCATCTCTTCCTTTAATCAATCTAATTTTTTGTACTGCCAACTCATCCAGAGCATTGCAGCCAATTCCATAAATTGTATCTGTTGGATAAATAAAAATTTCATTATTAAAAATCCTCTGAATCATTTCATCTCGAGGAAATGCTTTTAAAGTTGTTTTGATTTTCATAATTATGATAACAGAGGTTTTTTACGTTTTATTAATCTTACTAGGAATTCCTGCGGCACTAGTTTTAGGAAAAATGTGCAAAGAGGAAATTAATGCGTGGAAATTTAGGTTTTTTATTATTTCTGTTATTTCATTCATTCTTTCTGGTATTATTCTGTTAACATCTATTCAGTCTAAAATACTCATAGCTGTTTCTTTATTATTCATGGCGGTTGTAACATTTACATTGTACAAAATGTAAATTACCGTCTACAAGAAACATTTATATACTGGATTTAGTTTTTATAGACATTCTAAAGGGGATGAAAGGAGGGAGAATCATGTTTAATAAAAAGGGTCAAGCAGCTATGGAGTTTCTTATGACCTATGGTTGGGCTATTTTAGCGGCAGTTATTGCAATCGGTGTTCTTGCGTATTTCGGAGTTTTTACTCCAGGAAAATATACATCTGGAACCGCAATTGTAACAGCTCCTTTCTATGCTAATGCTTGGAACGCGAAACCTGCAGGAGTTACATTAGAACTTCAAAATAATGGCGGAGAAACGTTCCAAATTGAAAGTGTCGACATCACAAATTGCGGTATTGATACAACAAAAGTAAATGTTACAGCAAGTTCAAAAACGACGAAAACAGTTTCGTGCGCTTTGACAACCGGAGATAATTTCAAAGGAGATATAACAATTACATATAGAAAATCAGGCAGCTCAGTTAGTTTAACTGCAACTGGAACAATAACTGAAAAAGTAACAGCATAAATTTTCATTTTTTTTATTTTATAATTTTATATTTTTAGAGAATTAGAATTGTTATTTTCATTCCTTCAACTTTCCGATATAAGGCTTATTTATCAAAGTAATACCTTGATCTATCGTGAATGGGTAAATCTTCTTTTCATGTTCGCTTCCGCGCATTTTTATAACCTCTAAAAATCTATTACGCGTATCTTTTTCGCGAAGGTAATATAAATAAATCAACGAATCACATTCGAATTCAAGAATTTGATTATCGATAGATTTTTTCTGTAAGGGATTTCCTTCGTAAATTAATAAAGTTGTACAATTCCAGTTCCTTAGAATATTAAATAGTGATAACACTGCTTCTCGTTTCCGAATCTCTCGATCAAAAAGGACTACAAATGATGTAATACTATCAATAACCAACCGAGTTATCTTTTCCCTTACAATAATTGTCTCTATGATTCCTCCCCCTTCTTCAAGCATAGTCTTAACCTTTTTAGGGCTGTATTGCAAAAAATGAAACTTCCCTTTTTTTTCTAACTCAGCCAAGTTCCATCCTAAATCAAGCATGTTATCATAGAAATTCTCTTTTTTCTCTTCAAAAGTCAAATACATACAAGCTTCATTTTTTTTCAAACCTTCAATCAAAAATTGGACGCCAAAAATAGTTTTACCAGAACCAGAATTACCAACGACAAGATTTGAAGAATTCTTTTCAAAACCCCCATTCGTTAATCGATCAAGAAATTCATTTCCCGTAGAAACTTTCCCTTTTTTCTGTGCAGCTCTTTTTTTCATATCCTATTGAATCTAAATTATTTTAAAAATGTATTGTTTACTAATAACTAAAACAGGCTTCCAACAAAATTTCCTACAATAATCCTAGTTAGAAAAAAAACAGTAAGGCTCAGGACAATAAGTATNGGAAGAAACTTCAGCCCTTGTCTCTCTTCACCTTTATTTACCAAACCCAAAACCATTGCTGCAAGTATATCGATAGTAATCATAAAAAATATAGAGAAGTAAAAAACAAAAGTTGTGGAAATATTTATTTTAGACAATGAAAAAGGCAGATTGATATTTGTGTTTTGAATATCCGGCAGCCCAGAAAAAATATTTGTCANCACAGTTACCAAAACATTAGANAAAGAAAAAAGCGCCGGCGCAAAAATTGAAACAGCTAAAAAAATAAAAATAACGTACATTAAAATACTTGAAGCAGCCTTTTTTTCCAAAATGGAGCGATCACGCAAACCTCTGGAAGTCTGTTCGAGCAAAATTGCCAAATCTCCGCCAGATCGTATTCCCGAGATTATTAAAAAAATAATTTTATCTATTTTTGATGATCCAATTCTTTTAGCTAATCCAAGTAAAGCACGATCAATATTTTTTCCAATAGTTATATCTCTTCCAGTCTTAAGTATTTCCTCGTCGAGCGGAGCAAATTCAGGACGCGAACTCAAAAGCATAGCTCGATCAATTGTCATTCCCGCGCGTAAATTACTAGACATTAACTGCAAAAAATCAGGAAATACATCTTCTATTTTCTTAATTCGCGCACTAGTCTTAAAATATTCTTTCAAGTACTCATAGACAAAAAATACCGAAAGTGATAATCCAAACGCAAATAATGACGGCCAAATTTTCCGATAAAATAAAAGAGTGATTGAACTAATAACGAGGGAAAAAATTAATCCAATTATTATTTTTTTGATTAAATCTTTTTTCATTAGAATAAGCTCGGCCTCCTAGATTTAATTAGCCCTAAAAACATAACTTGTATCAACACGTCAAAGACAAACAAGCCGATAAAGAGAAGAACAATCATATTTTGAGGTAAATTTACCATTGAAGATATTATCGTTAAGAAAGTTATTGATAAAGCAGGAATAATAACTGCAATAAGCATGTAAAAAACAATTAAAGGATTTAATCGATTCCCATAATTTTGTATTTGGATCAATTGTTCTTCATTCAAAGTTTTAACGCTTTCTTTAATGACAATACTCATATCGCTTCCGGACCTCATTCCATTGCTAATCTGCCATAAAACTCGTCGAAAAAACACAGAAGGATTCTTTTTCCCCAAATAATCTAAAACATCTGATTCTGGTTGGCCTGAACTTATCATTTTTACCGCTTTTTTAAATTCAAAACTCAACATACCGTAATCAGATTCAGAAATATTAGTCATTATTTCAAATAGCGGTATACCCGAGTTTAATTGAATCAAAATATCTTCCAATGCCAGTACTAAATTTTTTTCAATTTCCATTTGCTTTCTAGAAACATAAATGTAAGGATAAACTCGTTGTGAAAAAAATACAAAGCCAGAAAAAATAACAGCAATTCCGAATCCATAAACCACAAAAAAATCCGCATTAACCATCGCTAAAATAGTTGTTGAAATGACAAATAAAATAATAAAATTCATAACAAAACATCTAAGACATATTCCTAAATATTCCTCTCTGGTTAGAGGAACATCACAATTTTTCAACTCTTCGCCCAAAGTAGATTTTTTCCGATAACTAATTTTTTGTATAAAAAACTCGGAGCGTATTTTCTGCTTTTTCAAATCAGGAAATGTAAACGGAATTTTGAACTTAACCATGAGACTAAACAAAAGTAACGTCAGATTCTGTTTTAATTTTGTTTGCCTCATTATTCGCTACAATTTTTTGCAATTCTTCTTTATCATTGTAATAAATATTCATGACTTTTCCGATTTGATTAATAGTACGAATATTATTTTTAATGAGCCAACTAATTATTTCTTTTTTATATTCGATGTTTTTATCAAGATCTTGCTGAGACATTCCGGTGTTTCTTGAAATGTTTTCAAAAAATCGTGAATTTTCACTATGCTTAACTAATTTGTCTTCTTCTGCGGATCGTCGATATAATATTGTTGCAGTAGCGCTGTCATCTTCAGCGTCAAACTCTGCAATTTGAAAAACTCTACGAATACCTTTTCGTCGGTCACGAAACATAACTATATTCAAGTTTACTGCTTTCAAAAGATTAGGCGGTACACTGATAGGAGGATTGGTTAAACGTGAAATGGTTTCAGAAGCAGAATCAGCATGAAGCGTAGCNTATACACTATGTCCGGTATGCATTGCTTCAAACAAAACCATCGCTTCTTCTTTTCGTCGCATTTCTCCCAACACNATTCTATCTGGTCTCATACGTAAACTATTAATCAGAAGATCTAACATCGAAACTTCTCCTTTTCCTTCAGGGTTTGCAGTTCTCGTTACAAGAGGACACCAATATAAAAATTCAGGCAGCATTAATTCGCGAGTATCTTCAACACTGATTATACGATGATTGGGAGGAATGAAAGGCATGCANGCATTCAAAAATGAAGTTTTCCCCGATGCAGTTCCACCTGAAATCAAAATGTTCATTTCATATTCAATCGCAAGCCAAATAAGTGCTGCGGTTTCTAAATCGCACGTATTAGTCGTGATCAAATCTACAATACTGTAGGGATCACGAGCAAATTTTCTGATCGTAATAGTATTCCCNTTCGAGCTAATCGGATATAATATGGAATTAACTCTGTCTCCTGAAACTAAATGAGCGTCGAGCAATGGCGTTAGTACTGTAATCTGTCTTCCAACACGACGAGCNATTATATTTGAGTAGTTTGTAATCTCATCTTCTCTTTTTATAGTCAAATTTGTTTTAATCCATCCGTATTTTTTATGAAAAACTCGAATTGGTTCTTTAGATGATGTTATGACAATTTCCTCGAGTGATTGATCATTAACAAGAAACTCCAATTCTCCTAAACCCATCATATCTTGCATTAATTTTCCAATCAAAAATTCTTTGACATGAGTATCCAGCTTAGGTAATTTGGTCATTAATAACTGTTCTGCATCTTTCATAAATTTCCTTTTTATCTCAGCAAAAGCAGCAGGATTAGTTATCTCCTTGAGTCCGACAGAAGTAACAGAAATTAATTCATTCCTTATATCATCAAGTAAAACTGCAGTCGGCAAAGAAATTTCTGGACTATACAAATAATAAATTATCCCGTTCTCATCTTTTTTAATCTCAACTTTTAGTTCAGCTTTGTCTATTACTATTTTATACGTTTCCAAAACTCCTCTTGGAATAATAACGTTTTTCTTGTATTCGTTTTTTTCTTCCTTTCTAAAAAATTTTTCTTTTAAGCTTTTCATATTATTTCTTTNGAGATTTTAATGGAATTTTGTTATTTCGTTTGATATTCAACGAATTCACTTTCTCATCCTTTTTTTTAACAAACAAAGCAGAAATGTCAAATGATTTCTTTTCATCTGCTTTAAACTTTTTTTCTACCTCATTTTTTTCCTCTTTTTCAGGAATGATAGATTCAGTTTTTTTATCTTCCTCTAATTCATCTTCTTTTAATTTTAAAATCGGATCTCCAAACCCTGGATAATAAATTTCGGCCAAATCCCCTGATTCCAAAATCTTAAACCACTCTATTACCAAATCTTTCTCGACATTAAACGATTTTGCAATATCGGTCACGCTAACCTTTTTGTGTTTTTTAAGAATTTCATACAAAGTGTCCATATCAGTCTTGAAATTTACAGGAGTAGAATAATTAATAACTAAAGTAGGACGTTGTCCGCGCAAAAGTGTCATGTCTCTCACTGCAGTGTAGAGAAGGAGCATAATTAACAAAGCCCATTGACCAATAAGAAAGATTTGTGTTTTAGAATTCATATTCTGTAAATATGAGAAATTTTCTTCGATATCTTTAAAGCTTTTAACAGAAAATCCTGTAAAGCCATTAGATTTGTAAACAAAAAACAGCGTATTTGCAAGCAAAACAATTGCCACAAATCCCAGCGTTTTCAAAAATAAGTAGCTGCCCTCTTTTTCCATACTATAATATCGAAATGTATATTATAAATTTATTGCTTAAGGATCATCGATGTGGAGTCCTAATATTATTTCGCTTTTTTATTTCGTACCATGTATTTTGTTCATTCATGTTCAATTAACCTCAAAAATTCTCCGACAATAGATTCGGGTCTTCTTTTTCTTATAAACGCTTCGTGTGGAGTTTCTCCCCATTCAAGCGTTAATGCACCGTGCAAACGATTGTTATACCAATAAATCCATTCTTTTAATGTTTTAAATCTCCAGCGATGCTTGTCATATTCCAGCCATAATCTTTCAAGCTTTCCATT
>C687J35174_10002449_pt1 | contig 26176 bp, 32 predicted proteins | sample RifCSPhighO2_01_FD_35174 | JGI IMG/M metagenome (IMG submission 35174) | reverse complement strand
TTGGAGCACTATCAAGAAGAGGAAGTAGCTGCAGCTACAACTTTGGTTGGGCCACACAGAGATGATTTTATTTTTAAAGAAGTTAATAAAGATATGTCTATTTACGGAAGTCGTGGTGAGCAAAGAATGGCTGTTTTGTGGATCAAACTTGCCGAGATGGGTTTTGTTGAGATCAAAACACGTGAGAAACCTACACTTCTTTTGGACGATATTTTCTCTGAGCTTGATCACGAGCACCGTGACATAGTGATGGGGATAACAAGATGGCAACAAACTGTTATAACAACAGCCGACCCGCATTTTGTAGAAGGATTTAAGGGCGGGAAGACAATATTGTTGTGAATCAAGAGAGATTTAGAATAACCAGGTGTGATCAACGAGGTAGGCCTAGATGGGGTAGGCAAGGTGACAAGAGATACCGAGCCGTATTTGCGGCTGATGGTAGAACTTTTGATCATTGGGAACTTGCTGATCAAGGTAAAATGCGAAAAATGGAGTCCGGAAATGATTGGCTTGCTGGTATAGAATTAAGCCAAACTACACACGATAAAAATGATTAACGTTTTTGATAGTAAAGTACTTAAAAATTTATACAAACCCCCCAAAAAATCCAATGGCGAGGATAATGGGCAAGTGACGATAATTGGAGGAAGTTCACTTTTCCATGGTGCGCCGATTTTGTCACTTAAAGCTGCTTCCAGAATTGTTGACATGGTCTTTTTCGCTTCTCCCGATCCCGGCGTTGGTAGGGTAGCCGAGCGTATCAAGTCAAAGTTATTATCGTTTATCTGGGTTCCTTGGGAAGATACTGAAAAATATATCGAAAAGTCTGATGCTGTGCTAATTGGTCCAGGATTTATGAGGTTTGGTAGTGAAAAGATACCAGAAGCCAAGCGAGGATATGAGAACCACAAAGAAGGAAGAGAAACAAGAAAAATTACCGAACACTTTTTGAAAGAGTTCCGAGACAAAAAATGGGTGATTGATGCGGGAAGTTTGCAGGTCATAGACCCTGAGCTATTGCCGAAGGGTTGCATTATCACTCCAAACAAGAAAGAGTTTAGATTGCTTTTTGGATATCAAAAGCCCGAAAAAGTTGCCAAAAAATATAACTGCACAATTGTTTTAAAAGGTCCCGAAACAATTGTCAGTAGCCCGAGACAAAGTATGCTAGTTAAAGGGGGAAACGCGGGGTTAACTAAAGGGGGGACAGGAGACGTCCATGCAGGTTTAACTGTTGCCATTTTGGCCAAAAATGATCCCTTTCTTTCTGCCTGCGCCGCAAGTTATATTGTCAAAGCCGCAGCAGATGAACTTTACAAGAAAGTCGGGGTTAATTACAATGCGGATGATTTAGCCGATGCTATACCGAGGTTACTCAAAAAGACCTGATTTATACCCAAAATACTTTTAGCGGCAATCCGCTGTTATTCATTTGCATCTATAAATAACGTTTTGGGGGATCATAATCTCTTACGAGAGTTGTAAACTCAAGTAAGAGGAGTATATGTCAAATGAAGATAATGCGGGTTTGTCCCTCGTTCCCCTCCCAGAAATAGATGAGAAGTATCTTTCCGCTATAGAAATTGAGGAGCGACCCGAAAGGGGTCGACACGGAGAGTTTTATCGCGTAAAAGGTGACGATAGAATCGGTGTCAAGGTTGGCAGACCAAGCGACATTAAAAGAGAAGTCGATACTCTTAAAAGATTCGGTGGGAAGGATAGATTGTTGCCTGAATGTTTTGGTTCTTTAGGTTCAGACAGATATGTTGTTGAGTGTATTGATGGATCAACTTTGACACAGGCAAGGGATTTAGGAATCAAAGTTCCCCGAGCTACAAAAGAGTTGGCTCTAAATCAGTTAGAAACTGACGCAGCACAAGGTCTTACAAATGTGGATTTACTGAATGCTGATAATGTTTTACTCGATAGAAGGTCTGGAAGAATAAGATTGGTGGATCCTCGTGGGATTACAAGCCCCGAAGAACGGGGTGCCAATAATGTCGTTGTAAAGATTATTGTTAATCGCTTCCGAAAACTTCTCGATTTGTATCTAATGGATGAGTAGCTAGTCCTAGCTTGATCTTGTTTTTTCCGCGTGCTCTGCGGTAATATGTAGTTGTGTACCAGCCTAAATATACGATTACAAATAAGGTTTTGAAAAATATAGGTGCTGTGGAAGCGGCTAAGGAAGTAATTGAAAACGCTCCGCTTGTCCCTTTGTACGAGAAAGAATTTCAAAGCGACGCAATTATCCGTACTGTTTACCACGGTACGCATATTGAAGGTAATGACCTCTCTCTTATTCAAACCAAGAAAGTCTTAGAAGGGGAAGAGGTTATGGCCAGGCCTCGTGATGTGCAGGAAGTAATAAACTACAGAAACGTTGTTAGACTTTTGGACAACATGGTGAACGAGGGCCAAAAATATGCATTGAAAATACTTCTTGATATACATCACGAGACTGTAAACAAAATTGTTTCAGAAGAAAAAGTTGGGGTATTAAGGTCTACTCAGGTAGTTATTAAAGAAGAAGGTACTGGTAAAGTTATCCTCTCCCCTCCACCTTCTTTGGAAGTTCCTTACTTGATTGAAGGTTTTATGGAGTGGCTTAATTCTGTGGATGACAAAGATATTCATCCAATCATAAAAGCCGGTATTGCCCATTATATTTTGGTGGCGATACACCCTTTTGTTGAGGGTAATGGGCGCACTGTCCGCGCTTTTGCAAACCTAATTTTACTTCGTGAGGGATATGACATTAAAAGATTCTTTGCCCTTGAGGAGCGTTTTGATCAAGACTTAGGTGCATATTATGAAGCTTTTGCAAGCGTCGATAAACAATCACAGAGTATTGCAGAAAGAGACTTGACGACCTGGCTTGAGTACTTTACAGGAATAGTTGCAATCGAACTTACCAAGATAAAGGAGAAAATAAGGAGGCTTTCTATTGACTCACGCATGAAAGTTGCTCTTGGGAAACAGATAGCTTTGTCTGAAAGACAAATGAGACTCATGGAGTATATATCTTCAGGGGGGTCAGCCATTATGCAGGAGCTCAAGAAAATTTTGCCCATGATTTCGGAAGACACTATTTTAAGGGATCTAAGGTTTCTGATTAACGAGGGCATAATTAAAAAGGAAGGGACAACAAAAGCGTCAAGATACATTATTAAAAGCAAATAATATGTTGCCCACAGACCCACAATTTATATATATAATATTGGTCTTGCCAGGACTTTTTGGGTTGGCTCTCATTGGCGATGGTCTTAATAGGGTTGTTCACGAAGAGTGGGTAGGTTTAATCAGTATAATTTTTGGTTTAACGTTTCTGGGAATCGTGGTTTTTACTTATTTGTTTTTTTCCTCGTACCTTGGCTTAAAAATATGAAGTTTAAAGATCTATCCCTTTATCTTAAGGAATTAGAAAAGATTTCTTCAAGAATTGAAATAACAAAAATATTAGCAGAGCTTTTTAAGAAATCAACCAAAGATGAAATTGGTGAGATTACTTACTTACTTTTAGGTACTCTTGCTCCAAGTTTTAGGGCAGTTGTTTTTAACTTGGCTGACAAGATGATGATAGAAGTGCTCGCTAAGGCTTACCATGTGTCGGCTGATAATGTACGTAAGTTGTACAAGACAGAAGGAGATCTCGGTAATGTTGCAGATAAACTTGCACAAATCTCAAACCTCAAATCTCAAACCTCAAAATTTTCGGTCAGTGAAGTTTACAATGATCTTTTAAGTATGGCTCAAGATGAAGGTGGGGGAAGCGTTGAGAGAAAAATTGAGAAAATGGCTGAAATTATTTCAAAACTTGACCCTCTATCCGCTAAATATGTTGTCAGGATTCCATTGGGGAGACTGCGACTTGGCTTTTCTGACAAGACAATTCTTGACGCTTTAAGTTGGATGGAATTTGGTGACAAAAGTGCAAAGGTTCTTTTAGATAAAGCTTACCAAGTTACACCCGACGTAGGTCTTCTTGCCAAAAAGGTTAAAGAAATGGGAATTAAGAAAGCAACTAAAAATATTAAACCCTTGGTGGGTGTGCCTGTTGCACCGATGCTGGCCCAGCGACTGAAAGATCCTTCAGACATGGTTACAAAAATGGGTGTTGTCGCGGTTGAGCCTAAGTTTGATGGGTTGCGGCTTCTTATTCATTTCAAAAGAGGTAAGGGTAAGAATAAAGATTTTTTGAAGGCTTTTACCAGAAACTTAAATGATGTAAGCAATATGTTCCCCGAGTTACTGGGTATTGGTGAATATATTAATGCTAGAGAAGCGATATTGGATACGGAAACTGTGGGGATGGACCCAGATTTGGTGAAAATGGCAAATTTTCAGACTACTATGCAAAGGCGAAGAAAATACAATATCGATGCACTTAAATTCAAGGTCCCGGTGAGATTTCAAATTTTTGACATTATCTACAAAGACGGCAAAAACTTAATGGACAAGTCTTATGTGGCTAGAAGAAGTGAGCTTGAAAAAACTGTAAAGAAAAATAACGTTTTCGTAGTTGATAGGTTTTGGCTAACAAATAGCCCTGATGAGATTAGCAAAAGACATAAAGAGATGATTGATGACGGTTTGGAGGGAGTAATCGTAAAGCGTGCTGATAGTCGTTATGTGCCAGGGCGAACGGGTTGGCGATGGGTAAAAATGAAAGAGACTGTTGGGTCAGAAGGGAAGCTTTTGGACACAGTTGATTGCGTAGTGATGGGATTCACTGCGGGTAAGGGAAAAAGGGCGACTTTTGGTTTGGGACAATTTCTGGTAGGAGTCAAAAGTGGTGAGCGCTTTAAAACGGTTACAAAAATTGGTACAGGACTTTCAGATGAAGAGTTTAGAGGATTGAATAAGTACCTTTTAAAGATTAAAGTTTCTAGAAAGCCTAAACAATATGATGTTCATAAAAACTTGGAGCCTGATAATTGGGTGACTCCACAAGTTGTAGTCGAGATTGCAGCGGATAACATTACAAAAAGCCCGACGCACACTGCAGGATACGCACTTCGCTTTCCGCGTCTCGTCCGGTTCCGTGACGACAAGTCGCCTGACCAATCTACAACAGTATCAGAGCTTAAAAAATTATTTAAGCTTCAGTAAATTTATATGTTAGCATGAGTAATGCCGTATTCACTTAAAGGCTTGACTTCAAAGGAGGCTGAAAAGCTCTTAAAGAAATTTGGTCCAAATATTTTGCCTGAAAAACCACCTCCATCTGACATATCTATTTTTTTGAAACAAATAAAAAGTCCGCTTGTTTATATTCTTATTACAGCCGGAGTTATCACTTTCGCTTTTCAAAAAATTTCGGATACGATAGTAATTTCATTATCCGTTCTTGTAAACACAATTTTAGGATATTTTCAGGAAAGACGTGCCAGCAAGGCTTTGTATGCACTGAAGCGTCTTATTCATCCAGCCACAAAGGTGCTGCGTGACAATGAACAAAAAACAATAGATGTGAGCCAAGTGGTTTGCGGTGATGTGGCTATTTTAAATCAAGGAAGTAAAGTTCCCGCAGACGGTAAGATAGTTGAAGCAAGCAGACTTTTTATTGAGGAGGCAATTCTGACGGGCGAGTCTACACCCGTGGGCAAAAAAGAAAAAGACACTGTCTTTATGGGAACAATAGTAACAAGTGGTCAAGGAAGAATGCTTGTTGAATCAACCGGTGCTGCGACACAGATCGGCAAAATTGCTAAGTCCGTACAAGAGCCTTCGGAGGATACGCCTCTAAAAAGACAGTTATCTCGTTTTAGTCGACAACTTACCCTGTTGGTTGTAATTTTGACTGTTTTGGTATTTTTCATAGGGCTTGTGTCAAGGCGTGAGACTTTGGAAATATTCGAGGCATCGGTTGCCCTGGCTGTTTCGGCAATTCCGGAAGGCTTGCTGGTTGGGTTGACTGTTGTACTGGCTATCGGAATGCAAAGGATCTTGAAAAGAAAAGGATTGGTAAGGAATCTAGTGTCGGCAGAAACATTGGGAGGAGTTACCACAATTTGTATAGACAAAACAGGAACTTTGACCGAGGGTAGGCTGCGAGTTGTCGACGTAATTGGAAATAATGATGAGCTGATAAAGCAATCTTTGATTGCCAATGATCTTGATGACCCCATTGTAATAGCGGCTTATGAGTGGGCATCTAAAACTGCCGAAAATCATAGGTTTAGAGCAGAAAATTACGAGCGCTTAGACACTATTCCGTTCTCGTCAAAAGATAGGTTTTTTGCAACTCTGGCCCGCTGGGATGAGGCGCACAACATGATATTTGTAAACGGTGCGCCTGAATTTTTAGCCCGCTGGTCCAATCTAGAAGGAAGGAAGCTTGTGGAAATTAATAGAAAGATAGAGGAGTTATCGATGCAGGGCAAGCGGGTTATAGGTTTTGCCAGAAGAAAAGTCAAAACTTCCAAAGTGCGTTTACGAGGGGACGACATTAAAGACGATCTTGAATGGGTCGGCATGATGGCTTTTTCCGATCCAGTCAGAAAAGGTGTAAAAACTGCGCTATTTAAGGCCAAGCAAGCCGGAATAAAACTGGTAGTAATAACAGGAGATTACGCTCAAACTGCGATAAGTGTAATGCACCAGCTGGGTATTACAATTAAGAGTAGCGAGATCATTCTTGGTGAGGAGGTTGAAAAACTATCTATACCAATGCTCACGTCTCGACTTGCGAAAGATAGCGAGGTTAAGCTTTTTGCTCGAACGACACCCGAACAGAAGTTAAACATAGTTAAAGCCCTCAAACTAGGCGGCGAGGCAGTCGCGATGACCGGCGATGGAGTAAACGACGCTCCTGCTTTAAAGCGGGCCGATATAGGGGTAGTGGTAGGTGACGCAACTGACGTTGCCCGTGAATCAGCCGACTTGGTGCTTCTGGATTCCAGATTTGAAACAATATTGGCTGCGGTAGAGGAGGGAAGAGGAATTTTTGATAACGTAAGAAAGATAATTTTGTACCTAATGAGCGACGCTTTTCAGGGAATTATCGTAATTGTCGGCGCAATGATTTTGGGGTTACCATTACCGGTTACGGCAGCGCAAATTCTTTGGATAAATTTAATCTCAGACGGTTTTCCGGATTTGGCTCTTACTGTGGACCCGATAAACCCGGGTGTGATGAAGAAGCCCCCGAGAGCCTCGTCGGAGCCAATAGTTTCTTCTTGGATGAGATCTTTAATAGTCATAGTTTCGATATCCGGTGGTCTATTGGCTCTTGCAGTTTTTGCAATTATATATAATGCTTCCTCTCAAAATTTGGCTCTTTCACAGTCGGTAGCTTTTGCCGTTTTGGGGATAAACTCGTTAGTTTATGTGTTTTCAATTCGTACGTTAAAAGAGCCTTTTTGGAAATCCGATCTTTTCGGAAACCGTTGGTTGGTTTTGGCGGTTGTTGCGGGTCTGGTATTGCAGTTGTCTCCTTTTGTTGTAAGCCCCGTGGGGGAGTTTTTAGGTGTCGTACCAATTGGTGGATATTGGATAGGCGTAGTTTTATCTGCTATCTTAATATTTGTACTTATAGAGCAATCCAAATTACTTTTTAAAGGTGTTCTTGGTGGGAAAAGGGGTAAATAAATGGCTAATATCTATATCACTTTCCTTAAAAAATTTTGGTGGTTACTTCTATGGTGACAAAGAGAATGTAAAGCCCAAGTAATGCCATTCCTTCCTCTCGCGAGATACGGTTTCTGCTTTTGACCAAAAACGAAAAAAAAGCTACGGCTGCGATTAAAAAAAGAGTGCTTGTTGTAAAAACCTCGAGGTCATTGATTTCGAAAGGGTGAATTAAACCAACTATCGAGAGAACTAAAGTGTTTGTTGTGGCGCTTCCGAGTACGTCTCCTAAGATCAAATTCTTTTGATGTTCGTGTACCGCTGTAAAGGAGAGGATCAGTTCGGGAAGATTTGTACCTATTGCAAAAATCAAAATTCCGATTATTAGAACCGGGACATTTATCATACCCGCCAAGGCAACTGCGCTATTGACGGCAAATCGTGAGGCAATAACTAAACCAAAGAAACCTAAAACAAAAAAGGTAAGAGCACGGGTCATCTTGTGGTTAAAGCTGGAATTGGCAGAATGTACTACATTCTCTGCCAAATTCACTTGATTTTTATAGAGCCTCCAGGCATAAATTCCCCACGCCGAAAGCAGTATCAGAGCGTCAACTCTTGTGAGAGATCGGTCCAAGAGAAGTAGCAATGGGGAAAGTATCACGGCGTCCATGATGACAACTTCGCTCCAGGGAAAAGTCCTTGATAGAGAAATTCCTCCGGTGTAGGCTGCGGTTATTCCGGTAATGAGTGTTAATAAGACCAATGAAGCTCCTATTAAGTTGCCGAGAGATAGCTGGGGAGTTCCGTCAATGGCGGAGTTTACTCCGACAAAAAATTCCGGTGTCGAACTCATTACGCCGAGTATCAGAAAGCCTGTTATAAATGTATTCCACGAGAGAGCTTTTGCAAAATGAAGCAGATTTTTTACAACAACTTGGGCGGATTTCGCAAGCGCGGCTAAGCTAGTTAGAAGAATCAGCGATTGCCCTAAAACTTCCATATATTAAAATATATCAGACTATGGAGATTATTGCAGATTTGGAGGTTCATTCAAAGTACTCAAGGGCTGTAAGTCCCCAAATGACTATACCTATAATTAGTGAATATGCGGCAAAAAAGGGAATAGACCTAGTCGGAACTGGCGACTTTACCCACCCCATGTGGCTCAAAGAAATAGAGACTAATCTTACGGAAGCGGGAGAAGGGGTATATAGATGTAAAAATTCCAAATCGGAACCATTGTTTTTACTTACCTCGGAGATTTCGTGCATCTATTCCGATAAAGGAAAAACAAGGAGGGTGCATGTTTTGGTTTACCTTCCAGACATTCAAAAAGTCAAAAGCTTTAATAGCGAATTACTGAAAAGAAACGCAAATCTTGCTTCCGACGGCAGACCTATTGTAGGACTTAGCTTAAAGCAAATTGCTCAAATAGCACTTGAGGTTGATTCTCATGCACTTCTTATTCCGGCCCATGTTTGGACGCCATGGTTTGGTTTATACGGATCAATGAGCGGTTACGACTCGCTTTCTGAAGCATTTGGAGATTTGGAAAAGTATATTCCTGCAATCGAAACAGGCTTATCAAGCAGCCCTGCAATGAATTGGAGAATAAAGGAGTTAGAGAGACGCTCCATTGTCTCTTTTTCCGATGCTCATTCACCGGCAAGATTGGGTCGCGAAGCAACCGTTTTTGAGCTTGATGGGGTAAATTATGGAAATATTTATGATGCCGTCAAAAATCAGAAAATAGCCTACACAATCGAATTTTATCCGGAGGAGGGGAAATATCATTTCCCGGGTCACAGAAATTGCAAGATTGTTTATTCACCAGAAGATATTAAGTCCAAAGGTAATGTTTGCCCTGTCTGCGGCAAAAGTTTGACCGGAGGGGTGGTGGTCAGGGTTGATGAGCTCGGAGGAGCAGAAATAGAACGGGTGACAGAAAGAGACAAATTTGGTGTCAAGTGGATCGGGGATAAAAAAGAAAAAAAGCCGGGATATGTAATGCTTGTGCCTCTTATTGAAATAATTTCTGAGTCTCTTGGTGTCGGGGTGGGGAGTAAAAAGGTAAATGACATCTATGAGTTGTTGATTAATCAGTTGGGTAGTGAGTTTGAAGTGTTGCTGCGGACTTCGGTTCATGAGATAAAAAAGGTGGTTGGTCCAGAAATAGGAGAGGGAATAGAAAAAGTTAGATGTGGTGATATTGTAATTGAGCCTGGTTACGATGGTGTTTTTGGAAAGGTAAAAATTTGGGGGAATAAAAAAGAACCTTCAATTAATCAAGAAAGTTTATTTTGATCTTCTTGACTAGGTAACAATTTCTGAGTAAAATCTGAGCAGATACTGAGTGTCTTTATATGGAAGCAGAACAACAAGAAAATTTTCCTCTGCCAAAAGATAGCATTCTTTCTTATACTAAAAATATTTTTACCCCCATTCGCATGGGTGAATGTGTTACAGCTGTTTGGGTAGCTTTATCGGGAAGAAGACTTGTAACAAAGTTTGTCATCGAAAACTTGCATCTTTTAAAAGCTGTTGTTCCCGAATATGAGGAATATCTCAACGTATATATTGAACCGCTGGATTTGACTGAAAGTTCACTCGAGGGGTATTTGAGGTTGATCGGCAAGAGCGTTATTGCAGCTTGCAATAAAAACGAGATAAGCTTGCGTGACATTCGTGGAGAAAGTTTTGACAATGAAGACTTGAGTTATCAGAAGTTACTGACGCTACTTACTGATTTAATCGGTGAAATTACAATAAGGAGTAAGAAAGTTGTTTTGTTTTTGGGAGAATTAGACGAGCTTACATTTATAGATAATACTTTTTCTAACAACCTGGAGTCGCTTTTACATAAGTTTGAAGAAAAGCTATATTTTGTTTTTCTCATCAAAGATTTGAATCTGCTTCACGATAGGGGAAATTTTGGGGAAGATCTTTATGAAAATTTCTTACAAAACATTATTTATATGCCCATATCAGATAAACATTCCGATTACCTCATAGATCGTTTTGCCTCCAGGCTTAATACAAATTTTACTGATGGAGAGAAGAATCTGTTAAAATCCACTAGTGACGGGCACCCATATTTTCTTAAAGTAGCTTGTAGTCTACTTGTTAAAGTAAAAAGTCTAGGTGAGAGCGCTGATTTTTCAGAGCTTATCAGAAGTAATCATGAACTTAGGGCGGCTGCTAAGATGATATTGGGGGTACAAACCAAAAAAGGCTTAGAAATTTTGAAAAAAGTCACGTCCGGGGTTGTTAAGGAGTTGGAGGGTGATGATGCAAAAATACTTGAGAAGCTGGGGTTGGTTAAAAAGAATATAGATGGAAGTTATTCACCCTTTTGTGATTTATTTAAAGACACAATCTTGGAGAGAAGTTTACCAGAAATTGAGGAAAGACCGTTAAATGGTGAAGGACTTGTTTATAATCAAGATGAAAATGTACTTCTATTTAAAGGAGTTCCTACCGAGGAAAAGTTTACTCCCCAAGAGTACCAAATATTAACCGCCTTTTTAAAAGAACCCAATAAGTTGATGTCCAGAGAAAATGTAGGTAATATTTTATGGGGTAAGGACTCTTATGATAAGTATTCTGATTGGGCAATAGATCAGTTAATAAGTAAACTTCGAAGAAAGCTTCAAAAGTTAGGAGTGACTGGTACAAACTTAATTACTTTGAGAGGTAGGGGTTATAAAATAATCGTTTAATTTTCTTCTTCCATTACTTTTGCAGCCGCGATCATTAAAGAAACGTTATCAGGGTGAACGAACGACCTAAGTCTATTAAGTGGTTCTATGCGGTTTGTACCGATATAGCTTGCGGCAAGCTTTTGACAGGTAGTTGAGCTTATGGGGCTGGTACCCTGGAGAACGACGAGCTTTATCCTCTGTCCTGCAAGTGCGGTTTGGATTATATCAACTTTATCAGGGTGACGTATAAGGTCTCTAAGGTTTGTTTCCCTTAAACCAATAAATACACAATCAACGACATCAGGGTCTGGTGTGGTTAGAGACCACCTATCGTAGCCGCATACCCTTATGATTGTCACATCTCTTGGCGAGCGTTTTTTATACTCACGAACTCTTTCACTAGGAATGAGGTCACCGATATTGTCAACTGTATCTATTGAAGTTAAACGTGCACCACGGTTATAAAGTCCTTGAAAACCTCTACGAACCAGTCGCTTACGGGTAACAAATTCCGGTCGGATGTTATTTCCATCAGCATCTTTTAGATTTAATGAAACCAAAATAGGCACTCTATGAGAAGGGTCTTTCCCAAGGTTTATTGCCATCATCGCCGCAGCAACGCCTGCGCGATGACCGTTTTGTGAATAACATTGTTTTCCTAAAAAGAGACCAACATGTTGCGCATATTCGGAAATTACACCGTATGGGTCGCCAGTGTAATAACCCAGCTCAACTTCTTGGCTAACTGCCTTGTTATGTTCAAGTATTAATTCCCTTGGAACTCCGGCATCGACGTATATCTGATCCAGTTCTTCTGGAGGTGGGTGAAATAGCCCTGCACGCCTGGCCTGAAGCAAAACTTCGTTTGCTGTATCTTGATGGTTATTAAGGAAGAGATATTGACATAAGTCAATAACATTTTGTCGAGTGCCAGTCCAGTGTATACTATGGGCAAACATCGCTTCAATAAGAACAAACGCAGCATCGCTACTGGTTTGAGGATTTTCCCCAAAGCTTATTAGATGCTCGTCTGCGACCTGGGCAAGTAGGGGAAGAAGATTTTTTGCTCTTCTATTATTTGTCGGCTCGTCCTCTACAAGCTCGGTGCGTCGGGCTAATTCTGCTAACTCTATAAATTTTCCTGTACGGGTAAGTATGGTTTGCGCTGGAACAACAAGACCATCTATTATTTGATCGCTACTCAAAGTTGGATGTTCCAAAGCTATATCTAAAAATCTTACGGCCGCCAAATCGCTTAATTTTCCCAAACCAGCCATACTAATGTTTGACCCTAACTGGGTCTTGGTCAGTAACTGGCGCAAAATATCAGAATCGATTAGAGAGAGATGTTCCAGACCTCTCATAACTTTTTGGATTGAAGCTAGGGTTTTGTCGAAAGGGTCGCCTTCGGTGATCCTTTTGGCACAGTTGCCAGCCAAAGTGAACGCAAATATGTCTGCTCCCATTTCTATACGTCTAGCCAGTTCGGTTCCCTCGGCAAAGTCGTATGCTCTTGATACTGTTTGTGAAAGAGTCCTAAGACTGTCTATGTCGACTGGAAGTTGAACGGAATGCACGCTGTTTATCCCAGCTAGGCTTTCAACTAGTTGATTAAGTGCCGATCCAGGTTCTGAGCCTGTGAGTGAATCGACGTGATCTGCAAACTCATAGAATCCTCTTGCAACTGCAGCTTCTACCTTTGCGTTATAAAACGAGGTGTTTGGCGGTAATATACGTCTTTGTTTACCTCTGTCGCGAGTTCCCGTAAGAACCTCAACCATAGCACGGTCTGGAATTTCCACGGTCATAATGGCTGATTATACTATCGGGTATGTTTTGCTTCAATAACTTTCTCAGAAAACTCAGGGAACATCAAAGCTAAAAAGTGAGATAACACTTAGATATCCCTCAAGCATATCCGGATTTCAAACATTATTATTTACTTAAGAACGTTGAAAGGCTTAAAGAGAAACTTATGGCGGTTAGCCAAAAAGTATAAAGTATAGAATCCTCTTTAGGCCTTTCGGAAAGAAAAACTATGAACGACAACATAATTTTACCCTTACAAAAATGGCTTCTGACACATGAGAAGTGCATTGGTTGCGGTAGAAAGCTGGCCCTAAACGGTCACAAAGATAACAAAGGAAATAGAATTGCTGTTTGCGAATGTAAAAAGATGTTTGTCTGGGTAGAAAGAACCGGATCTTACAGAAAAGTTTTAAATATTGAAGCTTAAAAAATGCCATCCGAAATTATTATGCTTAAAAATCTGTTAGTAATAGCTTGTATGGGTTTTATAAGAATATACTTTCTTGTTTTTTTCCCCTTTGGTGCCATAACCTACTACCTCAGTAAAGCTGGGGACAAATATATTGAGGAAAGTATCCATGTTAATTAAAGATAATCGTTCACCACCAATAATTGTCTATTGACCGGTAGGGTCTTTTTTGGAATTATATAAGAAATGGCAAACGAGTCCGCAACTGGCCTTAGCAAAAATTCCGCGGCTACATTATCTGTTCTTCTAGGTCCTTTTATTGTTTTACCAGTTATTTTTTTGATTCTTGAAAAAAACAAATACGTTCGTTTTTATGCTCTGCAGTCAACCCTGGTTTTTTTGTTATTGGTGGTTTTCGGGAAAGTACTTAGTTACATACCCCTTGTTCGAGATCTTGGAGGATTAGTTTTAATAGTCGGTTTTAGTTTGTGGCTTTTTATGTCAATTAAAGCTTGGGGTGGCGAGGAGTGGGAAGTGCCAGTTTTAGGTAAACTAGTCAGAAGGTTTTTAAGTTAAAAATAAAATTATTGGGTGTTTAAAAATAGGTTTGAGGCGGGTAGACTTCTAGCGAAAAAGATTCTTTCAAGTCTTTCCAGCATTGATTTTAAAAATGCCGTTGTTTTGGGGATACCGAGAGGTGGTGTAGTGACGGCAGCGGCTGTTTCCCAAAAGCTTCAGATTCCGCTTTCGATAGTTGTTACAAAAAAGATTGGTGCGCCGGGTCAAGAAGAGTTGGCCGTCGGTGCTATGGCTGAAGATGGGAGTATTGTATTGGATCATGACTTAATTAGGAGACTAGCTGTAGACAAAAAGTCTTTGGGTGTACAAATTGAAAGCTCGAGATTAAAGGTTAAAAGTTATCGATCAAAATTTAAAGTAAAGAGGCCGAAATTAAAAGGAAAAATAGTTATTTTGGTCGACGATGGGGTTGCAACTGGAGCTACAGCTGAGGCGGCAATTTTGTGTTTAAAGCGGAAAAAACCGCAAGAGTTAATTGTAGCAACTCCTGTCTCGTCGCGCGATTCATATGAATCTATCCAAAACCTTGTTGACGAAATAGTTGTTCTTGAAACTCCCGAAGATTTTTATGCAGTTGGACAGTTTTACCGCGATTTTCCACAAGTGACGGATGAAGAAGTAAAATCACTTTTGCACAAGTGAAAAATGGCATGATATTATATACCATTATGAGAGCTGAAAGAGGCATAATTGCAGACCCTTCATATATTTCTGTAGAAGGTTTACCCAAGCCGTTGGTAGAATTTCAAAGCACTCTTGCTGGACATTTCATACCGTTTCATTGTGGTATAACTGAAAGACAAGCCCAGAATCTATCAGCAGGAGCAAGTGACAGAATGCCCGGTAGTCTCAGGGTTCGTGTCCTTGAATATGGTTATTCTAGAAACGATACTCCCTCACGTGATAAAGGACATTATGTTGCATTATACGACGGAGATAGATTATATAAAGATGGTAATTTCAATACTGGTTTCAAGCGATTATTTGGGATGGCACTGGATTATGGAGAGGCTGTGAGATGTGCGGAGTCATTGGCAGAAAAAAATCTCGAAAGATTAGCTAGAGAATTAGAGAGAAGGAGAAGTGGGGGAAAGAGTAGGGATTACGAGGTATTAGAAGCCGATTCTGTTGAGGGCATAATGGTTGATACAAGGGTTAAATCACGAAGAGCGCAAGAAGATATAAGAGCTCGAGCCAGAGCTGCAAAAAATAGATTAGATGGGCAAAGTAGAAGAGGTTAGGTTTTTCTGTTAAGATGGCCTCATGACAAAGCTTCTAGTCGGACTCGGGAATCCGGGGCAAAAATATTCAAACACCAGGCATAATGTGGGGTTTATGGTGGTGGATAAACTGGCGAATATTTGGAATTTATCGTGGAAAATGGATAAAAAAAGCCAGACACTGAAAACACTGAAAGTGACAAAGGACTCTGAGAATATTTTGTTGGCAAAACCTCAAACATTTATGAATGAGTCGGGAAAGACAATAAGGAAACTGGTTAACAATTTATACGTCATTCACGACGACTTGGATATAAAACTTGGCAATTACAAAATCCAGTTTGGTAAAGGCCCAAAAGACCATAAAGGGTTAATTTCCATTTACGATAAACTTGGAAGTCGTGATTTCTGGCATGTGAGAGTTGGAGTTGATAATCGGGCTTTGGATAATAGAATTTCGGGGGAGGAATATGTTTTACAAGATTTTACCCAAAAGGAATTGGAAGTTATCAGTCAAGTTATTGATAAAATAGTAAGAGAGCTATATGGATCTTTTTTACCATCCTAAGGTAGATTTTCTTCATCTATTCATAAGCGGAGCTTTTAGAAAAGCATCCATAACAATTTTGTCTTTGTTTTCTCCTATATACATTTTCTTGGGGGCCAAATCTTTAGTCAACGATGTAACTTTTGCTCTGATTCTTACCTTAAGTTACTATTTTGTTCTTTATATATCAAAGTTTTTAACGCTTTTGGTTTCTGAAAACTTAAGTCAAAGAATTGGTTTCAAGGGCACTATGTGGTTGTCTGCCTTGCCATTTATAGGATTTGTCTTGAGTCTAATGTATTCATATAATTTTCCTTATTTATATCTAGTTTCATCCGTACTTTGGGGGATCCACGCCGCTTTTTACTGGTGGGGTTATAATGGCTATTTTGTTAAGAGTGCAGAGGATAGTCACAATAAGCACGTAGGAGAAGCTATTGGACAGGCGCAACTTCTCGAAACTTTTGCTGCAATAGTTACTCCCTTTTTAGGCGCAATGGCTATTTTCTTATTTGGATTTAGTGCAATTTTTGTTTTCTCGGCATTATTGTTTCTTATATCTTTGATCTTTTTGAATAAAGACCACGATAAACGTCAAAAGCATGATATTGGATTAAAAGATGTGTTTAATCTTTTTAAAACTCATAAGTTATCCCTTCTTGCTTATTTGGGAACAGGAGGAGAGGCTGTTTTACACTCTATAGCTTGGCCTCTTTTTCTCTACTTTTTTTTCAAACAAGTAGTTAATCTTGGAGTTATTGTTTCTCTCGCGACTTTGATAGCAGCTCTCTTTGGTATAATAATTGGTCGATTCATAGATAGATACGGAGAGAGAAAGGTCATTGGTTTGGGAGTACCCATACTTTTTGTGTCTAATATTTTTAAGTTTGTATTTAGAACTTTTACGGCTTTTGTAATTGCTGATAGTTTCCGTAATTTTGGCGAGAGAATGGTAGAGCTTCCCCTTAACGAGTTAACCTTTAAAAAAGCGATTCAGGGTTTTTCTGCCCAGGCAATTATGTTTAGAGAAATTGCTCTCTTATTTGGAGCAGTCTTTTCTATCGCAGCCTTAGTTGTCATTTTGTACTTCGGTGGAGATTTGAGTATAAATTTTCTCTTGGGTGCTGTGCTAGGAGTCTTTCCGGGAGTTGCCGTTATAAAGCACAAATTGCGTGACAATGACAGATAAAAAAGGTTTCAGTTCCATAGGTGATATTTTAAAAAGGTTTGATAAAAACGAGGATAAATATATTAGTCGTGAGTTTCAAAAATATGGCTGCGATTTGGCGGAGGAGTTGGGAGATTTAAAACATAAATCTTTATATATAAAGCTTGCTAAAGAAACACCTCGAGGGTTTTTGGAAGCGGCAAAAAATTACGTAAAAGACGCTTATAAAGTAAAAAGCAGGGGGAGGTTATTCATGTGGCGTTTAAAAACGCTTAAAGAGGAGGCAAAGAAGAAAAAATGAATTTGGAGTTTTTTCAAGGGAACTGGATCGATTTGGTAATAATAATTGTTCTTGGTTTTTTTGTGGCCGAAGGATATAGGACCGGATTATGGGCTTCAATTGCAAATTTTTTAGCGTTTTTTGGCTCTGTCTTATTATCTTTTCGAGCTTTTAAAATTGTGTCTTATATTCTTCGAAGCAATTTTTCACTCCCTCAGTCTCTTGCAAACGCTTTAGGGTTTTTTATAGTTGCGATTGTTTTGGAAGCAATACTAAGCTACATTCTTTGGCTCGCTGTTGAGCGAGTTCCCCTTAAACTTTGGAAGTCCAGGTGGAATAAGTTATTTGGTACCTTACCCTCTATTGGAGAAGGCATAGTTGTTATAGCCTTTATTCTTACTTTTGTCGTTGGTCTCCCCGTTGGGGGGTCTATTAAAAAAGATATAACTGAATCCAAAATCGGTGGAGAGATTTTAAAAAATACTTCTTCGGTTGAGTCAAGATTTGAAGAGATCTTTGGAGGAGTTGTGCGAGACACATTGACATATCTGACTATTAGACCTGAAAGTCGAGAAACAGTACCTCTGACCGTTCCTTCAGAGGATCTTCGGATAGATGAAGTGTCAGAAAGTGAGATGTTTATTTCAATAAATCGGGAAAGGAAGGAAAGGGGCTTGGATGAGCTTTATTGGAGGTTAGAGCTCGTTTCTGTCGCTCGTAGCCACGCCACCGACATGTGGAAAAGGAAATATTTCAGCCACTACTCTCCCGATGGTAAAAGTGTAGGCGACAGACTCAAGGAATCTGACGTGGGTTATGTAGTTGCAGGCGAAAACCTGGCATTGGCACCCACACTTCAAGCTGCTCATAACGGACTAATGAGCTCTCCGGGACACAGGGCAAACATATTAAACACAGAATTTAAGAGAGTAGGAATTGGAGTAGTTGACAATGGAGTTTATGGCAAGATGTTTGTTCAAGTGTTTACAGATTAGTAACATATAGAATGTAGTAAGTAGTATGGGAAGTACAAATTTTTTTGACAAAGTTTATGAGATAGTTAAAAAAATCCCAAAAGGAAAAGTTATGACTTATGGCCAGATTGCCGAGATTCTGGGTACCCAAGACGCCCGGCGTGTTGGTTGGGCGCTTCATGGCAATACTGATCCGAAGATTCCATGCCATCGGGTTGTCAATAAAGAGGGAAGTGTGGCAAAAAACTACGCGTTTGAAGGGTGGGAAGAGCAGAAAAGAAAATTATTGGCAGAAGGGGTGAAGTTTAAAAACGAAAAATGTGTTGATTTAGAAAAGTGCCGATGGTAAATGTAAGGGCTCATCTGTTTATTCAAGGCCGTGTTCAGGCGGTTTCTTATCGGTTTTGGACTCAACGAAGCGCTCAGAGCTTAGAGTTTACTGGTTGGATTAAGAACTTAGACGATGGAAGAGTTGAAGCTGTTTTTGAGGGGCCAAAAGAAAAGGTCGAGGAAATGGTTGAAAAATGTAAGAAAGGTCCAAGGTTTTCAAACGTGGAACACATCGATGTTATATGGGAAAAGGCAACAGGTGAGTTTGAGGAGTTTGAAATAACTTCTTGAATAAATTTTTTAAAAGTATCAAAATGATTTAGTGTAATGAAAAGAGAGTTGCTTACCCATTTTGGTTTTGCAGGATTGTATTTTCTTCTTGCTGCAATTTTTAAAAATTGGTTTGATCTTAAATACCTCGAATTTTGGACTGGAGGAATTATTGGCACGCTTCTGCCGGATATCGACCACGTTATTTATGTGTATTTACGGCCACACGAGTTGACCAGCCAGCGAGTGGCCAAGAAACTTGAAACTGCCAACATTTTTGAGGCTTTGGAAATTCTTGCTGTTACAAGATCAGAGCGAAGTAAACTAATATTTCATACAGCACCATTTCAACTTTTGTTTTTTGTGTTGACTTTCTTGGTTCTAACCTCATCAAATAGTTTACTGGGTATGGGGCTTTCTGTGGCTTTCTCTCTCCATCTAATGGTGGACCAGTTGTTGGATTTAATGAGTCAAAAAAATCTCTCCAATTGGTTTCATCAAGTGCCAATTAGCCTCAATATTAAAAAAGCTAGTCTTTATTGGGGTGCGTGTGTCTTGGTTCTTCTGATTTTGACGATCTTAATATAGTGGGGGTTGACTTAAGCTACTTTGCACTTGTATAGTAAAAACCGCATGGCTACTTTTAGCGTAGAAGACCACGATTTTGACGAAAAAGTTTTAAAAAACAAGATACCAGTCTTAGTCGATTTTTGGGCCCCCTGGTGCAGCCCCTGCAGAATGGCTGAACCTATTTTGGAGGAGCTCTCCGATGAATACGAAAACAGAGTGGTTATAGTTAAAGTGAATGTAGACGAGAACAAAAATTCTTCTTCAAAGTATTCAGTACTTTCAATTCCGACCACAGTGCTTTTTAAAGAAGGTAAAGAGGTTGGGCGTCAAATCGGATTTGCGGGGAAAGTCGCTTATGAAAATTTGATCAAAAAAGCCACGGTTGGATAAGCTAATACGTCCAATGCGTGTCTGTCTCGTAAGGGGGTGATAAAAATGGATCCAAATAGACCAACCAATACACCAGGAAGTGGTACAATGCCCGCCATTGATTCAGCTACTGGTACAGTAGGATCGACAACCCCTGTACCGGGGCCAGCTCAACCAGTTCAGCCAGCCTCGAGCTCAGCACCAGCTCCAGCCGCTCCACCTGCAGCACCAGTTGGTGATGTAACTAGTGGAGCACAAGTGGGAGGTAGTGTTCCTGAACCTGAGATGCCAGGTGGTGATACAGCTAGTTAATTTTTATAGGCTCTCTAAAAGTATGAGAGAAGAATTTGCCGTAAAACCCAAAGAGGGTGAGCCGTGGGATGTTGTAATAATCGGGTCCGGGCCGGCTTCACTTACTGCGGCTATTTATACAACACGTGGTGCAGCTTCAACGTTAATATTAGCTGGTGAAAAATGGGGAGGCCAGCTAATGTTGACGACTCAAGTTGATAACTACCCCGGTTTTCCTGACGGAATTCAGGGACCCATTCTTATGATGGCGATGAGAAAACAAGCCGTGCGTTTTGGCGCGGAGTTTATTGAAAAAGACGTTGAAGAAGTAAACTTTTTAAGTAATCCGTTTGAGTTATTTGTTAACCGGAAAAAATATCTTGCCAAGACTGTCATTATTGCAACAGGAGCTAAGACTCGTTGGCTAAGTGTTCCTGGCGAAGAAAGACTTTTGGGTCGGGGTGTATCTTCTTGTGCTCCCTGTGACGCACCCTTATTTAAAAATAAAAGAGTCGCTGTTATCGGAGGAGGCGATTCGGCAATGGAAGAAGCTTTGGTTCTGGTAAAATACGCATCCAGTGTAACGATCATTCATCGCAGAAATGAATTTAGGGCATCGGCTGCCATGCAGTCGAGAGTTAAAAATAATCCAAAAATGAAGATTATTTGGGATAGCGCAGTTAAAGAAATTATTGGCGAGCAAAAGTTAGAGAAGTTAAAAATTTGGAACTTGAAAACAAGTCAGGAGAGTGAGATAGAGGTGGACGGCGTATTTGTAGCTATAGGGCACAGCCCATCCACAGAAATTTTTAAAGATAAGGTTGATTTGGATGAAAAGGGCTACGTTAAAGTTTTTGATCACACCAAGACAAGCGTAGAAGGTGTTTTTGTCGCGGGAGACGTTCATGATGTAAACTATCGTCAAGCTGTAACTGCTGCGGGTTTTGGGTGTATGGCTGCTTTTGAGGTCATAAGGTATCTTGACAAAAACACAACTGTCGTTAAAAATAGTTAATCCTATGATAGAAAAGAAAAGAAGGTATTCTGGTTTAGTCGAATTATTCTCGCCCATTTTAATTCTTTTTTCTATTGGCCTTGCTTTTGCATCAGGAGTTTTGTGGCAAAAAGTTCAGTATCTTGAGGGTGGTGGAAAAACACAATCAAGTGGTGGCACAAATGAGGTTACTAAGAGTCCAACACCAGCAGGACAACCTCAATCAAAACTCGATGACTTGGCTAGTGTTGCAAGGGCTGTAGGAGTCGATGTCGAAAAATTTAATTCCTGTATGGGTAGTAGTAAATATGAAGATAAAGTAGAGAAAAGTTACCAAGGAGGTATAAGCGCTGGTGTCAACGGTACACCCGGGAGTTTTGTGATAAATTCTAAAAATGAAGCTTGGAACATACCTGGGGCTTTCCCTTACGAAAGCGTTAAAATAGTTGTTGATATTGCTCTTGGGAAATCAGGCACTTTACCGCAGGGTGTAACAAAATTAGATTCTGCAAAAGTTTCCAGTTTGCCTAAGGTTACTGGTGATGATCACTTTAGGGGTAATAAAAATGCGAGTGTTAAACTGATTGAGTATTCCGATTTTCAATGTCCATACTGCCAGAGATTCCACCCCACAATGCAACAGATGTTAAGCGAATACAGTGATAAGGTGGCTTGGATTTACAGGCATTTTCCGCTAGATTCTATTCACCCACAAGCGCGGCCGGCAGCTCTGGCATCCGAATGTGTATTTGAGTTGGGTGGCGACGAAGCTTTCTGGAGGTTTGCTGACGAAGTTCTTGGAGCTTAAATCTTTTCTAAAACTTTGTAAATAACGACAGCCGCTGAGCCCCAAACGTTGAAAGATTTATTTATTCCAAACATGGGTAGTTCTACAACAATGTCGGCTTCTTTTATAATTTCTTTGTTCATCCCGTATGTTTCGTTGCCGACAACAATTGCACAAGGGAAAAGAGGATTAAGGTCTTTGTAAGAAATTGATCTATCGCTTTGCTCTACAGCGATAATTTGTACACCTATTTTTTTTAACCGTTTAATTGTTTCAATTGTTGATCTGGTTTTCTGCCATGAAACCCAATTTTCTGTTCCAACTGCGGCTTTGTGTATGCGGGATGATGGGGGATATTCCATATTGCCGCAAAGGTAGATTTTTTTAACACCTGTGGCGTCAGCGAGTCTAAAAAGAGAGCCGATATTATATGTATCTATAATCTCGTCGAGTATGAGATAGATCGGGTTTCTTTTAATTTTTTTTACCTCGGTTTTATTCGGTAGAGCTTTTCTAAGCTGTTGTGCGTTGAGTTTGTCGATTGTCATAAAGTCACTTTATTGAATCTCTGTCTAACATTTTGTTTTCATAAAAAGCTGGCGGATATAGACGCTATTAGAGCATACTGGGAGACAGCAAACGAAAAATTTTTCATTCCTACTTACCTCTGAATGAGATTTCTTTAAGCAGTTGTCCACCAGTTAAAAAATACATGCTCTTCCGTAGTCTCGCATAATAAGCTTTCATCATTCCATTTATTTGTTAAAATTACAGCATCGATAAAGATCCCATTTAATTTGAAATCTTGTTTGTTTTTCAGTGAAGTTAGTCTTTTGTCGATAATATCTAAAAATCCCTCTTCAGATATATGCTCAAGTCTAGTATGTGTATTAACATACGATGTTATATTATCAATTGTTGGGTGCACCTTATGTAAAATATGAATATAAAAAATAAAAGGATCTAAAATATCATTTCTTTTTGCACGACAAATTACAATACTCTCTTCATTTTCAAAGGTTTTGAATTCATCTTGGTGGAATTTTAGTTCTTCTATCTGAGGTATCGGTTGAGCAAGGATTTCACGAAGGTCATATTTTTGTTTACTTATCATTTAGATATTATAACAAGCTCGAATCCTAGTTGGATATTTTTCAGATTTACTGGATTTGTTTCGATGTTCTTTAAGTCTCTTTTCTAAGTTGCTTGGCGTTTAATTTTGTCATGGAAAGTTTGTGTTACCCAGTAAAATCAAATATAAACTTTATACCAACAATAAATATTGCTGCAAGAACAACTTTTCGAAATTGTTTCTTTGATATCAGTTGTACGATTTGTTTCCCAGTAAAAGAACCCAGGAGGGCAATGATAAAAAGAGATGGGATATACCAGTAAAACTTTTTATCTAAAAATCCTTGAGCAAAATATACAGGTATACGTGTGAGGTCGACTGCTAATGCGATAATGGCGATGGTTGCAATGTAGCGAACTTTTGATAATCCAAAAGATGTCAAAAATGCGCTTCTTATTGCTCCTCCCGTTCCAATAAGTCCTGCAAGAAACCCCGAGACCCCTCCTCCTAAAACTGTGTTAATAAGTGTAGGTGTTACCTTCAAGTTTTCTTTCCAGAGGAATAATAGCGCATAAAAAACGAGAAAGATACCTAAGACTGCCTTTAAGAAGTCTTGTGGGAAATGTACTACAAGTAACGCGCCAGCCAGTGAAAGTAGAACACTTGGAACACCAAAGGTAAGTAGAAGATGCCAGTCCAAGCCGCGTCGAAAGAAACTAATTCTTCCGAAATTACCAAAAACATGAAGCAGAGCAACCAGTACCAATGCAGTTTTGAAATCATAAAATAATAATGCAACGGGTAAGAAGACAGTTGAAGAACCAAATCCGGCTGTAGTACCGACTACTTCAGAAAAATATGCCGCAAGAAAAAATAATACTTCCATACTTTTAGTTTACAGCTGATTTCAAGACCGTGAGTTTTTTCCCCAAAAAACGAACAAAGCTTGAACTCAGATGCTATAAGCTGGCGAAGCCTCAAAATCGAGCAATTTTGCGAGGTTTTTAAAGAGCTTCTAATCTAAGTAGATTATTGAAGTTAGCATAACTGTGAACATAATAAGAAAAATAATGATCTGGCTGCGAACTGTGGACAGAGTTCGAACCTATTTTATTTATAATTCTTACAAAATAGCGACTTTAGACATTCCCTTTAATGTTTAATAAACGTAACCAGGAGGTAAGGGCGGTGCATTTTTATACAGACAAGTATTGCTTAAATATCCAAAAAGACAATATTTTTCTCTAAAGTATTGGAACAAAATAAATAAAATTCCTACTAAAACAATAAACAAAATTATATAAAATAGCTTTTTTCTATTCACTATTTAACTATAACACATTTGCTGCGGAGCCTGGATTCGAACCAAGATAAATGGTGCCAAAGACCATTGTCCTACCGTTAGACGACTCCGCAATAACACAACAAAAACAGCCAAGTCTAACTTGGCCTTTGTCAATCTCAGCAAAGCCGAGTTTGACTCGGTGAGCCCAGGAGGGCTCGAACCTCCAACCTTCTCCTTAAAAGGGAGCCGCTCTTCCATTGAGCTATGGGCCCGCGAGTGAATGCGAGATGTGACCCCACAGGGATTCGAACCCTGGTTACAGGCCTGAAAAGCCCGTGTCCTAGTCCACTAGACGATGGGGCCAACTTTTGATATTTTAACATTTAGCTTGTCTGTTGCCAAGAATCTATAAACTTATAAACTATTTTATCTCTTGAACTAATTACATTTACTGTTACAATAACCTCATGGCTGCGAGAGCAAAAATAAATAGGACTACCAGAAAAACCACTTCCAGAAAATCTACGAAAGTAAAGACTGTGGAGGTTGCAAAAGTAGAAGAAGCTTCAACAAAAAGTATTTCAGGTCTTAGGTATTTAGCTCTTTTCCTTGTAATTTTAGGAATTGCGTTGATCCTTTTTAAATACAGAGGAATTTTGGTTGCGGCCACTGTAAACGGAGAGCCAGTTTTGAGATTTACCGTAATTAAGGAGCTTGAAAAGCAGGGTGGAAACCAAGCCCTTGAGGCACTGGTTGCTGAGAAACTTGTCTACCAAGAAGCTAAAAAACAAAATATTAATGTCGACGATAATGAAATTAATGACCAAATAAAAAGAATGGAGGAGGCAATTTCTGGTCAGGGCCAGAATCTTGATACTCTTTTGTCAGCGCAAGGTTTGACACGGGATGACTTAGCTAGAAGAATTAAAGCACAGCTTTTATCTGAAAAGCTTTTGGGAGATAAATTGGCGGTAAAACCAGAAGAAATTGATGACTATATTAAAAGCAACCAAGACACTTTTGACCAGAGCCTTTCACAAGAGGAAATTAAAAAACAAGTTGAAGAGTATTTAAAACAAAGCAAGTTCAACACCGAATTCAACCCATGGCTTGACGGCCTTAAAACAAGCGCTAAAATTCAGTATCTGGTAAACTACTAAGTAGTCTCCAAATTTTGTAATATGTTTATTATGGTATCGGTTGTGATTCCTGCATACAACGAGGAGCGCTATATAAAGTTGTGTCTTGCTGCTTTTACCAAGCAGACTACCAAGGTGCCATTTGAACTGATTTTGGTGAACAATAACTCGACTGATAGTACTTTAGAAGTCGCTTTAACGTTTAAAGATAAAATTAACCTTAAAATTATTAATGAGAAAAAACAGGGGAGAGGGGCAGCAAGAGTTACTGGATTTAGAAAAGCAAAGGGGAGCATTATTCTTTCAACGGACGCCGATACCGTTGTGCCCCGTGACTGGATTAAAAACATGCTAAAACATTTCGAGAACCCAAAAGTTGTTGCTGTTACTGGTCCTTGGAAAATAAGGAGTAGATCTAAGGTGAGAAACTTTACAGCTTACCACTTCCAAAGGCTTTCTCTGCCGTGTCTGAATGGTCTCAATTTTGGAATAAGGAAAGAAATTTACGATAAAGTTGGTGGTTTTGATCCGACTTTGAAGGCACAAGAAGATATAGAAATTACGCCAAGAGTAAGAAAACTTGGAAAAATAAAGTATTCAAAAGATGTGGTAGTTTTGACATCATCTAGAAGGTATAGAAAAGGTTTGTTGAAAGGACTTTGGGACTATCAGAAGGTAAGTATTTATAATTTTCTGCTAAAGGATAAAAGTAAAACCTTGCCGGATGTGAGAAATTATATTATTTAGTGTTTGACGCTTTTTACAAATTTGATATAATACACTTGTTACTGAATGTTAACTTCC